>Ga0163180_10000456_pt1 | contig 23626 bp, 35 predicted proteins | sample AtlANTMetagenome_2_FD_109647 | JGI IMG/M metagenome (GOLD analysis project Ga0163180, IMG submission 109647) | Marine eukaryotic phytoplankton communities from the Atlantic Ocean - Atlantic ANT 4 Metagenome | ecosystem: Environmental > Aquatic > Marine > Oceanic | place: North Atlantic Ocean...
ACTTTTGGTGTTCTTTACAATCACTACATTACTTCTGAGACTAGAAACTGGAACAAGTGTGAAGACATTGTTGCAGAGTGGTTCAAAGGGTTCAATTCAGAATACACTTGGGACAAGTGGGACATTATCAATGGTCTTCCTTCCCCATACAAATTGAGACTGGGTGGAACTCCATTGAACAATTCACTGGTTGCAATGAGAAAAATGTTGCCTGAGTTCAAGAGTGCTTACCAGTTAGAGAAAATGATTCTGACTGTAATCACTGACGGGTTCAGTCATGATTCACAACTCTTGAGACTTAACAGTGAAGAGAGAGACGAAATGTGGGAGACTGAGAAAAATCTCAAGTCTGACCCTAACGAGTGGTTAAGAGTTGACCAACAAATCTTTATCACTGACCCATACTCTAAGAAACAGTATCCTTACCTAATGCCTACTAAAAACAATTATTACAGAGGGTATCCTAGTGACTGGAACAAAACTGCTAACCTGCTTGACTGGTTGCAAAAAGAAACTGGTGTCATTGTTACTGGATACTTTGCTCTTGAGGCGAAGAGAGATTTCTACAACCTTCTAAATTCCTGCGAAGACTTGAAGAACCACATTGAAAAGACTGTGGGATATGATGACGGTTACAGAAAAACTTGGACTCAAATCAGAAAAGAAGGTTTGGTCATAGAAGCACACGGTTACGGTAAACTGTTCTTGACTTGTTCTGCTAAGTTGGCGACTGTTGACGATGAACTAAGTGACGACTTGATTGGTGCTAAGAAATCAACACTGCTTTCTAACTTCAAGAAAAACAGAAACAGTAAAGTGACTTCAAGATTTTTAACTAATGAATTTATTAAGGAGATTGCATAATGACTTTTGAAGAATTCGTAAACCACATGTTCGTTGAGAACTGTATTGAAAGAAAAGCATGGGGTGAGAAACCTTTTGCTGACGTGAGTGAGTATTATTCATGGGGAAATAATTCAAGTTTCCTCGTAAAACTATGGAGTGAAAAATATGCTTAAGACTAGAGACCCATTGAGGGTAGACCCAATTTACTATGTCAACATTGACGGTATGAATCATTCTGCTTTCGCAGACGCTGTTATGGACGTAGGAGACCCGCCCTGTGTAGCGAATAACTGCGATAGGGTATCCAAGTGTGCTGAAGAGGGTGTAGAGTGCTTCGCATTCAGGATATGGGTCAATAATGGCGGAGATTTGAACGAAAAACAGGTCAAAAAAATGGGAAAATTACTTCAACCATGCAAATAGCTGTTGACAGTGACATTCATTTTTTGTTAGCCTATACACATGATGAGAAATAAATTAATAACCAAGGAGACTATATGAGTGCATCTTATGATAAGAATGAGTCGATTACCGTTGACGGTAAGTCGTTTCATTACACTCCTGATAGGAAGGAATTCCTAGAAGGACTTATAGGTAAGTATCCTAATCAGACTTCATTCACCAAAGAGGAGATTGAAGTTCTAGGACACGTGCCTTACTGGTTGAACAATACCAAAAGGTATCCGTTCAAACAAAGTACCGATACTGGTACTATCTTCAATCTTGAAGCGGTTGTAAGTGGTTACAACGGTGGATACGAACCTGAGACTGTGGTTCCTATCGCACCAGTTAAAGCTGCTCCGATTCCTGCGGTTGCAAAACCCCAGCAATCACCAGTCGCAATGAAGACTGAAATGGCAGATATCAATCTGTTGGGTGACGATGTCAAAATCGTTCCTGAGAAAATGTCTAACTATGTTCCTTTTGGACACTTTGCTGATGTCAAAAACATTATCAAGTCCAAAATTTTCTTTCCAGTTTTCGTAACTGGTCTTTCAGGAAATGGTAAGACTCTAATGGTTGAACAAGTTTGTGCTCAATTGAAGAGAGAACTTTACAGGGTCAACATTACGATTGAGACTGACGAAGATGATTTAATGGGTGGTCACACTCTAGTCAATGGAAACATTGTCTACAGAGAAGGCCCTGTTATCAAGGCAATGAGGAAAGGTGCTGTCCTTCTTCTTGACGAAGTTGACTTGGGTTCAAACAAGTTGATGTGTCTTCAATCAGTTCTTGAAGGTAAGGGTTACCTAATCAAGAAAACTGGTGAGTGGGTGACTCCTGCTGAAGGGTTCACTATCCTTGCTACTGCAAACACCAAAGGTCAGGGTTCTGACGATGGTAAGTTTGTCGGGACTCAAATCATGAACGAAGCAATGCTTGAAAGATTTGCGGTCACAATGCAACAAGAATACCCACCCGTTGCTACTGAGAGAAAAATCCTTTCTAAGGAAATGGCTCTGACTGGTGATGTTGACATGGACTTCTGTGAGAAGTTGGTTGACTGGGCGGACGTAATCAGAAAGACCTTCTACGAAGGTGCGATTGATGATGTCGTGACTACTAGAAGACTGGTTCACATTGTGAATGCTTTCAGAATGTTTGGTGACAAACTCAAGTCCATTGAAATGTGCATTTCAAGGTTCGATGAAGAGACTAGAGTCTCTATCTTAGACCTCTACACTAAGGTTGACGCTGGTGTTAACCCTCTTGAAGAGGTTGCGGAAGAGGGTTCAGAAGAAAATTCTGAAAACCCTCTAGACGAAAATGACTTCTAGACCTATAATAATGGTATGAGTATTAATTACAAATACAACGAGAGAGAACTCTTAAAGGAGTTCTCTTCGTATATAGACAAGACTTATGACCAACACTATAGTCATAACAAGTTTCAGGCGACTGAATTTATTATGGACAGTGGTCATGGTGAGGGATTTTGTATCGGGAACATTATGAAATATGCACAACGATACGGAAAAAAAGATGGGTATAACAGAGCAGACCTTTTGAAAGTAATCCATTATGGATTCCTTGCTCTAAACAATCATGATAGGAGACTACAAAGTGATGAAGATTAGTAATGAAACTAAGGAAGTTCTAAAAAACTTCGCAACAATTAACTCTGGCATTAAAGTAAATGCTGGAAACAAATTAGAGACTATCTCTAATATGAAAAACATTCTTGCGGTTGCAACGGTAAACGAATCGTTCCCCCAAGGATTTTCTGTATATAACCTGCCTGAATTTTTGGGTGCAACGTCTTTATTTGAAGACCCCGACTTTCAATTCAATGACGCAGCTATGACTATTACGGATAACAATTCGTCAATGTCATATTTCTATGCTTCAGAAGGAATGGTGACTTCACCTGAAAAAATGATTACGATGCCAGAGGCAGAAATTGTATTCGATATCAGTAGCACACTATTGAGTGACTTGAACAAAGCGTCAAGTGTTTTGGGTGTAACTGATTTGGTTCTTGAATCTGACGGTACGAATATTTCATTGACCGTTAAGGATAAGAAGAACTCGACTACAAACACGTTCAGCAGAATCGTGGGCAGTGGAAACGGTGCTACGTTCTCTATGAACTTTAAGATTGAGAACCTAAAAGTTCTTGCAGGTAACTATACAGTATCTGTATCAAGTAAAGGTATATCCCATTTCAAAAACAAGGATATTGACCTAGAGTATTTTATTGCACTGGAACCTGATTCAAAATATAGTGCCTAAAGGCATATATAATAATGTGTTAGTGTTATGCCAGTCTCTGTAATACTTTCGGGAGTGACCCCTTCTCATCACACAACTAGGGTGGGTCACGCCGTAAAATCGGTGGGGATTTTACAACCTTTTAACGAGACTAAATTATGAACAATGAATTTTTATTTGTAGAGAAGTATCGTCCTCAAAAAATTGATGACTGTATACTTCCAAGTGACCTGTATGCCACATTCAAAGACATAGTAGAAACGGGTGAGATTCCTAATCTTATGTTGAATGGTACTGCAGGTTGTGGTAAAACAACTGTAGCGAAGGCACTTTGTAATGAACTAGGTGCAGACTTTATAGTTATCAACGGTTCTGATGAAGGTAGATTGATTGATACCTTGAGAACCAAAATCAAAAACTTTGCGTCCACCACCAGTTTGGCAGGAGGCCCTAAAGTAGTTATTCTAGACGAAGCAGACTACATTAGTGCCGAATCTGTTCAACCTGCTCTGCGTGGATTCATTGAAGAGTTTAGTTCTAATTGCAGGTTCATTATGACCTGTAATTTCAAGAACAGAATTATCAATCCTTTGCATTCAAGATGTACTGTGATTGATTTCAAGATTCCTAATAGTGAGAAACCTAGACTTGCAAGTGTGTTCTTAGCAAGACTCATGGAGATATGTACACTAGAGGAAATTAAGTTCAATCAAGACGTACTTGCTGAACTTATTATGAAATTCTTTCCCGACTTTAGACGTTGTCTAAACGAGGTTCAAAGATATGGTATCGGTGGTGAAATCGATACTGGGTTACTTTCTACTCTTGCAGAAGAGAAGATTACGCCATTGATAAATACACTCAAAGAAAAGAAGTGGACTGAAATGCGTAAGTGGGTCGGAGAGAATTCCGACAACGACTTGTCTGTAATGTATAGAAAGATATTTAATGCACTCGAGCATAAACTCGAACCTGCCTCGATACCTGCCTGTGTTTTAATCATAGCAGACTATCAATACAAATCTGCATTTGCGGCTGATACTGAGGTCAATCTTGTGGCATGTTTGACTGAGATTATGAGTGAGTGTTCATTTAGGAGTAAGTAATGTTAGGAATGTTAACAGTAGGTGACCAATTCCCACCTTGTAAACTGAATGGAATTGACGAGAACAACGACTTCGTTGAAGTTGAAATCGTTGAAGGGTATCAACCCCTTAAACATGATTGGACGGTAGTCTACTTTTATCCAAAAGATTTTACCTTTATCTGCCCAACTGAGATTGCTGGTATGGACATATTAGTTGACCATGCAAACGTGATTGGTATTTCGGGTGATAATGAATTCTGTAAGTCTGCGTGGAAACAAGCAAACGGTGTGATTAGAGAAATCAAACATACACTTGCAGCTGATTGTGGACTTAAGTTATCTTCTGAACTTGGCATTGTTAATGCTGAGGAAGGTGTCTGTAATCGTGCAACATTTATCTTTGATAAAGATAGAATCATTCAACACGTATCTGTCAATGGGTTAGATACTGGTAGAAATGCTCAAGAAGTTCTTAGAACTCTTAAAGCAATTCAAGCTGGTGGACTGACTGGTTGTGAATGGAACGAGGGTGACGACTTTGTTGCATGAGTGAGTTTGACGAAGTAGTACAACGCCAACGAGAACTTCTCGAAGCAGAAGAGTGGGCGAAAGGAATACACACCTTACAAATACATAGGTTGTATTCCATGTACTATGAAACAAAAGATTCCAAAAAATTTCTCGACAAAGGCATGGTCACTGATACTACATATAACAATGGCGTAACCATAAGAGAACAAAATGGAAAAGTGGTATACAAATTTGGAGAAGAATTAAAAGGTCAAGACCTTGTAGATTCATATAGAAGTAAAACTGCATGAAGAAAACTAACCCGTTTGATTATGTTAAATCTGTATCCCATACCAAAAAAGATATTATGGTGGACGATATTGCTGAGAAGCAGTATGCACCATTCATAACTAATAAAGCATTATCCTATCACCAAGACGCAGTTTATTTTGCAAATGAAATGAACATACGTCATGGTGTAGATAACCGCCTTCAATACCTTTTTTATCTAAATATACTAAGGAAAAGACAAAGATTTTCAACTTGGTCTAAACCCTATATTAGTAAAAAGTTAGATACAATCAAGGACTACTATCAAGTAAGTAACTTAAAAGCAAAGGAATATTTGGAAGTTCTTACTGATAAGCAGGTTCGTGAATTGAAAAAAAGAATGACAAAAGGTGGCAAGGATAATGGAAAGTTATGAGAGCGAAGTCAAAGACTTAATCGAAGTTACATTCCCCGAAAAAGACGATTTTTTAAAGATACGTGAGACTCTCACTAGGATTGGTGTAGCGTCACGTAAAGAACAAGAACTGTATCAGTCTTGCCATATCCTACACAAACGTGGGAAGTATTACATAACCCACTTCAAAGAACTATTCATACTGGACGGTAAACCTAGTAACCTAGACGAGAATGATATCGGTAGAAGGAATACCATTATCAATCTTCTACAGCAATGGAGTCTACTTAAAGTAGTCAAACCTGACAGTATCAAAGAACCTACCGCACCACTTTCACAGATTAAAATCATTCCTTTCAAAGAGAAAAAGGAGTGGATTCTTACACCTAAATACAATATTGGTAATAATAAAGCACCCGAATAGTATAAATATCCCTACGAGGATACATTACATGTTTGGATTTTTATTAGCAATATTGAAAAGTATTGTGCTCAAGTTGGCAACGACTGGAGCATTTAACTTCATGATGCCAACTCTATTAAAGATAGATAAATGGTGTGAAGATAAAATTGGATTAGATATCATCAAACAAGAGCAGAGGTGGTTTGAAAAGTATCCACTGCTTAAAAAAAGACTTGAGACTCTCGAATCTAAAGTTGAAGAACTTGAGTCTCAAAAATAGGGAGAATCTATGTTAAAAGCAAAACTAGATTTGGTAATGAGTTGGGTAAAGGCAAGAATCGGAGAACGTACTTCATGGGACGGTGCTACGATTATAGCAATATCAGTGTTAGTGCTAGTAGCTGCACCGATTGTTAAACTTTTGGCTTGGCCAGCTTTAGCTTATGGAATTTATACTCTTCTAAAAGAAGAGAAATTAGTGTAATAAATAATCTTAAATAATGGAGAATATTATGGAACCTACATTTTGGTTGATAATCTTGTTGATTGGAGTACCCGTATTATTTGTCTTGAATGACAAGTATGGTTGGGTTGACACTGCAGTGGGCAAACCACCAGTGAAAGAAGAAAAGGTGTTCAAAGCACCTACTGCTAATAAACTTATGAAGTTCACAAAAAAAGAACTCATTGAGTTTGCAGAAAACAACGATATAGTTGTTACACCTTCTAAAACAAAAGCTGAAATCATCAAGCAGATTAGAAAAAAATAGTCTTTAGGGCGGTAAAAAAATCGCCCTAAATACTTCCTTCCTAGAAGTCCATTCCCCTAAATAGGTGTATGGACATATTTCAATTTTTAAGCGAAGTCGGAATCCCAATCGGAACTGCGGTTGTGATGGCTTTCTTTATATATCTGACTCTAAAATATATTTTTGAATCTGTACTGGGTCAGATTTCGTCCACCGAAAACATTATAAGCATGCTCGAAACACGAGCACGTGTTATGAATAATGATATTATTAAGATAGATTTATTAGTAAGTAGTGCATTAGAACTAGCACCACCAATTGACCGTGTTGCTAGAGCGGAAAACTTTGTTGAGGATGGAAGTATAGACGCCAGACGAGACTAAAACCATGGAAAATCTTGCTCAATTAATTTCAGAGTTTGGGTTTCCAGTTGTAATGTCCATAGGTATGGGATACTTCATATGGTATGTTTGGAAATTCATTACCGATGAAGTTAAACCAGCACTCGGACGCATGTTTACAGCAAGTATAAAATTGACTGACCAGCTAAGAATGCTAGACCAAGACATGCTTCGTCTTCAAGAAAAGGTGAACACTGTTTTGGAATATCGTGAGCGCCAAGAACTCTTGCAGGACGCAAAAGAAAAGGAGGCACTTGAAGAGGTAACAAATGAAAAGAACTAAACTTTTTGGTATAACATTTGCAATGATAACACTATGTGTCATTTCTCCGACAGTACAATCGGACGAACTGGTACATAAATTTAAAAACCCAAGCTTTAGTGGCGTGGGAACTTCTGCCCATTATTTGACAATTGAGAATCAGGAGAAGTCTAGGACAGACAAGATTGCTGAGGACATTAGGGCAGCTCTTTTGAAACAACAAAGAGAAGCAGAAAATACAGTTTTAGCCAAATTTATAAGAAATTTGGAATCGAGAATCTATGCTCAGCTATCAAAACAGTTAGTTGAAAACATGTTCTCAAACGAAGAAGGTGCAAACTACGGAACGTTTACACTGGAAGGAAATACAATTACTTACGAAAGGAAGAACATATGTACTGATGACGGACTATGTGACGATTGGATTGTAATGACAATTGTCGGTAGTGACGGAACTACAACAACTATTGAAATTCCAATTGGTACTGGGGGTTTTTAGTGAAGAATCTTTTATTAGTTGGAGTGCTTGGACTCTTGTTATCTAGTTGTGCAGGAATACCGCATATGAAGGATTCATGTACAACCCTGATAATGAATCAATACGGGGAATGTATCGAAGAACCTGAAGCAATCAAACTTCCAGCATATGCATTATTATTAGATTTACCAGCCGCTGAGGTTATGCCAGTGGTTGCTGTTTATGGGTTTAAAGACCTAACAGGACAGAGAAAAAGACAAGACGGTGTCGCAACATTTAGTACAGCAGTCAGTCAAGGAGTGACCGCAATGTTGATAGACGCACTCAAAACTGCAGGGGGTGGAACATGGTTCCGTGTAGTTGAAAGAGAAGGATTAGATAATCTTGTACGTGAAAGACAAATAGTCAGAAGTACAAGAGAACAATTTCAAGAAGAGGGTGAAAGTAAAGAAACCATTCAACCTCTTTTATTTGCTGGCATCATACTCGAAGGTGGAGTTATAGGGTATGATACCAATATGGAAACTGGCGGCCGAGGTGCGAGAACATTAGGCATCGGACACTCGACTGCTTATCGTAGAGATACGATTGTCGTTTCTTTGAGAGCAGTTAGTACACTGACTGGTGAAGTTCTTATGAACGTTCAGACCAAGAAGACTGTGCTAAGTGTATCGCAAGGATTCGATGTATTTAAATTTGTAGATTTAGATACCCAACTGATAGAAATTGAGGACGGGGTGACAGAAAATGAGTCGGTGACTTTTGCAACGAGGGCTGCTATAGAAGCTGCTGTTCTAGAAATGATTTATCAAGGACACGATAGACGTTACTGGACAATTGACGGACGACATAGACACCCTCATAAAATAGATGGCGGTAATGAAAGACATGCCATCGAGGAGAATAAAGACGAATATGAAAATGAATAAACTAAAATTATGTTTAGGTTTATTGTTTACAATGTCTGTAATGCCTCTTATAGCTGATGACGACAACGAAATATTTTTGCAACAATCAGGTGATACGTTAACATTAACGATTGACCAAGTTGGTTACGGAAATAAATTCGGTGGAACTATAGTAAACGGTTCGGTAGCAACCGATATGATTTTGACAGGTACAACGAATACGTTCAACCTTGACCAAATCGGTAACAGCAACCAACTATTCGGGCCTGTTGTATTAGATAGTTCTACCATTAATATGGTATTCACTGGTGACAGTAATATCTTTGATTGGAATATAGGCGATACTGGTGATTCTGATAACACAAACATCAATGTCGCAGTTACAGGTAGTAGTAACACTTGGGATTATGACCAAGGTTATGCCGCTAGTGCTAACTATTTGGATTTTGACTTAACGCTCATAGGAGATTCTAACGATTTCTTTATAGACATAGATTCAGACCAAGCTAAATGGGAAATGGAAATTACTGGTGACAGTAATAATATTGACACAAAACAACTTGATGCATCTGACCACGACTTAAAAGTTGTGCATACAGGTGATAGTATCAATATGGATATTATTCAACAGTCAGGTACATGTGGAAATAAAACATGCCCAGGCAAGATTGACTTACAGTTGAGTTCTGATAATGCTACAGTTACAATTAACCAAAAAGATACTAACGATTAGTGCTATACTTCTGTCGTATCCCTCTTATGCGGATACGATAGGAGACATAGTTGAACAAACTGGTATTGGAAACATTATCAGAGAAGGTAATAAAATACCCTCTACTGATTTTCCTAGTATAAACCTTTATGACGAGGCGGAAACTGGGAATGGGAGAATGCTAATTGAGTTCTTAGACGAAGAAGAACTTGCATTAACAGAACATACACTGGTCTACATAGACGAAGTATATTATGACCCTAACCCCGACTTATCGAAAATGTCGATGAGAATGGTAATGGGTACAGCTCGTTTTGCCTCAGGTAAACTGGGTAAAATGAATAAATCGAATATTGCGATTTCTACGCCAACTGCTAACATAGCGATTAATGGCACAGATTTTACAACAACCATCGATGAACTCGGGCGAAGTCTTATTATACTTTTGCCTGACGCAAATGGTGACGCATCAGGTTCGATTACAGTTAGTAATGAATCAGGTATAGACGTAGTATTAGAAGAAGCATATCAAGCCACAATGGTATCTACTTTAAATTCATACCCAACTGCACCTGTAGTAATAAACAATATTACACCAAGTTTAATTAATAATATGTTTATTGTGAGTCAACCCAAAGATATTTCTAGGGTGATAGAGGAGTCTGCTACAGAGTCAAATGACAGTGGTATCTTGGACGTGGACTTTTTAGAGTTTGACGGTCTTGATGCAGACGCATTGAAAGACTCAGAAGGTGAATTAGAATTTACTGAATTAGATATAGACCTATTAGATGTTGACTTTCTACAGGACTTACTTGATATTGTAGAAGAGTTAGATAGAAAAGTAGGAATAAATAGAACTGCAGATAGTGGTGCAAATACATTTGGAATAGAAGGTACTGCTATAGGTTTTGATAAAGACACGCAGTACAATACAATAGTTGATACAGGAAGTGGATTGGTTACGTTCTATCGTGAAGTAAACGGAACCATAAGTATTAAATTACCAGTAGACGCAATGGCACAAATAGTGACCGTAACTAACGAAAAGGAGAGTGTAATCAATATGGGTGGCGACCAAGCAATCAATATTATTATTACACAACAAAATTAATGAGCCAAAAACAACAACAGCAAAGACTTAGATTTCAAGAAAAGAGAATTAAGAATCAGTCAGAAACAATTGCAGAACAACAAAAAAAAATAGAAGAGTGGATAAAACAACAACAAGACCCACGTCACAATCAAGAATGAAAATAACTGGAACTCATTTAGGGATTGGAATACTTTTATTGTTCTTTGTAGGACAGTGCTTTGCTGGTGACGAACATAACCATGTGCACATAGACCAAGTTGCTGACGGTGATAATACAAGCATTAACATTACACAGATAGGATATGATAACCATATCGATTTTACTTTTGCACATGCTAACAACACTTTTAATTTATCCCAATCAGGAAATGGTAACTCAATCTCTTGGGTATCATACTGGGGTTCAGGAAGAAACTGGGGTGGTGACGTTGACGGTACTGGTAACACAGAAACAGTAACACAGATTGACGGTGCTACATATGGTAGACACATATGGGGTAACAATAACGAAGTTGACGTTTACCAAAATGGAACTCACACATTCAATATGGACATTCACGTTGACGGTGTAGAACACGAAAACTGGCAAGAAGGTTCAGGAAGTCATTACGCACACATATACTATTATCAAAATGCAGATGATTCAATCACAGATATTGAACAAAAAGGAAGTGGTAGTCATCAAGCAAGAATAACACTAAATGGTTCAGAACATACTAATTTAAATCTATTACAACAAGGTTCGACTAATCAGACATACAATATAACAAATACTTGTTATACAGTTGGTGGTTGCAGTATAAACGTTTCTCAGGGCAACTAAATAAAAAACCCTCTTATCATTACTCAAACATTGAGGTATAATAGTGTATATGAAACTAATAAATATCTTGGTATTCGGTGCACTTCTTTTTAGTGCATCTAAAGTAGAAGGTTTAGAACTAGAGATGGACACTCATTGTCTTGCTCAAAACATATATTTTGAGGCAGGTAATCAACCTCTCGCAGGAAAGATTGCAGTTTCAAATGTAGTTCTAAATCGTGTAGAACATGATAAATTTCCCGATACAATTTGTGGAGTAGTTTATCAAACAAAAGAATGGCGAACCTCTTGGACAGGTAAGACTATTCCTAAATTAGGAATGTGTCAGTTCTCTTGGTTTTGTGATGGCAAATCAGACAAACCAAAAGACAGTAAAACTTGGGCGGAGAGTTTAAAACTTGCAGACGAAATACTGGACGGTCAGTATTTTGATTTGACGGAAGGTGCAATGTGGTATCATGCGTATTATATACAACCATATTGGAGTCAGCATTTAAACGAGACAGTACAAATATCCGCACATATATTCTATAGGTAAAATCTATGTATAAATGGTGGACGGTTTTAATAACCATCGCTCTTCTAGTAGGTCTTCGTATATCAGACCCGTTTCTTATGGAGTCAATCCGACTCAACTATTTTGACTTTTTACAAACTCAAAAAGAACCTATACAGGTTGACGATATTGTATTAGTTGACATAGACGAAAAAACATTAGAAAAATACGGACAGTTCCCATTCCCTAGAGGAGTATGGGCAGACATGATAAATCAAACGTCCGAAACAAATCCTTCTGTTCTCACTGCTACATTTGCACAACCTGATAGATTCGGAGAAGACGAAGAACTTAGAAACGCACTAGGGAACAGACTTTCACTTCTTTCCGCTTCACCTACTAATCAAAAAGATACTGGAAGTGCACCATATATTGGTATCGCAAAGTTAGGTAAAGGTGACCCTGCAAACTGGTTATACAGTTATGAGGGTATCTCTAGTCCCATACAACCCCTACAGGAGGCGGTTTATGGTGTAGGTACTGTAAGTGCTTCACCTTCTATAGACGGAACTGTACGTGCAGTTCCACTCGCTGTCATGGCGAATGGACAGATATATCCCTCTCTCGCACTAGAAACATTGAGAGTTATGAATGGTCAACAGTCCTACAATATAAAGATTACGCCTGAGGTTGGTGTAGAATGGGTTAGGATAGGTAGACTACCACCACTTACTACAAAACCAAATGCAGACTTTAATATTGCATTTTGGAACCAATTTGAACGTGTCAGTGCAGTGGACGAAATCCCTGCAGACAAAATTCTTATATGGGGTCTGACTGCTTCAGGTCTGAGTAATCCAGTTTCAACCCCAATGGGTGCAATGTATCCCCATGAAGTACAAGCGAACCTAATTCAGACCGTCTTGACAGGATTCCAAATACAACGATTCTACTATCTTGAATTTCTAGAAATCGTTCTCGTTCTGTTTTCTTCTCTAATAATACTGGCAATGGTCTACAGACTTCCCACAGTTCTTTCGGGGATAGCTTGTCTATCTCTCGTTGGACTGCAGGGTTATATGGGGTATTACGTTTGGATGGAGAAGTTGATTTTAGTCGATGTTTTCTACTCGTCATTATCTTCCTTGTTGGTTTTTGGACATGCTTCTTTCAACAAATACTTTACAACATATCAACTCAAGGAACAAATTAAGAAACAGTTCCAAAAATATTTATCACCTGACATGGTTGAAGAACTGCAAAAAAATCCTGAACTATTGAAACTTGGTGGAGATAGAAGGGAACTTTCATTCCTATTTGCCGACATTGTAGGATTCACCCCAATAAGCGAAAAGTATATGAAAGAGGACGACCCCGAAGGATTGGTAGAACTTATCAATAAATTCTTAGACGCAATGTCAAAAGTCGTACTCAAAAATGGTGGAACCATCGATAAGTATATGGGCGACTGTCTGATGGCATTTTGGAATGCCCCTTTAGATTGTCCAAACCACGCAGAAATGGCTGTTAGAAGTGCTATGGAAATAGAACTGCTTACTGAACAAATGAACAAAGAACTCAAAGAACAGGGATATGGATTACCACCCGTTGTGATTGGCACAGGAATAAATACTGGCCCATGCATAGTGGGAAACATGGGTTCTGAAGCAAGGTTCGATTACTCAGTAGTTGGTGACGCAGTAAACCTAGGTGCACGTCTTGAAGTACAAACAAGAACATTTGATACACCTATTATACTTTCACAATACACATTAGACCAACTGCCTGACGATATTAAAGTAAAGGAACTTGACGAAATAACCGTAAAAGGAAAAGAAGAACCAGTAAAAATCTATGCACCATATTTTAAACGCACAATTAGAAAACTAAAGAAATGACCTTTACGGAAGTATTAGATAAACTATTATCAAAAGAAGCAGTAGTAGAATATCAATCTCTCACGTCTGATAAGATTCATAAAAGACATTGTACTATCCCTCGCAAATTTCAATCTCAGGGAGACAAGATAGTTGTGTGGGATATAGAAGATGAAGCATATCACGATATTGAAATTAAAACAATTATTTCAATAAACCCTCTTGAAATTTTATAGTTCAGCATTATATAATATATAAATAAAAGTGTAATTGCTCAATTGAGGATTACAGTATATTAACTTGCTATAATAGGAGAAAAATATGACGCATTTAGATATATTTGGTCAATTCAGACCGTTCGCTATAGGATTTGACAGGTACTTTGAAGACCTCGAAAGAATGTCAAATATCTCACAAACTAACTACCCACCTTACAATGTTGTAAAGGTTGACGAAGAGCATTTCGCTGTTGAACTTGCAGTCGCAGGTTTCAGTAAGAAAGATATCTCTATCACTAAAGAGAAAAATGTTCTTATCATAGAGGGTAAAATAGAAGATGAATCCAAGGACTTTGTCCACAAAGGATTGGCTTCTAGAGCATTTAAGAGAAGTTGGACTCTCTCAGACGATATCGTTATCGAAGGGGCAGAGTTAAAAGACGGTATCTTATCCGTTAGTTTGGAAAAGGTTATTCCCGAAGAGGATAAACCTGTAGAAATTAAAATTTCTTAAAAACCCACTATACAGATATGTACCTGTTTAGTATAATGGGTACATGTCTGTTATTTTATCACATGCTGATTCGTTACATGCCGCTCAGGTTTTTATAGATTACTATAAAGGTTTTGACCGCATAGACGATTACCTAAGAAAAGTAAAACTTGAACGTATGGAATCACTTCCAACGTCACTGCCTGGCATGGGCCCCGAAGACGATATGTTCAGTGATTTTACAATGCACCCACAGGACATGGAATTTGAAGTCAGAGTATTATCAAATGAATTGTTTGATAACTATCTTGAGATTACAACGTCTCATGCCTTAGAAAAGTCAATTCCTGGCAAGACATTGAAGTGGGTTGTATACGAAAAGAACACAAACAAAATTGTGGGTTTCATACGGTTCGGTAGTCCAACAATCAATTCTAAACCTAGGAATGAAATGTTGGGAAGACCTTTAGATACTATGAACAAAGACGTTATGAAACGTTTCAATGATTCCGTAATTATGGGATTTACTATTGTTCCAACTCAACCATTCGGATACAATTATCTTGGTGGTAAACTACTTGCAGCTATTTGTTGTTCGCACAAAGCACGTAGAGACTTGAACAAGAAATACAAAGGAACGTTTTGTGGTTTTGAGACAACCTCTTTGTACGGTTCTTCTAAGACTGCTTCACAATATGACGGTATGAAACCCTTCCTTAGATTCAAAGGTTTGACTGATTCAGATTTTGTGCCAAGTATCAATGACGAAAGATACAGAGAACTTAAGTTTTGGTTTGAAAACAAAAACAATGGTGTACCACTAGTTCATGATGACGCCTCTTCTAGAAAAATGAAGACGCAACAGAAAATGATTTCTATAATTAAGAACTCACTAAATACTCATGACAAAGAAAAGTTGAAAGAATTCAACCAAACTTTTATCGATGCGAAAGCATTGACTGAAAGAAAAAGACAATACTTTTCTAATTATGGTTATGAGAACGTGGTCGATTATCTTAATCTAGAAACTGACACTCTCAAGAAAGCACCTAACTACGATAGATATGAATTTGAAGGTGTAGTTGAATGGTGGAAGAAACTTGCTAGTAAAAGATTTGATAAACTTAAATCAGAGGACAGACTCAGAACACAATTAGAAACATGGAATGTCAACGCAGATGAAATTGACATTATTAGATAGTTTAAGCGGAGTTGGTATAAGAGCATTACACCAGTTTACCAAACTGGAAATGAAGGTGCGATTCCTTCACTCCGCTCCAGTTTCAATATGAGTAAGAATATACCAATACAAGCAGTTGACCAATATGATTTCCTAGAACACAGAAGGGAACAAGAGAAAAAACATTGGAATAAAAAAGATGGAGAACTTAAACCCCTTGACTCAATTCTTACGGTTGAAGTTAATACTACTGAGTTGTGCAACAGGACATGTGTCTTTTGTCCAAGACATGACCCAGCAGTATTTCCCAACAGGAATCTCCACCTTACAGTTAAGGGTGCTAAAACCATTGCAGAAGAATTAGCAGACAATCAATATCAAGGTAAAATATCGTTTAGTGGTTTTGGTGAAAACTTATTGAATCCTGATTTTCCTGAAATAGTAAAAGAGTTTAGATTCAATTTACCAATGGCAACATTGGAATGTAATACAAACGGAGATAAACTTACAGAAGAGTATGTTGACAGATTGTATAGGTCAGGACTAGACTTATTGTATATCAATTTGTATGACGGTATAGAACAAATGGCACACTTTGAAGGAATGCTAAAGAATGTGCGAGACGATATGTACAAGTTTAGAATGCATTGGGGAGACTTTGAGAAACATGGATTGATTCTCAATAACCGTAGCGGGGTAATCGATTGGGTTGGGATAGAAGAAACAGACATTACTTCTTTGAAAGGCAAACCTTGTCATTACCCCTTCTACAAAATGTTTGTTGATTGGAACGGTGACGTATTGTTCTGTTCTAATGATTGGGGAAGAGAACATGTTGTAGGTAATCTTCTACAACAAAGTTTACATGACGTATGGTTTTCTAAACCTATGACAAAGATTAGAAAACGTTTAATGAAAGGTGATAGAAGTCATTCGCCTTGTAATAAATGTAGTGTTGACGGTTCACTGTTTGGAAAACCGTCTTTTGATTTAGTGAAGGAATATTATGAAAGTCGCAATAACAGGTAGTACAGGTTTAGCAAAAACAATTATTGATACTTTAGAATCAACACCATATGAAGGTAAACAAATAGAAGTTGATTCAGAACGCATAGAAAACATTACAGTGAATGGAAGTAACTGGTGGGGTTGGAACATGTATGACGTATTAATTAATTTTGCGTATGACGATTTTGAACAGACAAAAATTTTAGAATTAGCTCATAATGCATGGAAAAATGACGAGAGTAAATACATTATTAACTTTTCCTCAAGAGCAGCCCAACCAAACATATCTAAAGGATATCTTTACTCAGCTGCTAAAGCGTCATTGAATCACCTTGCAAATAATTATCAATACAATTCAGATAAACAATACAAAATGACTACATTGAATTTGGGTCTTTTGGACTCACCATTACCTAGCGTATCAAGAACAGAAATTGCTGGACTGGTACATAAACTAATTACAAGTTACCCTGAACTTGAAATTGCAGATATGACTCTTCAAGCACACCACAATTATGGTGACGTGCAAGACTTAAAGTCATTTCAAAGAGGTGAATTACATTGAGTAATAGACCACATTTAATCGGGGAATATTATAGGATTGTAGAAAATCCTAATCAAAAGGCAGAAGAGCACTACGCAATTGAAATCGTCAAAGGTGAATTTGAAGGTGTAGTGTACCAATACGGAAAGGTAGAATTTGTAGAAGGTAAACCTGAACTTAATTTCCAAAGGACTATTAGAAGAGTGCCAGAAGGAATGGAGTTAGACGACCTTCTAGAAGACAATGACCTAAATAACCTCATGGGAGATATTCTAGTAGAACTCCTAGAAGAACAAGTCGCAAGAAGCGAGGAGAAAAAATGAACTTAGAAAGATGTAAAGAAGCGATTAAGAGGCACGAAGGTGAAGTGCTAGAAATTTATATTGACTCATTGGGATTTAAAACTCTCGGTGTTGGACATTTGTGTCAACCCGATGACCCTGAGTACGATTGGGAAGTTGGTACTGCAGTTTCGCAAGAAGTTGTAGACGCATACTATGACTCAGACTTTGATAAACATATGGACGAAACAGTTCATGTTATTGGAGAAGACGTTTGGAAAGATTTGCCAGGCGACATTCAAGAAGTCTTGGTTAATATGTGTTTCAACTTAGGTGGAACTAGACTGGGTAAATTCAAGAATATGTTGAATGCAGTTGAAGACCACGATTGGGAAAGAATGGCTGTTGAAATGGAAGACAGTCGTTGGTTTAAACAAGTAGGACGCAGGAGTGTAGAACTACAAGAAACAGTTAGGAATGTATGATTGATTTTCAAGACAAAGTATTAAATGCGATTGTGCAACAAGCAGACGCAATGATTTCAAAACACAAAATTAATGTTGAGGTATTAACAAAGAATGCAAGTGGTGTTGCAGAACACCCTGACTTAATGAAGACAGTGGAAGACGAGTTAGGTCAAATAGCACACTGGAAAGATATTAAGGACGTTGCAATCAATAATTTTGATTTTCATTCTAAAAAGAATCTTGTAGAATAGTCCCGTCTGTAGTATACTTATATTATGGATTTTTATACAAATGTATGCAGGACACGTGACAAGATTTTAGTAACAGGGTATCAAGGCAATAAGAAGGTAAAAGTTCAAGTTGCCTATCGACCTAATCACTACGTTAAATCTAAAAAAGGACAAACCGCTTACAGGTCTTTAGACGGACAACCACTTGAGGTTGTGAATCTAAATTCTATGGGTGGTGCACGTAAGTTCAGAGAACAATATGAACAAGTGGAAGGATTTGATATCCACGGTTATGACCGTTATGTCTACACTTATATTGCAGATAAGTTTCAAGGTGTAATCGAACCTAATACCAAACTCATTCGTGTCGCCTCACTTGATATTGAGTGTGAGTGTGAAGAGGGTTTCCCTGACCCTATGGAAGCGAAAGAGAAAGTCAATGCAATCACAATCAAACCATTCGGTAAGAACTCAGTTACATTTGGAATCGGCCCTTGGGACGCACCTGACAATGTAGATTACGTAGATTGTCAAGACGAAGCATTCCTACTAGAAGAGTTTATTAAGTATTGGGACAAACAATCATTTGATATCATTACAGGTTGGAATGTAAACTCATTCGACATTACATATCTTTGTAATCGTCTTGATAGATTATTTGGTGACGGGTATCACAAAAAACTTTCGCCTTGGAGAATGTCAGACGTAAGAGAATTCACGCAGTATGGTTATCAAAAGAATCAAGTATACACATTGTATGGTGTTAATGTTCTTGACTATCTTGAACTGTACAGAAAGAATACATTTATCAAACAAGAGAGTTACAAACTTGACCACATAGCACAAGTTGAACTGGGTAAAGGTAAATTAGATTATTCAGAGTACGGTTCTCTACACACATTATACAGAACTAATTATCCACTGTTCTTGGAATACAATGTCCGTGACGTGGAACTGATTGAAGAACTAGAAGACAAACTAGGATTCATTGAACTGATTCAATCCATGGCGTATACTGCCAAGTGCAACTACGCAGATACATTTGGAATGGTGAAGTATTGGGAAACCATTATCTACAACTTCTTGAAAGAACAGGGAATCCAAACACCGCCACAGAAATTACGTGGACAAGAAAAGACCAGTAAGATTGCAGGTGCATATGTCAAAGAACCATTGGTTGGTGGTCATGACTGGGTTGTATCGTTTGACTTAAACTCACTCTATCCACATATCATTATGCAGTATAATATCTCGCCTGAAAAAATGATTAGGGGTAAGGTAGATACTTCTGTAGAAAAATTACTCACTGGTAAACAGACAATCAAAGGTGATTATGCTGTAACACCAAACGGTGCACAATTCAAAAAAGACAAACAAGGTTTTCTTCCTGAACTCATGGAACAATTCTATGACGAGAGAAAGTTGTGGAAGAAGAAAATGATTACGTATCAGCAGGAGAGACAACAGAAAGGTCTTGACGCAAAACGCAAAAGAGAACTGGACACACTAATCAAACGTGCGTATAACAATCAACAGGTTCGTAAGATTGCATTGAACAGTGCTTATGGTGCTCTTGCTAATCAGTGGTTTGCATTCTTTTCTGTAGACCTCGCAGAAGCGATTACGACTTCGGGTCAATTGATTATTCAGTGGGGTGAGAAAACAATCAATGATTGGTTGAATCAAGTTCTTAAGACAGAAGACAAAGACTATGTGATTGCAATCGATACTGATTCATTGTATATCACTCTTGACGATTTAGTAAAACAAGTTTTTCCCGAAGACACACCAAAGGCGAAAATTATTGACTTCATTAATACTATTTCAGAGGATACTATCGAACCTGTACTTGCAAAAGGATATGATAAACTTGCAAAAGATACAAATGCATTCCAACAGAAAATGCAAATGGGTCGTGAGGTAATTGCAGACAGAGGTATTTGGACTGCTAAGAAAAGATATATCCTGAACGTGCATGATAACGAAGGAGTCAGACTCAGAGAACCAAAACTCAAAATGATGGGCATAGAAACTGCAAAGTCTTCTACACCACAATGGGTCAGAACAAAACTAACAGACGCATTTGGTGTTGTCATGAACGGAACAGAACAAGACCTATGGAAGTTCGTTGAAGAAGCACGAAGAGACTTTAGAACGCTACCGCCTGAGGAAGTTGCATTCCCTAGAGGTTGTCGTGGTCTCAGACAGTATTCAGATAGGACAACTATCTACAGTAAAGGAACACCAATACACGTAAGAGGTGCATTGTTATACAATCACTTACTCAAAGAAAAAAATCTTGATATGAGATACGAAGTAATCAAAGAAGCAGAACAATTACATTTCTCTTACTTGACTACACCGAATCCTATCAATGAGAATGTGATATCATTTACAGGTGGATTACCAAAAGAGTTTGACCTGCATAGATTTATTGACCATGATATGCAGTTTGATAAAGCATTTGTCGAACCACTTAAAGCAGTCATTAGTTTGATTGGTTGGAACCCTGAACCCGTTGCAAGTCTTGACAGTTTCTTTACGTAATAAATACGACCCTTTCATAAATAAAGGGTATGTATGAATATAGAGCAAAAATTTTAAAAGTAATAGATGGCGATACAGTGGACGTAGATATTGACCTAGGTTTTGGCGTAGTCTTAACAGACGAAAGAGTCAGAATGATGGGCATCGATACCCCCGAATCACGCACTAGAGATAAGATTGAAAAGAAATTTGGTCTTGCTTCTAAGGCACGTCTTAAAGAAATTTTAGGAAACGAAACTATATTACAAACGCAAATTAATAGAAATGGCGAAGATATGAAGGGGAAGTTCGGTAGAATATTAGGCGACTTCCAAATTGAACTTGACGGTGAAACTAAACTTGCTACCCAAGTATTAGTAGAAGAGGGACACGCAGTTCCTTACTTTGGTGGTTCTAAACAAGAAATTAAAGAACAACATATGATTAATAGAAAAAGATTAATTGACGAAGAAGTTGTAATAATGTCTTACGATATGGCAGGGGTTCAATAATGTTAATAGAGTGGATGGACGTATTTTATATAACCATGATAGGTATAATATTTGCATTCATAATTCATATTGAAACAGAACTGCATACAATTAAGACTATGATTGAAGAAGTCATAAAGTTTGATGAATCTAAAAGAATTAAGAACGGTAACGGGCACAAAAAGTAAAAACCCACTTACGAAAAACCGCTATACATAGTATAATGGTAATACATTATGGAGAAGTGTTATGTCATTTATTAAAGACTTAGTTAAGTCCACTGGGAACGAATACGCTAGTGTCGTTTCCGATGGCGTGGCAGCTGGAGATGTTGATTCGTTTGTTGATACGGGTTCATATATCTTCAATGCCTTATTGAGTGGTTCACTAAAAGGTGGATTACCTAAAAACAAAATCACTGCACTTGCAGGTGAGTCTGCCACTGGTAAGACTTTCTTTGCATTGGGTATGGTCAAACAGTTCTTGGAAGACCACCCTGAAGCTGCTGTGATTTACTTTGAATCAGAATCTGCACTAACGAAAGATATGATTGAGGAAAGAGGAATCGATTCCAATCGTATAGTTATCGTGCCTGTAGTGACGGTTCAAGAATTCAGAAACCAATCGCTGAATATACTTGATAAGTATCTTGAGACAGACGAGTCAGAACGTCCACCTATGATGTTTGTACTTGATTCTCTTGGTATGTTATCAACTACTAAAGAGATTGAAGATACTGCAGAAGGAAAAGAGACAAGAGATATGACTCGAGCACAAATTACTAAAGGTGCATTCAGAGTTTTAACTCTTAAACTTGGACGTGCAAAAGTGCCAATGATTGTAACCAATCACACTTATGACGTTATCGGTTCCATGTTCCCACAAAAAGAAATGGGTGGTGGTTCAGGTCTTAAGTATGCGGCCTCTTCAATTATATTCTTGTCAAAAAGAAAAGAGAAGGACGGTACAGAAATCATTGGTAATATCATTCACTGTAAGAATGCTAAATCAAGATTGACTGTAGAAAACAGAATGGTAGATGTCAGACTTACATATGATAAAGGTCTTGATAGATACTATGGGTTACTTGACCTTGCACTTGCCTTTGACGTATTCAAGAAACAAGGAACGAGAGTTCTTTTACCAACAGGTAAAACAGAATACGGTAAGACAATCAATAACAATCCTGAAAAGTATTTTACAGAAGACGTTATGGAAAAATTAGAAGTAGTAGTTAATGAGTATTTTAAGTATGGAAAATCAAGCGAGACTGGAACAGACGATTCTCAAGAATCTAGTTCTTAACGAGACATTTAGTAGAAAAGTTCTTCCTTACATTAAAGGTGAATACTTTACTGAGGCAGATGAAAGAACTGTATTTTCAGAAATACAGGAATACTTTCTAAAGTTCAACCAACCCCCTACAACCGAAGCACTTCTCATAAATCTAGATAGTAATGAAGATTTATCTGATAACATTCTAGGTTCAGCAAAAACGGTTGTAGCGGGGTTTGGTTCTTTTTTGGAAGATACACCCGTAGACTGGTTGACAGAAGAAACTGAGAAGTGGTGCCAAGACAGAGCAATCTATCTTGCACTTATGGACAGTATTGAAGTCGTAGACAAGAAGTCTCAAAGGTCTACTGGTGAGATTCCTGAACTATTGAAAGACGCCTTATCAGTTACATTTGACGCAAACGTAGGTCATAATGTATTAGAAGACGCAGACAAAAGATTTGAGTTCTATACAACAGAAGAAGAGAAGATACCTTTTGATTTAGAATACTTCAACAAAGTTACCAAGGGTGGATTACCAAACAAAACTTTGAACATTTGTCTCGCAGGAACAGGGGTTGGTAAATCACTATTCATGTGTCACTGTGCTTCTGCTCACTTACTTATGGGTAAGAATGTATTGTACATTACCATGGAAATGGCAGAGGAAAGAATCGCAGAAAGAATCGATTCAAACATTATGAATGTACCAATCAAAGAACTACCTGATATGTCCAAGTCAATGTATGGTAAGAAGATTGAGAAACTAAAAGACAAAACAAAAGGTAGAGTATTCATTAAAGAATATCCTACAGCAGCTGCTCATGTTGGACACTTTAGACACTTGCTACAAGAACTAGAACTC
>Ga0163180_10000458_pt1 | contig 23566 bp, 18 predicted proteins | sample AtlANTMetagenome_2_FD_109647 | JGI IMG/M metagenome (GOLD analysis project Ga0163180, IMG submission 109647) | Marine eukaryotic phytoplankton communities from the Atlantic Ocean - Atlantic ANT 4 Metagenome | ecosystem: Environmental > Aquatic > Marine > Oceanic | place: North Atlantic Ocean...
CGCCCCCTGCAGAAGGAGAGCGGTATTACGGTCGAGGATGTCGCCAAGCGTTTGATAGATTACGGGTTCCATGCGCCTACCATGAGTTGGCCCGTGGCGGGAACCCTCATGATCGAACCGACTGAATCAGAATCGAGGGAGGAACTGGATCGCTTCTGCGATGCCATGATTGCGATTCATGGAGAAATCCAGGAGGTAGTCAGTGGCGAGGCGGACAGTGAGAACAATCTTCTGTGCCGTGCGCCCCATACTGCGGAGGCGGTATCTGCAAATGAGTGGGATCGCCCTTATTCAAGGGAGCGGGCGGCCTTTCCGGTGCTGCGTCTGCGTGATCACAAGTTCTGGCCAGCGGTGGGCCGCATCGACAATGTGCACGGAGACCGGAATCTGGTCTGTACCTGTGAAGGAATGGAAGCGTATTCGGAGGATTCATGAGTGAAGAAGGGCAGGATAGTGTCGGACCCTCGCCCATCGATTGGGACGGGTGGAGGCCTGAAATCCGGGCGACCCTGATGTTTATCCTGGAAGGGGAGGAGATCCTGCTCATCCGGAAGTTGAGGGGGATTGGAGCGGGTAAGGTGAATGGCCCCGGTGGGAAGATCGACCCCGGGGAGTCTCCTCTGGAGGCAGCGGTGAGAGAGACTCGCGAAGAGTTGCATGTCACTCCAATTGAGCCGCGAAAGATGGGTGAGCTTTGCTTCGCTATGAGCGATATTCCTGATATTTTCGTGCATGTTTTTGTGGCCCGGGGGTGCAGGGGAGAAGCCCAGGAGACTGAGGAGGCGATCCCGTTATGGACCCACCGGAACCGGATTCCCTATGAGTTGATGTGGGAGGATGACCAGTTCTGGCTTCCCCGCATGCTGGAAGGGGAAAAATTCCGGGGTCGCTTTTTCTTTGAGGCGGAACGCATCCGGTGGATGGACATCGACTGGGATGTTGGCCACCTTGATTAGGTGGCGCTGAACCTCGTCGCTCTTTCCAGAAAATGAAAAACCCGCTCGGGTGAACGAGCGGGTTTTCAGAATTATCCGCCGTGCCGTCCCTGACTTCGCGAGCCACGTTCCCGTAGCCCAATAGGTTGGGGACTTCCTCCGGGGAAAAGTCTTCCAATGAAGGCCTGACTTCCCTCCAGAGGGGCTGCCCCCTTTGTCAAAGCATCGGTCCGGGCGCGAGCCAAGAAATGACGCACACGGTAGACGGGGCGAAGCTAGCCCAGAGAGGGGGCGATCGCAACGGGCTTTTCCTCGATCTGGGATTTTCAACCCCTTTTGGGTAGTTTCCCTTGCCAGAAAGGAACCCGGGGAACGGGATCTGGCCGAAAAAGGGCTAGGGTTTGAAATAGAAGGTAAGGTAGGCAGTAGCGGCCATTTCCTCGACCCGCATGCGGCGCGGCATCTCCATCCCGGCCCAGCTTTCGATGAAAAGAACCTCCTGGCGGGTGGAATTATAACCGACAACCACAGAGGCATGGAGGGGAGCCCGGTCATCTGGCCATGAGTTGCGTGTTGTGGCATCGGGAGCAGGAATCCGGTATTCGGGATCCCGGGAAGCCATCAGGGTTTGATGGGAGTGCGCCTTATTGCGAGTGCCGGAGAAGCGCCGCCAGACCACCACGGGGAGTCCACGATCGATGGAGTCCCGGGATTCATCGAGTGAGAAGTCATTGGACTTATGGAGGTCCAGTCCCGCTTCACGGGCTACCGCGAGGTAGAGGCGGGGGAGTTGCGAGCCTGCAGCTGATCCGGTGTTCTGGAATTTGCCAGCGACCGCAAGCCAGTCCTCGTCAACGTGAAGTCCAAAGTAGCGGGCAGCCATCGTAAGGGTGTTGAGCCCGCAGTAGGGCTTGTAGCCCTGGGGCACAATGGGGAGGCTTTCTATCCGGATGTCTCTATTTTCGGATCTGGTGACTCGTTCCTGATAAACCTGGTTGAGCTCCCTTCCGGAGAGTTTGGATCGCTCGATGTCCAGCCATTCCCGGGTTACAGAATCGGCAGGCTGGATGAGAAGCCTGATAAGGCGCTCGCCGCCTACCACGAGACGGAGGACAAGATCGCCCTTCCGATAATCAATGACCTGAGCCCTCAGGGTCCTGGTCTTCCCGACCTGGCTTTCTCTTGGGCGCTTGTCAGCGAGTTCGCGCAGGGCATCCTTGAGAGAAGTTTCCGTCTTGCGAAAGAAGGAGGAGAATTCCTGCTGCTTGCCTGTCAACCGGCGTTGTAGTTCCGCTTGCTGTTGTCGACGGCTCAGGCCGGGAGGAAGTTTCTCGTCAAGGTAGCCGAAGTAGGAGCCGGCATCAGCGAAGGTAATGGCAAGAGAGTCGAGTTTGCTACCGCGGTGGCGGGCCTGAACCATGACTGCCGGGATGCCGAGGACCTTGGGACGGGCAGCGAGGTAGGAGCCTGCGACGGTAGCGATAGGGGCTTCTTCCCTCCAGGTGCCCGGGAGGTTCATGTGACCGGCCCAGAGCTTGGGATCAAGGAGTTGGTCGCCGATCTCGGTGTCGTTAAGGGGGCTGTCAGCCTGGGCAAGAAAGCCGCCGACCGCATTGGGGATGGCGGAGGCGGAGTAAGAAAGGGCTACAAGGATACAAAGCAAGGAGCCCACGAACTTCATGGGTGAGGAGGGAGGTCGGGCCTTCATTTCTTCTGGCAGGAGATTCAACGGGAGCATGTTGGGATCGTTGCAACAGCTGTCAGGGGGTCCAAGTGTGGACAGCTTGGGCGAGGGAAGAAAAGGGATCTTCGGCAGTGGGGACAAACTCGTGACCAACGAAGCCTGAGTAGCCGGTGCCGGCCAGGGCACGGGCAATGGCCGGATAATTGAGTTCCTGATCGGGTCCGAGTTCGTGGCGACCGGGGACGCCGGCAGTGTGGAAATGGGCAAGATAATCGATGTTGTCCCGAATGGTGGCGATCACATTCCCTTCCATGACCTGCATGTGGTAAATGTCGTAGAGGAGTTTGAATCGAGGGTGGTCGATTTTCTTACAGAGTTCAACGCCCCAGTCGGTGTGGTCACACTGGTAATCAGGGTGATCAATTCTTGAATTGAGGAGTTCCATGATGAGAACAACATCATGCTCTTCCGCCAGGGGAAGAATTCGCTCCAGTCCGGCAGTACAGTTTTCAATTCCCTCCCGGGACGAGAGTCCTTCGCGATTCCCGCTGAAGGTGATGACGTGGGGAATGCCGGACTCTGCCGCGGCAGGAATGAGCTCACGATAGATTTCGACGAGGGTATCGTGGTGCTCCCGGCGATTGAAGGCCCGCTCGATGCATCCCAGTCCACTCTCGTGTTCCGGGGCAGCCGTGACGGGACAGGTGAGGCCGAAGGATCGGACGGTGGCGACTTCGCCGGGGTGGAGAAGGTCGATGCCCTGCAGTCCGAGGTTCGCAGCGCGTTCGGCGAGATCCTCGAGGGAGAAGGAATCGAAACACCAGCGGCTGATGGATTGGGAGTAAGCCATGAAGGAAGGAGGGTGAAATTACTCGTGTTTCCGCCAGGGTCGGAAGCGGGCGAGAAGGAAACCGATAATGCTACCGCAGAAGAACGTCAGGATGACGAGGAGGGAGAGAGAGACATGTATTTCCTGTCCCATCAGGTCGATGGGGACGGGCTTCCAGTTGAGGGTTGCAACGATAAGGATCACTGCAGCAGTCATAAGGAGGGCGCCGATACGGAGTTTCCCCAGCACAGAAGTTTTGCCCTCGGACGCGGAGTCTGTGATGGCAGGCAAATCGGGTTCTTCCCCACTCATTCATGAAGATTCTCATGAATGGGTGGTGGTGTCGAGCGAGGCCCGGGGAGGCCCGTGGCCTCCTCTGAGTTGAGAGAAGGGAGTGCTCCTTCAGGAGCAGAAGGGAGCGCAGACCTCCTTCTGGGGGTCATTTTTCGAAACTATTAAGCTTCCGGAACTACTGCAGGGGTGGATCCGAAGCTGTTCCTGCGTTCCTGAAGCGATCATTCTGAGCCTTCTTGGCAGAAAAACTGAGGCAATCCAGAGCTTGACCAGAATGCGGGGACGCTAAATATTTCCCATCTCCCGCCCACTTCCAAAATTCTGGCCCAGATAGGGCGTTACTGTGCCCCGCATCATGCGGGGCTGATTATCGAAACCAATATGCAAGAGAGCCAAAGCCTTCCACGTTCCCCAGGAATGCCCCAAAAACAGGGGCTTTATGATCCCATCAACGAGAAAGACTCTTGCGGTGTAGGATTTCTTTGCCATCTGAAAGGTCAGAAGTCCCGCAGTATCATTGAAGGTGCGCTAGAGATGTGTGTGAACATGGACCACCGTGGTGGGTGTGGATGTGACGCTAACACCGGGGACGGTGCCGGGCTCTTTTTCCAGTTGCCACACAAGTTCTTTGAGACGGTCTCCTCGGATCTGGGCATCGAGTTGCCCGGAGAAGGGCGTTATGCCGTGGGATTCCTGTATCTCTCTCCTGACGAAGCAGCGTGTTCCAAGGCGATGTCAATCTTTGAGGGAATTGTAACCGAAGAGGGGCAGGCGGTTCTTGGATGGCGCGATGTTCCCGTGAAAAGCGAGATTCTCGGGGAGGATTCCAGGGCGTGTGAACCCCTGATGAAACAGATCTTTATTGGGCGTAGCGATGACATCGACGATGACCAGGATTTCGAGCGGAAGCTCTATGTCATCCGCCGCCGTGCTTCCGATGCAGTTCGCTACAGTGGTCTGGATGGAGGAGACTTCTTTTACTCGGCGACTCTTTCAGCTCGGACCATTGTCTACAAGGGGATGCTGACCACTGGTCAGCTTGGGGAGTATTTCCCGGACCTGCATCATCCTGACATGGAGTCTGCGATGGCGTTGGTTCATTCGCGCTTTAGTACTAATACCTTTCCCAGTTGGCCTCGTGCGCAGCCCTTTCGTTACATGTCGCACAACGGAGAGATCAACACGATGCGGGGCAATGCGAACTGGATGCAAGCAAGGCAGCAACTCCTCGGCAGCGGGGTTCTGGGCAAGGACCTTGAGAAGCTTCTGCCCATCATCCGCGATGATGGATCAGACTCTGCGATGTTTGACAATTGCCTTGAATTTCTTGTTCTGTCCGGTCGCTCGTTACCGCATGCCGTCATGATGATGATTCCCGAGCCCTGGGAAAAGCATGAGCACATGACGGAGACCAAGAAAAATTTTTACGAGTATCATGCCTGCATGATGGAGCCATGGGACGGGCCGGCTTCGATCGCCTTCTGTGATGGGATTTCCATCGGCGCCGTTCTTGACCGGAACGGTCTCCGTCCTTCCCGCTATTACGTCACGTCTGATGACCTTGTAATCATGGCATCAGAAGTAGGAGTCCTTAAGGTTGACCCTGCCACGGTGGTGAAAAAGGGCCGCCTTGAGCCTGGGCGCATATTCCTGGTCGATACGAACAAGGGCCGCATTGTGGGAGATGAAGAAGTTAAGGAAGAGATCGCCCGGGAGAATCCCTACGGTGAATGGTTGAGCTCCAATCGACTTCACTTTGATGAACTGGCTGAATTTGATCCCATGGAGCGAGTCAGCGGGTATGATCTTATCCAGCGTAACCGGGCATTTGGATATACCTTTGAAGACAAGAGGTTCATTCTTGGGCCTTCGGTCGAGACAGGGAATCAGCCTCTTGGTTCCATGGGGAATGATGCCCCGATGGCCGTGCTTTCGGACCGCCCTCAGTTGCTTTATAATTATTTTCGCCAACTCTTTGCTCAGGTTACTAATCCTGCGATCGATCCGATCCGCGAGGAATTGATCACCGCGAGTGTGACCTTCGTGGGTTCGGAGCGGGACATTCTTCATCCGCGGCCAGAGAATTGCCGGATGATCAGGCTGGAAAATCCGATCATTGACAGTCCCTCTCTCGCGGCCTTGGAAAACATTGATCGTGCGGGTTTCAGGAGTCAGACGCTTCCGATTCTCTACACCTTCAAGGGGGAAAATCCGGGATCCGTTGATGAGGGTGCTTCAGGTGATGTCGATCCGCGGGGTTCTGAGGGCGCTGTTTTTGGTTCAGATCTCGAGCAAGCGATGGACAGTCTCTTTGCTGCTGCTGATTCAGCTATCAGCGAAGGGGTGAACATTCTCATTCTTTCGGATCGTGGAGTGGACGAGAGACAGGCCCCCATCCCGGCTCTCCTTGCTGTGGCGGGACTTCACCATCACCTCATCGGCAGAGGCACCCGCACGAAGGTTTCCATCGTGCTCGAATCCGGGGAACCACGGGAGGTGCATCACTTTGCAGTGCTCCTCGGGTATGGGGTCGATGTCGTGAACCCGTATCTGGCGATCGATACGATCGCTGCCATGATTGATAGCGGGGAGCTTTCCGATGATTACAACAGCGCAGTCGCCAAGTATCTCAAGGCTTCCATCAAAGGGGTGATCAAGACCATGTCGAAGATGGGGATCTCGACGGTTGCCAGTTACCGCGGAGCACAGATTTTTGAATGTGTTGGCCTTAATAACGAGGTCATCGGCAAGTATTTCTGTCGCACCGCTTCGCGGGTGGAGGGCATCGGACTGGATGTGATTTCCCAGGAGGTGAAAATCCGTCATGATGACGCGTTCAAGGCCCGGGAAGTCGAGAACGAGGCCCTCGATGCCGGGGGGTTGTATCAGTGGCGTGCCGATGGTGAACGCCATCTTTTCAACCCTGAGAGCATTCATCTCCTGCAGCAGTCTACTCGCCTCGGAGACCCTGATCTTTTCGAACGCTACAGTGAGTTGATCGATGATCAGGCGCGGGATTTCTACACTCTGCGCGGACTGATGGAGTTCAAGTTCGACCCCGCGAAGGCGATTCCCCTGGAGGAAGTCGAACCTGCTTCTGAAATCGCGAAGCGCTTCAAGACTGGTGCCATGTCCTACGGCTCCATTTCCAAAGAGGCGCACGAGGCTCTCGCCGTAGCGATGAACCGGGTTGGGGGGCGCTCCAATACGGGGGAAGGAGGAGAGGATCCGGTTCGATTTGAGCCCCTGGCCAACGGGGACTCAAAAAAAAGCGCCATCAAGCAGGTCGCGAGCGGACGTTTCGGAGTTCACAGCCACTACCTCGTCAATGCCGAGGAACTGCAGATCAAGATTTCGCAGGGTGCGAAGCCTGGGGAGGGAGGAGAGCTTCCAGGGCACAAGGTTCTTCCTCAGATTGCAAAAGTGCGCGGTACGACTCCGGGAGTGGGGTTGATTTCTCCACCGCCCCACCACGATATTTACTCGATCGAGGATATGGCGGAACTCATCCACGATCTCAAGAATTCGAATGTTAATGCACGGGTAAACGTCAAGCTGGTCTCAGAAATTGGGGTTGGGACAGTGGCTGCAGGTGTGGTGAAGGCGAAGGCAGACGTTGTGCTCATTTCCGGTCACGATGGGGGGACAGGAGCAAGTCCCCGTTCCTCCATTCAGCACGCCGGATGCCCATGGGAACTCGGACTGGCAGAGACTCACCAGACTCTGCTTCTTAATGATCTTCGCAGTCGGGTGGTTCTGGAGACGGATGGGCAACTCAAAACCGCCCGGGACGTGGTTATTGCGGCTCTGCTTGGTGCGGAAGAGTATGGATTTTCAACGGCACCGCTGGTCACGCTGGGTTGCCTCATGATGCGGGTATGTCACAAGAACACCTGTCCTGTTGGAGTGGCCACGCAGGATCCGCGCCTCCGGGCAAAGTTTAACGGAGCAGTGGAGAACGTGGTGAATTTCATGAACTTCGTCGCTGAAGGAGTTCGTGAGTTGATGGCCAAGCTCGGCTTCCGTACGATCAATGAGATGGTGGGGCACTGCGACCGCCTGGAAATGCGCAAGGCGATTGATCACTGGAAGGCCAGGGGGCTTGATTACTCCAACATTCTTTATCAACCGGAGGTGAGTGATCAGGTGGGGGCCTACTGCACTCAGGAGCAGGACCATCTGCTTGACCGGGCCCTTGATAACACCACCCTCCTGGAGCTTTGCAGGCCAGCCCTGGAATCTGGGGCCAACGTTTCTGCCGAACTTCCTATTCTCAATACCAATCGCGTGGTGGGTACGATTACCGGCGCCGAAATCAGCCGCCGCTATGGTGCCGAAGGGCTACCCGAGGATACCATCCAACTGAAGTTTACGGGAAGTGCAGGCCAGAGCTTCGGGGCCTTCTGTCCGAAAGGGATGAGGCTCGAATTGGAAGGAGACGCCAACGATTATATCGGGAAGGGTCTTTGCGGAACCAGGATGATTGTTTACCCCCCAAGGAATTCACACCCTGATTTTGTTCCTGATGAAAACATCATTATTGGCAATGTGGCATTCTATGGAGCGACGAGTGGGGAAGCTAATATTGCCGGTGTGGCAGGTGAGCGCTTCTGTGTCCGCAACAGCGGGGTGCATGCGGTGATTGAAGGAGTAGGCGATCACGCCTGCGAGTATATGACAGGCGGATCGGTGGTCTGCCTTGGTGGAACCGGGCGCAATTTTGCAGCTGGAATGAGTGGTGGTGTTGCCTACGTATACGATGAAAACCGGGACTTTGAGTCCAAGCTCAACCGGGCAATGGTTAATCTTTATCCCTTGATCGAATGTGGTGACAGCGAGATCTCTGAGGTTAAAGGTCGCATTGAGAAGCACGTAGATCTCACGGGAAGCGGCAAGGGAAAGAAGATTCTTGCTGACTGGAGCAACACCGTGCCGAAGTTCTTCAAGGTGCTCCCGGCCGACTACGAGAGGGTTCTCAATGCCATCAAGAGAGCCGAGGAAAGTGGACTCGAGGGAGAGGCTGTGATTCTCGCGGCCTTCGAAGAAAACGCCAAGGTGGGGAATTGAACCAGGTATTAATATAACGCGATCGTGGCTGGTGACGGGCGTCGCGTTCCAGCACGTAGCGACTCGCGCTTCCGCCAAGCAGATACATTTCAACACAATGGGAAAAGCAACAGGATTCTTAGATACCGAACGGGAAACCATTCCCAATCGCCCTCCGCTTGAGCGAATCAAGGACTGGAAGGAAATTCATGCTCATCGCTCGGACGAGAAAGTGATGGAGCAGGGTTCGCGCTGTATGGATTGCGGGACTCCGTATTGCCATACGGGACTTCTTATTTCCGGCATGGCCAGCGGTTGCCCGATTAACAATCTCATCCCGGAGTTTAATGATCTCGTGTATCGCAATCGCTGGCAGGAAGCACTTGAGCGTTTGCGGAAAACCAATAATTTTCCAGAATTCACAGGACGTGTCTGCCCGGCTCCCTGCGAAGGGTCCTGTGTGCTCGGTTACATAGAACCTCCCGTCACGATCAAGGATGTCGAGTGCTCGATTGTCGACCGGGGCTGGGAAGAAGGATGGTTTACGCCCCAGATTCCAGCCAAGCGGACAGGGAAGAAGGTTGCGGTGGTGGGCTCCGGTCCTGCAGGTCTTGCTTGTGCGGATCAGCTTAACCTCGCGGGCCATCAGGTTACCGTGTTTGAGAGAGCTGATCGGATTGGTGGATTGCTGATGTATGGCATCCCCAACATGAAACTTGATAAGAAAGAGGTCGTTGACCGCCGGGTTAATCTGATGCGTGAAGAAGGAGTTGAGTTTGTGACGGGCGTCGATATCGGGAAAGACTCGGAGTGGTCAAGGGAGCGATTGGCCAAAGATTACGATGCCACGGTCCTCTGCTGTGGGGCAACCAAGGGGCGGGATCTCCCGATCGATAATCGAGACGCAAACGGGATTCATATGGCCATGGATTTCCTTACCGCTAATACCAGCCACCAGCTTGACAACGATTTCGATGGAACGAATCCGGAAGAACTCAATGCGACAGGGAAAGATGTGATTGTCATTGGCGGGGGTGATACAGGGACAGATTGTGTTGGGACGAGTCTTCGTCAGGAGTGCAAAAGCGTCATACAGCTTGAAATCATGCCCATGCCGCCAATGGAGCGTGCTCCGGATAACCCCTGGCCTGAGTGGCCCAAGGTTTATACCCTCGACTATGGCCAGGTGGAGGCGCAGGCCCTGCAGGGGGAGGAACCCCGTAAGTATCTCGTCATGACCAAGCGCTTCATCAAGGACGATGATGGCAATGTGTCTGGTATCGAGGTGGTGGACATCACCTGGGGGAAAGATGAAGCCGGGCGATTCTCGCCTGTTGAGACGGAGGGGACGCTGCGTATTCTGCCCAGTCAGCTAGTGCTCCTCGCGATGGGGTTTCTTGGTCCAGAGCAGGAGATTGTAGAAGAACTCGGACTCGAAACTGATGCTCGGAGTAACGTCAGGGCTGAGCACGAAGAATACACGACTAATGTGGAAGGGGTTTTTGCGGCGGGAGATATGCGCCGCGGCCAGAGCCTGGTTGTATGGGCGATTAACGAAGGCCGGGGAGCGGCGCGGGAATGCGATCGCTATCTCATGGGTAGCACCCAGCTTCCGTAGGAGAAACCCGGAGAAGTGCCGGGATCCCACAGTTAAGCCGGCGAGGGATGCTCGCCGGCCTGGGATGCTCTCTTGAGGGGATGGGAGATCCCTCGATGATCTGATTATAGGCGGCCTCTATTCCACCGTGATGGTGACCTTCTTGGAGACCACGGCAGGCTTGTGGAGGATGTGAGCGAAGTTGGCGAAGGCGAGTTGAAGGGTGTGTTTGCCCTTTGGGAGGTCGAGGGTAACCTGCGTCTGCCCCTTACCGTAGTGAAGGCACTTACCCTCAACGGATGGGATCGGTTGCTTGGCGTCGAGTTCCGAGGCATCCATGTTGATGAGGAGATGGTGGTGTCCGGTATCGGGCAGGTAGGTGCCGGCGGGGCAGACGCCCATGCCCTTGAGGCCAAAGCGAATCGTGACGGGTCCCTTGACGGTCTTCCCATCCTTGAGTCCCTGGATGTAGACCCGGGCTCCCTTGGGGGACGGAGTTTCGAGAGGATTGGGCGGGACAGGAGCTTCGTCCTGGCCGAAGGCGGTAACGAGCGGGCCCATGAGGGCGATGACAGCAATTAGAGTGTTTCTGGTCATGACGGGATGAATTTCCAGTGAAGCTACAGAACGTTCCGCCGGGTGCAAGTCCCGTCCGCCCAAACACGAAAATGTGAGCCCGAGCCCCACCCGGGAACGGGAAACTCGCCCGGGACGAAACAGGGGGATTACTGAATTAATTGCTCACAGCTTGAACCGGACGATACGCAAGTCCGGGATGATGCTGGCACCGAGTTGCTCATAGAACCTGCTGGCAGGCTCATTCCACTGAAGAACCGCCTACTCGGCCCGAGCCAGCCCCGTTCACGGGCGAGGGAGAGAAATCGCTCAAGGAAGCAGGTTCCGATACCGTATTCACGGTATTCTGGTCGAATGTAGACATCTTCAAGCCAGAGACTGGGTTTCCCGGTAAAGGTAAAGAACGTCGAGAAGAAGAAGATTGCGGTTTCCACCAGGGAAGGAGAAGAGCTTCCGTTGGAAAGATCAGGAGATTCGGCCACCAGCGCCTCTGCCCTGGGTGATGATCCGAAGAAGGCTTCGTTCAGATCGACGGGGGTAGAGGTCACGATATGCCCCAGTTTTTCATATTCTGCGAGTTGGCAGGCCAAGGAGTGGCCTTGCGGATTTTCGGCCGAGGATTTCTGGTTTTCAAGCAGGTGAGCGGCTTCTGGTCCCGGAGCTAGTAATCACCAGCAAGGGGATCTGGCTCCAGGATGCCCAGGTCGACCAGGAAGGCGTCTGCCGAACGCAGGGTGACTTCGTAATTCTGCTGATGTGAATTGAAGTTGAAGAATGTATGTCCTGCTCCCTCGAACTCCATCAGTTCACAACTGTTTTTCTTTTTCGCATAACGTTTGGCGAATTTGGAGACGAGTTCGACCGGGATGAGACGGTCATTCCGTCCGTGGTAGAGCATGCAGGGAGCAAGGCCACGTTTAGGAATGTGCTCCGATGGACTGTATTTTCTGGCCTCATCCCCGGAGGTGAAATTCTCAGAACCAACTCCCTTGCGGGTGGTGTTGACCAAGGGGCTGAAAAGGAAAAGAGCGGATGGCCGGAATTGATCGCCGGATTCCTTTCCGATTTCAGGGAGAGTTGCGCAGCAGAGTGCGAGGTGAGCTCCGGATCCTGCGCCTCCAAACACGATGTTATCGGGATCAATGCCGAGGATAGAAGCGTTCTTGCGGAGAAAGACCATGGCCATGGCGGTATCCTCAAGGGAGTCTACAGGGTTGCTGTCGCCCTTGCTTGAAACCCGGTATTCCACGCACATGCAGACCGCGCCGCGGGCCGCGAAGTGAAGAGCGTGAGGAACGAACTGGGTGGGCATGGAGAGGTCCCACATTCCGCCGTGCAGGAAGAGAATGACCGGAGCGTTTGCGGACTCCGGGTCATGACCGGGAGGGAAGAAGAAGTGGGCAGCGAGATCGCCGGCAGGCGAGTGAAAGTAAATGAACGAGTGCGCTCCCTTGAGGAGTTCCTGATCTCTGGCCTCACCGATTGAGGGCGCTTTGACGAGTTGGTCGATCACGTGGCTACGGGAAAGAAGTCAGACGGAATTTATTTTTCATTATGCATGGAAGATGTCCATAGTTTCCGTCATGAGCCGATCTCTTTTGATCATTATGGGAGTAACTTTCCTCCCGGCGGTTCTTCCGGTTGCCGCACAGTCACAGCAGAAGGATCCCCTGATCAGGCACCTTGATGCGGTCTATCAACACTGGAGGCATGCCATGGTCACCAGGGATATCCGCAAATGGGAGGCACACACTGCAACTCATCGAAGGGCCGCTATTGTTAACCGGATTCACTCCGAACGCCGACCGGTTGCGCCTTCGCTTTTCAATTTGCCCGTCAGCCCGCCTGACAATCGTCTTCTCAAGTTGCTTGGGGTGAAAGTAAAGGGGGTGACCGCGAAGATGATCTATTTTGGACCGGTAGATTTCGGGGTGGGAGGCAACCCTCCGGATAATCTTCTCGTGCTGTCCTTTGCGAAGGAGGGGAGCCGTTGGAAATATGATACTGCGGATTACGTGAACCTGGCCAGTCTTCCCGAAGCGCGGAAACAGTTGAAGTCCGGGAATCTTGCCCATCTGGAGCAGCCCGAGTTTCTTCCGGCAGGCACGGTCGAGCAGCCGTCGGTGGCATTGCGCAGTCCGGTGAAGCATATCGCGAAGACTTATGTCTACTGCCCAGGCCGCGAGGTGCGTGTGATGGTCAATGGAATCAGTCGCCACCTCTACCAGAATACCAAGGCGTCCGAGGTCGTTATCGGAGGAGCAAGGGAAGGGTTGAACGAAGTGCAATTCACGGTAAGGAATCTCCCTGGAGGAGAGGGGAGTGAGCCTCTTGCTATCCGGGTCTACCTGATGTCACAGGTCGACGGGGTGAAGCCAGTGAAAGTCTTTCAGTATCAGGTTGCGGAGAAGGGTAGCGTAAGGCCGTCAGGGACAGATAATTTCGTGGTTGGACCTGCTGAGCTGCTTCGCTTGAAAGGAAAATGAGAAGGCAGGTCAGGTGCGCTCTCAAGAGGGATTCGGCATCAGGGCGGAGTTACTCGTTGCGGTGTTCTGCAAGGACCGGAAAACTTGCAGAGACCCTGAGAGGATCAGGGGGGGCTAGAGGGAGCGGGTTGCCCGCCGGATCGAGGTAGTTTTCGAAGGAGAGGGGGACTACCGTCAGACAGACTTCCGGTTCCTTTTCGGTGCCGGTTCTTGCTGCGTGCAGGATGAGGGCCCGGTGTTCCAGAAACGCCAGGTTAAATTGGTGACCGTCAGGAAAGAGGGATTTGTCAGGAGAGGATTTGAAGGGAAGGAGGAGCTCAAGGATAACAGGGTAAGGGCTGAGTTCGCCCAGTTCGTCTGCCTGAACTACGGCTTCCAAGCGGCATACCAATCCAGGATAAAACAGGTCCTCTTCCGTGAGTGTCCGGGTGCCAGTCAACTGGTAGCTACCCTCTGCGTAGTGGACGACTTCCGGCTTGTTGAAGTTTGTGATGTAGTTGCGCTTGAAACGCAGGTTGTGGGCAGCAAGTTGTTCGTTATCCAGAGAATAGAACCTGGAGAGCAGTCTTTGAGGGTCGGACCTGATGCCATCAGGAGCCTCCAGGGGGTCGTAGGCTTTGACCGGAGTAACGCGACCGAGCTTCCGAAGCGTCTCGTAGTTCCATGGGCGCTCCGGAACACTGAAGAGAAAGAGGCAGAAGCTCCAGCTGGCTACCGCGAAGGCCCCAGCCAGAAGATGGGCAAGAGTCCACCAGAACCAGGGGGGGCGCTGCCTGATGAATTTCTTGAATTCGTTGGACCTGGGCATGAGGTTCAGGGTTCGGTCACGGCGCAAACAAAACCCGGAAGGATGATCCTGAACTCATACCCTGCCCTGGCCTTGAAACTGGACATGAAAAGGAAGAAAGAACTTCAGGAGCAGTTGCTGCCGTCGAGGGCTGGGTCATAGCCGGGTTCGACCCCTTCTTCCCTGGCCTCAAAGGAGGTTCCACACCCGCAGGAGCGGGCAGCGTTGGGATTGACGATCTTGAAACCAGCGTCAGAGAGATCATGGGAGTAATCAATGTGGCAGCCGCTGAGGTGCTCCAGGCTGTCTGCGGCAAGAAAAACCCGGACGCCGCCCTGTTCGATTACCTCATCGCCTTCTGTTTTCTTAGCGACCTGCATGGTATATTGCAGTCCAGCGCATCCTCCGCGCTGGACTCCAAGTCTCAGGCCAGCTTCTTCAGAAGCCCCTTTCTGAATGAGGAGGGACTTCAGTTCCTGGACGGCACTGTCCGTAAGGGTAATCATGGCGTGTTTTTAGCACAATGATGCAGAGAGGAGAAATGTGCGAGCGCTAGTTTGCGGGATGAAGAAAGAACGGAAGGATGATTGGGAACCTTCAATGGCCAACTTTCAGGTAAATCTCGGTTTCCGGTAGTCAAATTTTAAAAACCGGCAGCAATCCTATTCAGGCAGGATGAATTAATTTTGAGGTTGGTGGCTTTTTGCCACCAGCGAGGTCCGGGTGGTAATTTGAGTCGGAGCAATTGTCCGGAGGCCTTACGTTTTCTCCATGCCGAGCGTTCAAGTCATGCCCGATGCCCTGGCCAGCCAGGTGGCGGCGGGGGAAGTCGTCGAGCGTCCGGCCAGCGTGGTGAAGGAACTTGTGGAGAACAGTCTTGATGCCGGAGCGAATGAGTTGCGGGTGGAATGCCAACGGGGCGGAATAGCCCTGATCAAGGTGAGCGATGATGGGTGTGGAATGGGCCGGGAAGATGCTGTGCTCAGCCTTGAGAGGCATGCCACCAGTAAGTTGCGTGACAAGGAGGGGCTCGCTGCAATTAAGACTCTGGGATTTCGTGGTGAGGCCCTTCCCTCCATTGCCAGTGTCTCCCGCTTCCGGCTCACCACCTGTGAACATGGGGCGGTAGCGGGGACAGAAATCGTGGTGGAGGGAGGGCAGGTGTGCGATATTCATGAGGCCGGTTGCCCTCCTGGTACGACGGTTGAGGTTCGTGATCTCTTCTATAATCTTCCGGCGCGTCGGAAGTTTCTGAGCAGTGAAGCAACCGAGGCGGCTCACGTAGATCATCAGGTAAGGCTGCATGCCCTCTCCTGTCCCGGGACAAGGGTAATTTATCGCAAGGGCGACCGGGTGTCCTTTGATGTTCCGGCGACCGATGACCGGAGGGTGCGTATTGGAGATCTTACCAGCCGCCAGAACCTGGAAAAGTTGATTGAGGTTTCACGCGTTGAGCATCCGGGGATGGCAGTGAGCGGATATCTTCTCCCTCCGGGAGAGGCTCGCAAGAGTCGGCGTGGGCAGTATCTCTTTCTTAATGGCCGACCGGTGGAGGATCAGGTTGTGTGGCGGGCTCTTGCGGAAGCACACCGGGGGGCATTGCTGGAGGGCCGCCATCCGGCAGCGTGGATGTGGTTGGAGATGGATCCCCTGCTGGTTGACGTGAATGTTCACCCATCGAAGCGGGAGGTGAGGTTTCACCGTCCGGCTGAATTGCGCGCCCTGATCCTGGAAGCAGTCGAAAAGACATTACGTGGGAGGGCAGGGGATGTTCGTGCTGCCCGGGAGCAAAGGAGCGAGAGAGGAGTGTCCGGAGAGGGCGGGAAGAACAGCGAAAGAGAAGAAGGGGCTGCAAACAGGGAGGATCCTGAAGATGGCATTGCGTCTACTCCCGATGCCGGGGCACAGGTGGAGCATGCGAGTGCAGGGGCTTCCGTAATGGAACCCGGCTCAACGGGTTCCATTCTTCGTGATGAGCCAAGCTTCCCTCCCGAGTCTCAGGGTTGGAGGGTGGAGGTTCAGGAGGAATTGTCTACCGGAGAGGCACAGGCGGGTGGTCACCCCTTCCGGGTCGTGGGCGTCCTTGATGGACGCTATCTCCTCCTCGAAGACAGTGATGGACTGGTCCTGCTGGAGGGAGAGGCCGCGCGGGAACGTATCCTTTTTGAAGGATTCATGGAGGGAGCGAAGCAGGGAGCGGCCGAATCACAGGGGTTGCTGGTTCCCCTTCTCCTCGAACTGGATGCCCGTGATGCGGATGTTGTCCTGAGAAATGCGGAGAACTTCCGTGAGGCGGGAATGGAGGTGGAGCCTTTCGGAGGTGGAACGGTGCAGTTGGGCAGCCTGCCTGTTTTGCTGAAGGATGAGGATCCCCGGGCCCTTCTCCTCGATCTGGTAGATGAACTTGTTCACAGTGCCGAGGGGAGAAGCGGACGGATACTGACGTTCGAGAAATTCGCGGATGGACTTGCGAGGGTAGGGGCACGAGGGGAAAGGTGCAGGGAAGAGTCGGCCCAGGGATTGCTCGAGCAGATTTTTGCCTGTGAGCAACCCTATTGTACCCCGGGGGGACGACCTACCCTGGTAGCGTTCTCGTTGTCTGAACTCCGGCGTAGATTCGGGAAGAAATAAGCGGTCGGGGGAGGATGGGGAGGGCTCTGCTCTCAGATCAAGATGTTGGGCTTGCGGTCGGCCCCGGGCCTGTTACAAATCGAAATTCGAATGGCCGACAAGCTGACCTATACAGAGGCAGGCGTTGATACGGTTAAGGCCGCGGCCCTGGTCGGCGATATTCGCACCCATGTCCAGCGTACGCAGAAGCAGCGGCAACTGATGGGAGGGTATGGGCTTTTTGCTGCAGCGCTGGAGCTAAAGGATTATCGGAATCCGGTGATCGTGACGGGATGTGACGGAGTGGGGACCAAGCTTGAAGTTCAGCTTGAACATGACCGGATCGAGGATGCGGGGAAGGATTTGGTGGCCATGAGTGTCAATGACATCCTCACCACGGGAGGGGACCCCCTGATGTTTCTTGATTACATAGGGGTGTCACAGCTCGATGAGGAGAGGATTACCCGGTTGGTGGCGGGAATGGCTGATTACCTTGAAGAGTGTGGATGCATCCTGGCTGGTGGAGAGACTGCCGAAATGCCGGGGGTGGTGCCTGAGGGAGTGGTGGAGCTTTCTGGATTCTGCATTGGTTGCGTAGAAAAGGAGGAGATGGTGGACCCGGGTTCGATAGAGTCTGGGGACGTAATGGTCGGTTATCAGTCTGATGGTGTGCATGCCAATGGATGGAGCCTGATTCGTCGTGTGCTGGCGGAACATGGAGGAGATTTTTCACGGGAGGAGATTGAGTCTCTGCTGCCCCCTACCAGGCTATATCACGATGTAGTCAGTGACCTCCGGGATGTGAAGATTCGTCCCAAGGCAATGGCTCATATTACCGGTGGTGGACTGCCTGAAAATCTCGAGAGAATTCTTTCGGGGCGCGAACTGGGGTGTGCCCTGGAGGTTCCTGAGTGGGACAATGGGGCGGTGCAGAAGCTCCTCAGGTTTGTTGATGAGGAGAGTTGCTGGCATACCTTTAATATGGGGTTCGGCTGGGTGGTGGTAGTGCCAGAGTCTGACGTTGATGCCGTTCTTAAGGCTGGCCCGGGGGGCAGGGTTCTCGGGGTGGTGGACCAGAATCCCGGAATACGGGTGAATTCCAAACGCTAGTTTTGCATGAGCGACCACCTGAATCACGAGTGTGGGATTGCGGTGGTTCGCCTGCGGAAACCGCTCGCCTATTTCCAGGACCGGTATGGCGATGCTCTCTGGGGATTCCGTAAACTCTTTCTCCTCATGGAGAAGCAGCATAACCGGGGGCACGATGGTGTAGGTATCGGTTGTGCGAAGCTGGATATGCCGAAGGGCCAGCCGTATATTTTCCGGCGACGGGATTCCTCCCGTGATTCCCTGGCCAATATTTTCCGCCATGAACTGCAGCAGGTAAACAAGCTCGCTCAGAAGGGAGATTTGCAACTGGATGACCCCAGTTCGCTCAAGAGCAGGTTCGACTTCGCTGGCGAGGTGCTGATCGGGCACCTGCGTTATGGAACATCCGGAGAGTTCGATTCCGGCTCATGCCATCCCTACCTGCGCCGCAGCAACTGGCCTACCAGAACCCTGATGGTCATGGGTAACTTCAACATGACCAATGCCCGGGCTCTCAATGAGCAGTTGATCGAGCGTGGACAGCATCCGGTATTTGGAACCGATACCCAGACCGTGCAGGAGGAAATTGGATTTCACCTTGATGAAGCTCATACGGATATCTATCGGCGCTTGCGTGATGGGGGGGTGCCGGGAGAGGAAATTCCGGACCGGATCTCGGAGCAACTCGACGTGGGCAGTATCGTCACGGAATCAGCAACGGGCTGGGATGGAGGTTATGCTATCTGCGGAGTGATCGGGAATGGAGATGTCTTCGTGATGCGTGATCCCCACGGGATTCGGCCCTGTCATAGGTTGGTCACAGATGAGGTGGTTGCCTTTGCCTCTGAGCGGGTGCCCCTGATGACCGTTTTTGAGGCTTCGGAGGAGGAAGTTGAGGAGTTGGAACCCGGAATGGTGGCCACTATCAAGAGTGACGGGATGATGAGTGAAGAGCGTTTTGCTCCTGAGGCGGAGCGACGACATTGTTCCTTTGAGCGCATCTACTTTTCCCGGGGGAATGACCCTGCAATCTACCAGGAACGAAAGGCGATGGGGGCAGCCCTCACCGAGCAGGTGGTCGAGTCAGTTGACGGAGATTTCGGAGCGGCAGTGATTACCTTCATTCCCAATACGGCGGAAACAGCATGGTATGGACTGATGGACGGTTTGCGGCATTATCGGCGTGATCGCGTAAGGGCCAATATTCTGGAAGCTGCCCGCTCCGGGGATCTGGACGAGGACCTTCTTAATCATCTCATCATGGGGAACTGGCCCCGGGGGGAGAAGATCGCTCACAAGGACATAAAGATGCGAACGTTCATCTCCCAGGAAAAGGGGCGAGCGCAGCTGGTGTCACATGTCTATGACATTACCTATGGGGTGGTAGGGGAGGATGATGTGCTGGTGGCTCTCGACGATTCCATTGTGCGGGGGACCACTCTGAAGACGTCTATCCTGAAGATTCTGGGGCGAACCAATCCCCGTAAAATCGTGATCTGCTCAACCGCTCCACAGATTCGCTATCCGGATTGTTATGGGATCGATATGTCTGAGCTTGGTAAGTTCATCGCCTTTCAGGCCGCCATCCGGATGCTGGAAAGGGATGGGAAGCAGTCTCTTATCGAGGAGGTTCACCACTGGTGCCAGGAAGAGTTACGCAAGCCGTGGGATCAGATGGAGAACTGTGTAAAACAGATTTATCAACCGTTCACAGCAGAGGAGATTTCAGCTGAAATCAGCAGGATGGTTTATCCGGAGAACGGCTGGCATGGTGAGGTGGAGGTGATCTTCCAGACCATAGAGAACCTGCATGCTTCTCTCGAGGAATCCTGTGGGGACTGGTATTTCACGGGTGATTATCCGACCCCGGGAGGCTATGCCACCGTCAATTCAGCGTTTGTAAACTGGCGAGAGGGGATTTCCGGACGGAGTTACGACCTGCCGCTTTAAAGAGCCTGTAACCTGAGAAAGGAAGCGCTTCCCAATGGCTCCTCCTCTGTCCTGGGACCATGGTATTCCAGTGGAATTTTTATTTCAGGACAATCCCGACAGGGCAATGATCGGAACCATGAATATCTGGATAGATGGCCGCGCTTTGTACCTGGTCAATGAAGGAGTTGGAGACTCCGAAGTAATCGATACGCCATCCGACATTACGCTGCCGGGACTGTGCCCGGTAAGACCACCAGGAATAGGCTTCAGTGGTATCAGGGTTTAAATGACGAAAGGTATCGGTGAATCCGGCGGTAAGGGTCTGGCTGAAACTTTCACGTTCCTCGTCCGAAAACCCGGCCGACCGGCGATTCTGGGAAGGGCGGGCGAGATCGATTTCCTGGTGTGCAACGTTGAGATCGCCACAGAAAATGACCGGTTTCCCTCGACTGCTCTCGAGGTGAACCAGGTATGTCCGGAACGCTTTGTCCCAATTGAGACGATAATCAAGCCGGCGGAGGCCATCCTGGGAATTCGGGGTGTAGACATTCACCAGGACAAAGTCAGCAAACTCAGCGGAGATGACCCGCCCCTCACTGTCGTGCTCGTCGATCCCCATACCCATGGAGACCTCCATAGGTTCCTTTCTGGAAAAGATCGCGGTTCCTGAGTAGCCCTTTTTTTCGGCGGAATTCCAATAGTTCTTGTAGCTTCCAAGTTCGAGGGGGATTTCAACCTGTTCGGGACGGGCCTTGGTTTCCTGCAGGCAGAAGACATCGGGATTCTCGGCCGTGATTGCCTCGGCAGCTCCCTTGTTGAGCGCAGCCCGGATGCCGTTGACGTTCCAGGAGAGTAGTTTCACCGCACAAATTGAAGGGGAAAGAGGGAGGAGAGGCTAAACAAAAAAGAAAAAAGCCGCGGGACCGAGAGGTTCCGCGGCTTGGTCGATGAAGGGTTGGTCGTGATTAACGCTTGGAAAACTGGAAGCGTTTGCGAGCACCGGGTTGGCCTGCCTTCTTGCGTTCCTTGGCACGAGGATCGCGGCGCAGGTGTCCGGCAGACTTGAGGTCACCCCGGAGTTCCGGATCCATCAGGGTGAGGGCTCGTGCTACTGCTAGTTTGATGGCGCCCGCCTGTCCGGGAACCCCGCTGCCCTGCACAACTACCTTGAGGTTGAACTTGTTTACCAGATTAGTCGTCTGGAACGGGGCGAGAACCTCGTTCTGCAGCGGAATGGTAGGAAGATACTCCTCGAAGGAACGGTTGTTTATGACAATCCTGCCGGAACCCTCGGTCATCCAGACGCGGGCTACAGCGGTCTTGCGGCGTCCGGTAGCAGTGTAGACAGTTTCGGTGGTGGCCATGGGAGGAAAAAAGTATTCGAGTCGGTTGAGCAGTCCCGGTTCAGAGGGAGTAAGGCTGAGGTTGCTGGGCTTCGTGCTCGTGGTCAGGACCAGCATAGACCTTGAGCTTGCGAAGTTGGGCTCGCCCAAGGCGGGTGTGAGGGATCATCCCGCGGACAGCGCGCTCGATGAGCAACTCGGGCCGACGGGCCCGGACCTTGCTGGGAGTTTCGACCTTCTGCCCTCCGACGTATCCGGAGTAACTGGTGTAGATTTTCTCGGTCTCCTTGTTCCCACTGAGCTGAACCTTCTCGGCGTTCACGATGACGACATGGTCACCAGTGTCGACATGAGGGGTGAAGATGGGCTTGTGCTTGCCACGCAGGAGTTTGGCAGTCTCCACAGCCACCTTGCCGAGGATCTGGTCGGCGGCGTCAATGATGTGCCACTTGCGTTCGACATCGGCAGCTTTGGCAGAAAAGGTCTTCATTAGAGGCGTTCCGGCGGGGGTTTGACCAAGGGCGGAAAGGGCGGGCAAACTAGGAGTGAGTCCCGCCTGTGTCAACGCTAATTCTACGGGGATTACGCCTTCTCCAGGAGGATTCGGAGCTGGAAAATCAGGTCCCGACCGGGAGATTTCGATTGCGGGGCCGGAAATATCAAGAATGATGGTCTGCGTGGGCGCGCATTTGCGTTCACACACAACTCAGGAACGAGTTATCGCAGGACCACCAAGACTTCATGGCATTTAGACGAAGGGGTGGCGGACGCCGCCGGAGGCGCCGCACCGACTACAGTGGACCCAAGAAGGGAGCTGACGGGGAAGATAAGGCTGTTGAGGTGGAGGGAACCATCTCGGCCGTTCTGGCCGGAACCATGTTCAAGGTCAAGCTTCCCAGTGACCACGAGGTTCTGGCACATATTTCCGGAAAGATGCGGAAGCGGTTCATCCGGTTGGTGGTTGGGGATAAGGTCAAGATGGAGATGTCTCCTTACGATACCTCCAAGGCCCGCATAGTCTATCGGATTGGGTGATTCGGCGGTTGTCCCGGATTGCTGCAGAGGAGTGTCCGTCTGGGGAGAGCGCTTTCCTAACTCTCCTTGTCGGGGTCGTAGAAGATCTTGATGTCGGCCGTCTCCGTGCCGAGGATCTTCTGGGCTCGTTTCAGGGCGTCACGGGTGGAGATATTCGGGTTGCTCGGCTTGAACAGGAAAAGGTTACTTTCACCCTTTGCGCGGTTGCAGCCTTCCTGAAGGACTTCAAGGACACCGGAAAGCTTGAGGACACGGTAGACCTGGCGTGATGCCCCGGAAACGATGATGTGCCTGTCCTCCTTGCGGGCGGATCGGATGAGATCCTCCAGGGCGAGAACACTGGTGGCGTCGAGGTGACGGGCATTCTTGAGGCGCAGGATGATGATGCGCAGGTTTTCATCAACAAAGGTGCGCTGTATCTGGGTGCGGAAGAGTTCGGCCGCACCGAAGAAGAGGTCGCCTTCGACATGAACTATGGAAATGGAGGGGTTGGGCCGTTCACGTTTTTCTCCGAGTTCTCTCAGGTCGCCATCATCGGCAACCTCGTATTCAACCAGATAGGGTCTGGAGGCCTTGCGGAGGAAAAGGGAAATGGACAGTGCCACTCCGATGAAGATGGCGGTATGAAGAGGCGCAAAGAGAGCTGCCACGAAGCTGACGGTGAGAACCATGGCATCATCGTAGGTTGAGCGGAGACAGATCCGGATGACGCGGGGTGAGACCAGGGATCCTGCTACCGCGATAACGAGTCCGGCGAGGCAGGCCCGGGGGACATGCTGAACAAGGGGAAAAGCGGCGAGAAGGAAGATTCCGATGACGCACAGGACCCCGCAAAAGACAGATGCAAAGCGGGTGCGGGCTCCTGAATCGTAATTAAGTGCGGAACGGGTGAGGGAACCGGATGCTGGCATACCAGCAAACAGCCCTGCCGCAATATTGGCGGCTCCGACGGAGAGCATGTCCTGATTGACGTCCGGACGATCACCGGTGCGGGAGGCAAGTGACTTGGACATCACGGTATTCTCGAGTGAAGCGAGGAAGGCGACAGCGAAGGCGACGGTTGAGAGTTGAGCGATTTTCTCGAAGAGGCCCGGTTGGGCAAAGACCGACAATTCAGGTGCGAGATCGCGGAAGGAGAAGGATTCAAATTTCTGAACCTGGTCAAATCCGAGACTGGTCGTTTCCCCAAGGAACCAGGTCAGGAGGGAGAACAGGACGAGAGTGAGAGCGAAGGCAGGGATTCGCCTGAAGCGGGAATAGAGAATGAGATAAAAGAGCAGGGCGCCGAGTCCGAGGCAGAGCGGTTGCCACTGGAGAGAGGAA
>Ga0163180_10000459_pt1 | contig 23536 bp, 15 predicted proteins | sample AtlANTMetagenome_2_FD_109647 | JGI IMG/M metagenome (GOLD analysis project Ga0163180, IMG submission 109647) | Marine eukaryotic phytoplankton communities from the Atlantic Ocean - Atlantic ANT 4 Metagenome | ecosystem: Environmental > Aquatic > Marine > Oceanic | place: North Atlantic Ocean...
AGGAGACGCGCGCGCGTGGGGAGAGTGATGGAGAAGAATTCCACGATTTTTACTTTCAGAAATGTCTGAAAGATGGACTTCAAAAATAGAAGAAATCCAACAGCCGCCCGGACGTTTACGTAGAAGAAATTTTAATAAGAAGAAGACGATGCCTATCTGCTGTCAGAACGCTGGAATATTGTACAATACAACCTAATTTATCAATCACCTTTCACGACGTTTTTATCATTCTTTTTCTGAGCTGCCAATGCTGCTGCTTTCTTTGCCGCTTTCTGCTCCGGGGTTTTCCCTTCTCGCCCTGATCCTTGCCCACCCGCTATGCAGCATCCAAACAGCGACTCTTGCAACTGCATGAACCAATCTTTTTCTTCTTCTACAACGGTCCCTTCGTTAGCCGCCGTCGTAGTTGGTCGTTGAATGCGACGCGTTGGAGGCGTGCTTGCCGTAGGCGTCACATTATTTTGTGCTAAAATTCTATCAATCATACCGCCAGAGATATCGAACGGATTATCTGACGCGAGTTCAAATTCTGGTTCCAAACTTTGTTCGTTATATGCAAAGTCGCCGTTCCTCGAAGATGTCGTCGTCACTGGAGTATCTTCCGACAGGCCCCACCGTTCGCGATGTTTTCTATTTTCTCGAGCAATTAAAGCTTCTTTCTTTCGTTCTTTTGCTGCTTGTAAAAGTTTGTAGTCTTCCTCTGCCGTACTTTTCGAGAGTTCGGCTATTCTTTCGTCCTCTTCTTTCTTCAGTTCCGACTCGATCGCTAACGCTTCTTTTTGAGCGAGTTGAAACGCCTTTCTCGCGTTGTGCTTCTTCGACGTTGATGAAGCACCGACAGATCGTCCATCGGTACGTCTTGAATTCGTCCCAGTGCGTCTACTCGTGCCTCGACTTTGCCTATCGTCCGATAGCACTGAAGAGATATCGAGTTCACTCGCGTTTCTTCCACTTCCTCCTCTGTATCTGCTGCTACTGCCGCGTGTATTATTTTCCACGTCGTCTTCCGGATCTGAATCGATGGCTAAATCTTCTAACGTCAGCTTTTCGAGCTCTTCTTGCGTCATCTTGCTTCCGTTTACTCCTTGTCCTCCTCCTTGTCCTCTTCCTCCTCCCCTTTGCGTCGCCGTGGCGTGACTATACAGCGAGGACTTTTTCGGAGTCCCAATGCTTTTTATTTTGCCCGTTTTCTCGTACGACTCTCGGTCTCTAATGCGCTCCTTAATAACCTCTTCGTCGTATTTAGCGCGCTCGTAATCTTCCTCCACGGGGTCTATCTGGGGACGCGTGCCGTCGTTAGTATCGCCTCGGAACGATTGTAACGTCAACGGTGACTCTGGAGAGACATTTTTCGTGCCCTTCTCGGACGCGTCTTTTGCGTGAGCAGCGTGTCGTCGAATTCGATCGAACGCGTGAGACGTATTCTCTTCTTCATAATCACGCTCTGTCGACCCCGCGGTGCGGTGCGACAACGGCGACGCCATTTTAGTATTAGTCGTGTTCAAATATATAAATATAAATATAAGTATAAATATATATCGCGTTCTCTCTTTGTGTTTGCGCGTGTGAACGCGACGCTAAAAACACTAATTCTTGTGAAGAGGTCGAGAGGAATTGGGTTCAATTGGTCAAAGAGACAAATCCTTCCCTTGTGGCATTTTTTTTTGTGTTTTGCTTTTTGGAGATGGAGATTGAGATGTCGTTGGAAGAGAAAAGACGAGGAAAAGAAGACCACAAAAACAGAAAAAAAATTCTTCTTCACAAGAAAAGAAAGGAAGAAAAGGGATGAGTAACATCGCGTTTGCGGCCTCTGGAAGAGTGGGGCCGCCTCTCGTGCCAACGACTTCATCGACAAAGACGTTATCTTCTCCGCGGTATCGATACCAGCGCTTTTCATGTTCTTCGTCTTCGCGTTCGATTCCTCCGTTAAAATTGCGTCTTCGTGGACGACAAAGAGACAAAAAAAGAAGAGTTTTTGGCGACGTCGTTGCACGCAGCACGAACGGAGATGAAGACGAGACGAACGGCGTTCGGCAAGAAGAGCAAGAAGAAGATGAGAGAGCAGTGGTAGAAGGAGAGGAAGGGGCCGTTACTAGTAACGCGGCGGGATCCTCGTTTCCAGTGTCCGCGACGGCTTTTGAAACTGCGACGAAAGGCACCGCGACGATGAACGAAGAAGAGGGAAAAAATGAGGGCGAAGGAAAGAAGAAGATGGATAACAAGAACACGAACAAGAGCGAGAAAATAAAAGACGCTTTGGTCAAAACGAAGACTTTCGCGCTCAATTTACCATTCATTTCGCATTTGCGAGTTTTCCTTGACCGTAAATCAAAATGGGAGAAACTGTACGACGAGGCGAACGAAAAGTTTGCAGACCACGAAAAGCAAGACGAGTTGATGCTCGAATTGCATCGCTTCGGACGAGTCGAAGAGATTATCGATCGTTTCGAATCGAGAAAATACGCGAGTGGACCGCGAAGTGTGGCAGCATATATGGCTGCATTGATAGCATCGCAAAGAATGGACAAATATTTCGAGCACCAGGGAGCATCTTCTTCGTCAAGGACGACGGAGGAGAACGACGACGGCAAAAAATCAGAAGATGGAGAAGGCGATGCAAAGAGTGATTTGCCGTCTTCAACCATTCCAAAACCTCCTCCACACTTGGTGAGATCTTCTACTGAGACAACATATCAACCGATGGATGTTGAAGGGGACTCACTTCCGATGCTTTTGAAAGATTTGAGCGAACGCGCGGATCCGGATAAGTCTTTGAAGATGACGCGAGCCGTTCGGTTCGGACGAGCAAGCACGCCTATTCACGTAGTCGTTGAAGGCGGCAATATCTCGAAAGTCGGGAAAGTCAAAGGTTTCTTTGGAAAGGTGTTCATGTTTTTCGGCGTCGTATCGTGTATTTCATGGACGGGCTCGTATCTCCTTCGTCGCTACTTTGCTTCGATGAAAATTACCACCGTCGTGACGTCCTCGCCTTCGTCGTCGTCGTCGTCGTCGTTGGGTAAATCGTCGTCTTCGTCGTCTTCATTGCATCCACCGACTAGTTCAGGCAACGTGGGAGTAAAAAAAGATGACGATGAAAGTGACTCGGGCACTCCTTCCTTCGCTCCGAAACAATACGATAAAGATACGATGCCCGAGAAGAACAAAAAGACATTCAAAGACGTTCGCGGTTGCGATGAATGCAAAGGCGAATTGCAAGAAGTCGTCGAGTATCTTCGTAATCCGGATAAGTTTACGCGCCTCGGAGGAAAGTTGCCAAAGGGTATTTTGCTTACGGGACCTCCGGGAACTGGTAAGACTTTGCTAGCCAGAGCAGTCGCGGGAGAGGCGGATGTTCCATTTTTCTATCGCTCTGGCTCTGAGTTTGAAGAGATGTTTGTTGGCGTCGGTTCAAAACGGGTGCGACAACTTTTCGCCGCCGCCAAGAAGAAAACTCCGTGCATCGTGTTTATCGATGAAATCGACGCAGTGGGAACATCGCGAAAGTCATGGGAATCGCAGTCTGGAGGGCGTAAAACTCTGAATCAGCTCCTTACCGAAATGGATGGTTTTGAGCAAAACGATGGCATTATCGTTCTGGCGGCGACCAACTTACCGGAGAGTTTGGATCCGGCGCTCACACGACCGGGGAGGTTCGATAAAACCGTGCACGTCCCAAATCCAGACATCGGAGGACGCAGAGATATTCTCAAGCATTACTTAGACGATAAACCTATTTCGAAAGACGTCGATGTCGACGCGCTAGCCAGAGGAACTTCCGGATTATCTGGAGCTGAGTTATCCAACCTCGTCAACATTGCCGCGGTACGAGCAGCAGTGACGGATGAAACTTCAATCACGCTGAAAACGCTGGAATGGGCAAAAGATCGCATTTTGATGGGCACGGAAAGAAAGTCTGCTGTATTGAGCGAAGAAAATAGGAGACTTACGGCATATCATGAGGCTGGACATGCTTTGGTTGCTTTAAAAACAAAAGGTGCCATGCCGGTACACAAAGCGACGATTGTGCCAAGAGGTCAAGCACTCGGTATGGTCACCCAGTTGCCGGACAAAGACGAAACTTCCATCTCTAGACGTCAGCTTTTAGCGCGTTTAGATGTTTGCTTCGGGGGTCGAGTTGCAGAAGAAATCATTTTTGGCCAAGATGAGGTTACGACAGGCGCTCTTAACGACTTACAACAAGCAACAAGACTAGCTCATTACATGGTTTCAGAGGTTGGGATGAGCGACAAAGTTGGCGTATTAAACGTCGGAAACCTCCGTGGGAAAGAATCTAGAGGGGCATCCACGCGCCTGGAAGAATCCGTAGACGAGGAAGTCATTGCTTCTTTGAAACATTCTCATATGCGCGTGACGAAGATGTTGAAACAAAACGAAAAGGATTTACGCAAGTTAGCAGAAGCATTGCTACAGAAGGAAACGTTGACTGGAAGTGAAATGCGCGAAATTTTAGGAATGCCTGCGCAAGAGAAGCCAGTCGAATTGGTTTCACGATTGAAGGAGGAGGAGGAAGACGATACACCGAGCACTCCGAAAGAAGACGAAAAAGTTGACGAGAAGACTGATACTTTAAAACCAGATGAAGACAATGGGGACTTGATAATAGTTGTCGTCGGTGAAACTTCAGAAAAGTCGACTTCCATGCGGAATAAATAGATAAACACTACTGCTATCATGGTGTACAAGTGCTTTTGAACTAAAAACAATACTACACTATTACCTATCACTATCACTTATCCCTACTACTTTTCATATGAACGTTCATCAATAGTCCTTTCTCCTCTTCTTTTGTTTCGTTTTTCCGCCTCTTTGATTCCATCCGTAGAACCTTTCATAAAGCCACACTAAACCGTCGCCTTTTATTTTGAATATACCCCACGCCCCGCCAATGAGGAAATGTACAAATGTCGACTTCAGATTGCCGCCCATACTCTCAATTCGTCTTGCACTGGTTGTGATGACTCTATCCACTAAACGCACACAGCTCGTCGTATTATTTTTTTGAGTGCACCCGTATTTTTGCATTCGAACACATAAATCTGCATCTTCCATGATTGGCAAAGTCTCATCGTAACCGTTTATGGCTTTGAAATCCTCTAGTCTGCAGAATATGCCTTGGTCGCCAAACAGAAGTTTCAATCCGAGCACGTATCTTCTGGGGTATAAAATAGCCGTGTACAAATCTGATTTGAAAACGTTGTGATAGGACAGTCCCCAGTACGTTTTCTTATCATTCGTGATGAGCGAAACGAATCCTCCCAAAATAGCCTTCGCGTCTTTCATCGTGTCATCAATCACGTTCAAAATGTCCGGAAAAGGTATCGTATCCGCGTGTAGAAACATGATGTTCTTCGGATTTGTTGCGAGAGCGTGGACGCCGGCATTCATCTGTCGTGATCGACCTCGTTTGCCTCGTACTACTTTCACGTTGTATTTTTCAGCTATTTTGCCGGTGTTATCCGTGGAATCGCCGACAGCAACGACCACTTCGGAGGGCCGTGGTCGCAACGCTTGTATTTGCACGAGCAAAAGCTCTATATTTTCCTCTTCGTTCAGTGCCGGGATGACAATCGCGCAGTCGCTCGTCTTTCTCTTCTCTATTTGCTCTCGCGTTTTTTGTTGTTTGCCATCATTTTCCTCCATGGTGTTAGTATTTACGTACGTTGGCTCGTGCAATTTACCGAGCGCAGATACCACGCCTTGTCTGAAAAGTAAAACGATGAGAAGAAACTTGAATAAACTATTAAACTTGTTGCTATCGTCGTCGTCGTTGTTATCTCGATTGTTCCTTCCTTCACTTCCACCAAACCAACTGCCTCCTCCTCCTCCTCCTTCGTTACCACCGTTATTATCGTTAGTACCGTCGCCAATATCAATTACCACAGGTTCAAATGATGAAGACGATGATGCTACTGATGCTGACGGCGACGAAGACGATGATGCACGCGTCGATGTCCTATCACTCTTCCGCTCCTCCTCCTTCCTTTTTTTCTTTTCATCGCGCTCATTTTTGAAGAAAGAAGAAAAATTAACCACCAACAACGTCATCACCACGATTTTTCTTCGTTCTCGATGGTTTTGATGAAGACCCCGGTGTTGACCGAGTGCTGCCGCGCGCGATAATAACATCGCGTTCTCTGTCCCTCTCTCTTTCGTAGTTTTATTTTCTCTCTTCTCGCGCAAAATCTGGTATAACTCTTTCTTGATTTTTGTTTTTACGCGTACGCCAAAAAAAAGAAAAGAAGGATGCAAAAGTCATTCGATCCACCCCGTATTCATGGGACGGCGGCAGATGTAGCAGCAGCAGCAGCAGCAGCAGCAGCAGCATCGCGACGACGGATATCATCTCTAAACTCACATTTGTGTTCTTCTTCGAGTTCGTATTCTCCTTTGTCATCGCGCATCATTATATCGGAGCGCGTCCAAAATGCATTACAAAATAACGAACCTGTCGTGGCTCTTGAGTCGACGATAATCTCGCATGGAATGTCGTATCCAGAGAACTATAAGTGCGCACTCGAGGTTGAAGATATAATCTCTTCAAAAGGGTGCGTACCTGCAACGATTGCAATCTTCGACGGTTATGTGAGAGTGGGACTTTCTAAAGGGGAAATCGATACCTTGGGGAAGGAGGGAGCTAGGGATTTCGTCGCTAAGGTCTCCAGACGTGACATCGCGCCAATATTAGCGAATGCTTCTCTCCCGGAACCTTCGTTAAGACGACTGAAACTTGGTGCAACGACGGTCTCGGCGACGTTGTTAGTGGCCGACATGTTGAAAATTCCAGTTTTTGTTACAGGTGGCATTGGAGGCGTCCATCGAGAGGCAGAGACGACGTTTGATATCTCCAGCGACTTGACGGAACTTTCCAGAGCGAAGAACACTGTCGTCATTTGCGCTGGAGTCAAATCTATTTTGGATATAGGTAAAACGTTAGAAGTTTTAGAAACGCTAGGCGTAACAACGGTCGGGTACAAAACAGACGCATTTCCGGCTTTTTTCACTCGAGATTCGGGATTCAAACCATCGACACTGGTAAACTCCGCGACGGAAGCGGCGAATCTAATTCATGCACGCAATAACATGCGATTGAACAGCGGGATATTATTTGCTGTTCCCGTTCCAGAAGAATTCGAAAAAGCAACTGGTGCTGAGATTGAAAGATACACGACAAAGGCGTTGCGAGAAGCGAAGAAAAGAAAGATATCTGGTCGAGACGTCACGCCGTTCTTACTCAAGCGCATCTTCGAGTTATCAAAAGGAAAAAGTTTGAGTACCAACATAGCTTTGGTTAAAAACAACGCGCAAGTAGGCGCTGATATAGCAATAGCACTGAGCTCGATGTTTAGATGAGTGAAAGGACGTGTTTTTTCCGGGTTTTTTAGTGTCAATCCCTAAAGTGGCCAAGTATATTTTAGTTTACGATGTAATAAAGTCGAACTTTCGTTAAAAATATCTCTCTCTCGTTTTCATTTCACGACTGAATCCGATCGATCCATCGTTTCATCGAAACGTTTATTTTATTGTTTCTTGGTCCACATCCAATACGGATTCATACAACCTTCTTTGCATACGGGCATGCAATTACACACCGGTTTATACGATAAATTGCGATAAACGGCGTCTCCTGCGCCATCGTTCATGTTCTTGCGCATGTGATATTCCCTACGCGATGAAAAACGAGAAGAAAGGGAAAGAGAGTTTGGTTGAGTAAAAAATAATTGATGAACGAAACGCATGCGTGATCCTTGCTCTTGCATTTTGGGAAAACGAAAAAACTTTACGAATAGCTCAAGTACCAGTGGTCTTCCTTGATTTCTTCGTCAGCTGCGGCTTCGAAAATGTCGGGCCCTTTGTTGTATTCTTCGTCGTCGCTTTCGCTTTCTGAGTCGGACGTCATCGCGATGATTGATATCGAGTTTTATTTATTCCGTTGTCTTCGAATCTTTCTTACAAATATATAAAAACCAGTAACGCTCGTTTTTCGCTCTTTTAATTTTCTCTTCTCTTTTTTCAAACGAATTGGACACACAATTCAGTTCGCGTGTAAAGTTTTACATCATCTTCATCTTCATCTTCTTCTCCTACTCCTTCTTCTTCGTTGTCCTCTTCCTCTTTCTGTGCATAATAAATACGTTTTTATTTTCATTACGGATGATAGGTTATGATGATAAGAACGATCGCCGCGTTGGGGTCCCGCGAGGTCCAGAAGTGTTTGGCACATCCGTCATTGACGGGAAGATAGACGAGTTGAAAAACAAGATTGAGGAGTTTGAGAAGCGAATAGACAAAAACAACAAAGAACACGTTGACATGCTGCAAAAGATGCGCGCGGAAACGAGAGAATTGGAACGTTTGAGAGGTGTTTGGTCGGAAAGGGGATTACCGGGGATTTCTCGCGACTGGAACGTTCAAGTGGCAAAAACCAAAACAGAAGCTCCTAGAGAGCGGCTAGAGTATAAAGAGTACGTCGATTACAAAGAAGCTGAAAAGAAACGGAAAAGTAATGGAACAGATCGGCATTTGGTTATAAAGACGAAAGAAGAAGAAGAAGTAGATGATGTTCTCGTCAGAGCTTTGCCATCGACTGTACCAAGGCCTAATAGTAGAGAATCTTCTTCGTTGAAATCAAAAGCGAAAAAATAATACGCATACCGCCTCTTTCGAATCTTAATATTACAAATACAATTAATTTTACTCTACCATTTCGAAGATCTCTCTTGCTAAATCTATATGAAATTGTGGATGTACCGTTTGCGTGAAGGCGCCGCACAGCGTCGTCAATAGAGATACTGAAAGAGTCGCGTAAAGCAACTGAAATTCAGACTCTTCAATTTCTCGGTTGACTTCTCCTCGAAAATACAATACATAAAATCTAAAAGCAAATATGAAGGCAAATGTTGTTGGTATGCGAATCAGTAGAGGCGGGGTTGCTGCCAAGTTGAGCAGATTCACGTGCAAACTAAGTGCATCGCCAAATGCCTGGGCTGGCGCGTAGAAAAACATTGCCAAACTGACTTGCTCCAGCGTCTTCATTGTCGGCGTCTTTGTTTTCGTATTTCCCTTCTCGACAACAGGACAGTCATGATCTCTCTGTTCATACGCCCCTACGATTGCGGAAAACCCAATCCATGTGAAATTCCACGCAGTAGCTGAGACCATAGAAGCGATGCTATTTGCCGTCGGTGACTCTATGGGTGCCAACCAACCCGGGAAATCTGGAGAGAGCGACACTTGGACTGCTCGAGATATCAACTCTAGAATCCACAAAAGACTCACCTCGCCAAGAATCAACTGCATATCATTCACGCGTATCCGTATATCCAATCTGTTATTATTATTATTATTATTATTATCATCAGAATCGTTGTTATTGATACTATTGTTATTACTGTTCTCATCTTTATCAGTTCCGCTGCACCTCGTGGTTAACTTACTCGCATTTATTCCTTTTATCTTTCTCGTGGAAGAAAAAGGAGAAGAACAATAACTACTGCCACTAATTTGTAACACCTTCAACGGCGACGTCATCGTTTTCTTGCGCACTTCCTCCTACCCGACGTCTTCTCTGTCCGTCATCGTTTCTTTACAAATGAATTCACAGTGAGTACTCGCAGAAGAAGAATTTTTGTGAAGAAGAAAAGAACAAGACACAAGAGGGAGGTTTTTTCATCGACTTCTTCATTTTTTTTTGCATTTTTTCTTTGCGGGCAGTCGCAAACAAGAAAAGAAGCAATATGGACGTCGTCGACGATGCGACGATGGTTGACGCATCGAAGAAGGAAGAAGGGAATCATCATTCTTCCCATTCGTCGTCTTCTGAAGTGTTCAACTACGTCGTCACTGCGCACAAACCAACGGCTGTGTCGTATTCCTGCGTTGGACGTTTTACACATTTTGAGAGACAAAATTTGATAGTTGCACGATCCAACCGAATTGAGATTTACCTCTTGACCGAAGAAGGATTAGAACCAGTTCTGGAGACTGCGGTTTATGGACGCATCGCAATGTTAAAGTTGCATGAAGAAAACAGTGGTAACGACGACGTGCCAGGGCGTCTCATCATTGTGACGGAAGACCGGTACTCCCTTGCCGTTTTGACATACGATGCGGCAACGAACACGCTTCAAACGGTATCAAATGGCGACGTTTCTGATTTGACTGGACGACCAGTAGAGTACGGCATGCTCGGCGATATCGATCGAAATACCAGAGTTATTGGTTTGCACATTTACGATGGTTTATTGAAGTTTATTCCGTTCGATGAGAATGGAAACTTGTTACAAGCATTCAATACCAACTTGAACGAACTCAAAGTTTTAGATTTCATTTTCCTTCCATCGTCATCATCTGGAATCGCAACGACGACGAATGAAACTGGAAATATTAACGACAGCGTAAGTATCAATACAGCGCCGTCGAATGTTTCGAGTTTGACGAGGAGCATCAATCGGGAAAACGCCGGGTGCGCCGGTTTGAGTTCGATGCCCGTCATAGCAGTATTGCATAAAGATGTAAAAGACGAACGACACGTCTCGACCTATCGCGTAAACCTGCGAGATAGAGATTTAGAACCAGGTCCATTTGAGCAGCGTGAAGTTGAAATGGGCTCGAAAAAGCTGCTTCCTTTATCCTCTCCCATTGGAGGTTGCGTAGTAATTGGCGAAGAAACGATTGCATATTTGAATGAACCCGCAGGGATGGATGCCGAAGAAAACAATAACAATAACAACAATAACACCAACGCGACAATGAATGCGACAATAACGACAGGCAACAATACCAGCAGCAATGTCATATATCGCGGCGAAAACAAATCATCTATGCCGGCTTTAGTGCGAGCTATTACCACTCCAGATTTGCTCATGTTTTCTTCCGCATGTCTAATTCCTGCGGACGAGAATGTTTCGAACCAGCTCATTGATAGATTTCTAATCGCGGATGAAGACGGTGATTTGTACTTGTTGATGCTGAGCAAGGGCAGGGTCACAACGACGGGTGGTCCCACGGTTTCAAAATTGACGATAGAAAGGTTAGGTAAAACTTCCCCGGCCTCGGCAATTAGTTATCTCGACAACAGCGTGGTTTTCATTGGAAGCGCGTACGGAGATTCTCAAATCATCAAACTACACACAGAACAAGTCAATACTACGATGTCAGATTCGAACGAACTACCAAGTTACATAGAAGTCATGGAGGAGTTCACAAATCTTGGTCCTATCGTAGACTTTTGCGTTATGGATTTAGAACGTCATGGTCAAGGTCAACTTGTCACGTGTTCGGGAGTCGGCTCGAGAGGATCTTTGCGCGTCATTCGGAATGGAATTGGAATCCGGGAACAGGCCCAGATTCCAATTTCAGGAGTCAAGGGTATCTATTCGTGCAAGCGGGACGAAAAGGCGCATTTCGATTCTTATTTGATCGTTTCATTCATCGCCGAGACGCGGATATTAGCAATAAATGACAACGACGAGTTGGAAGAGGCGGTGTTTCCGGGATTTGACGCATCATCCCAAACGATCGAATGCGCGAATATTTTTGGAAATGCAATCTGCCAAGTCACAAGTAAAGGTGTCTACGTATGTGACGCTTCGTCGGGAGAACTGGTCACTTCTTGGGTACCATCTGACCAGAGTCCCATTACCGCTGGTTCCGTGTCAGAGAATACCATTGCCATCGCCACTGTCGGCAGTACGCTTTATTATCTTTCTCTTCAAGGTAAAAAAATTACAGAGAGTGGAACAATTACGTTTGATTCTGAAATATCATGCATCGATAAAATGCTATGCGGTGATCGTAACATCTGCGCTGTTGGATTGTGGAGCACGAAGGTTTTGCTGGTTGAACTAGGATCGGAGATGAAAGTCTCTCACACCGAAGATTTATCTCTTGATGTAGTTCCAAGATCGACATTATTTTGTTCATTCGAAGATACGATCTATTTGCTCACCGGTCTTGGAGATGGGCACTTGATAACCAATGTCGTCGTTTCATCGAGCTCGACCGGAGGGTTGACGTTGAGCGATCGAAAATCTGTTTCCCTTGGCACGCAGCCGGTTACTCTAAAATTGTTCAAGTCTCAACATTCAATGCACGTCTTTGCGGGATCGGATCGACCGACAATTATATATTCGAACAGTAAAAAGCTTGTCTATGCAAATGTGAACTTGAACGAGATTTTACACGTGGCACCGTTTAATTGCGACGCTTTTCCGGATGCACTCGCTTTAGCTAGCGGCGAACATTTAATGATTGGTGCCGTCGATGACATTCAAAAATTGCACATCCGTATGGTGCCTCTTGGCGAGCAACCTCGTAGAATTGCCCATCAACCGGAGACAAAAACATTAGCAGTGCTCACAATGAAAGAGAACGACGTCCATGAGCGAGAAGAAGAGTTTTTCGTGCGATTATTCGATGATCAAACTTTTGAAACTTTGGCAAAGTATCCTCTCGAACCGAACGAGAACGATGCGAGTATTATTTCGTGTTGTTTTGATGGGGACGACGAAACATATTTCGTCGTCGGTACGGCTTTCGCGGACCCACACACGGAGCCGGAATCTTCCCGAGGGCGCATATTAGTTTTCAAAGTTTCAGACACCGCGTCAAATGATGGTGGAAATGGCGTTGTCAATGCGAGTGATCACGACGACGATGCTCCACCCAACCGCCCTTCCGCCTCATCTGTACTTCAAAGAAGTCTCACGCTAGTCTGTGAAAAAGAAACTCGGGGTGCGGTGTATAATTTGAACGCCTTTCGTGGTAAACTACTCGCCGGTATTAATTCTCTGGTGAAACTATTCGGCTGGGGCTTTTCGAAAGAAAATAAACGCGAATTAGTGCACGAGTGTTCTCACATGGGACACATCATCGCTCTTAAAGTTGAAACAAAAGATAATTTAATTGTCGTTGGTGATTTGATGAAATCGATAACGTTGCTTGAGTATCAGCGAGAATCTGGATTGGGTGGGATTGTAGAAATCGCACACGATTTTAGCTCAAATTGGATGACGGCGGTTGATATTTTAGACGATAACACATATCTCGGAGCTGAATCTAGTTACAATTTGTTCACCGTGCAGCGAAACGCAGACGGAGATACAGAAGACAAACGTGGAACGCTAGATCTATGCGGTACCTTCCACTTGGGAGATTCCGTAAATAGATTTAGACGTGGTAGTTTAGTCATGCGTATGCCAGATCAAAGCGACGATACGACCTCCTCCTCCTCCTCCTCCTCTGAAATATCCACTTGGTTATTTGGCACAATCTCTGGTAGTTTAGGCGTCGTCGCAACTTTACCAAAACGCGAATTCTTGTTACTTAACAAAGTTCAAGAAGCCATGCAAAAGGTAGTCACCGGGGTGGGTAACTTTAGTCATTCTGACTTTCGAAGTTTTCACAACGTGCAAAGAAGCATAAAGATGCAAAACTTCATTGACGGTGATTTGGTCGAAATCTTCTTAGATCTATCCAAAGAAGATCAAGACGTGGTATCTAAATTGTCTGGAGTTGCGAATTCCGAGGACTTGGTAAAGAAGATAGAAGAAATTTCTCGTCTCACACATTGAAGAAGAGAATTTTGATGAAAATGTGCGCATCTTCTACGCGCGTAAAAAAATTCAATAAAAACACGACTTCCTACTTCGCCATCCAATAGATTAAGACTAATGCCGAGCATATGGCACACACGGCGCTGAGAACAATCGCGTCCTTGTTCTTTTTCCTCTTAATAGCTACAAGTAAATTGTTCACCACTGGGAACTTACTCCCCGCCGTGGCGAGTGCGCTAATTGTGCTATTAAAAATTCCCCTCTGTTCATACAACGCGCTTGCAGTATTTTGTGCAACGCCAATTGCATCGTCTACTGCGATCGAGGAACTCAAAATTGAGTTTCTCTCTCGCATCGCCGCGGAAGAGTTACTCTCATCTCCTCCTAAAGTGCCGTTACTTCCCCGGTGCCTTCCTTGTAACAACGAGGCATGTTCTCGCTCTTGCTCTATATAGTCTTTGAGCCGTCTGAATTCGTGATTAAACTCTGTCGCAACGTCTCTATGTCTCGTTAACGTGTGTGTTCGCGTGTCCGAAGAGGCGTTTGCTCCGCTATGAATGGATGAAGCCAAAGCTCTGGTAACGTCTGACAAACGTGTTAACAATGCTTCGATCTCTCCTTCTTTCGACGCGATGATATCAAAGTTTCCCTCAATCTTGTTTGTCGTCGTATTGTTGTTGTACTGATTATACCCACCACTCATACTACCAATGCTTGACGCCGACTTCGTCGCGTGGCTGTTACCAACCCCGATAAGTTTTGAAAGCGAAGCGAGGTTCGCATCAATTTCATTCTCCAATTTCCTTGCTTCTTTTCTCAACTCTTCCCACGCCGTCGAGGGCACTTTCATCTTTCCGTCGATATATAAATATTCTTGTTGTTGTTGTTTTCTCCTCCACTTCCTCCTTCGATGTGCCGGTTCTACATGTACGTGTGGCACGTAAAAGAACACACGCAATATGAAAAGAAAGACCGAAACAAGAGAGAATTGTGCGGTCGGTGGGAAGAAGTTTGAGAGTGCGCAATGATTTTCGAAAAGAAAATTTGTGTGAAAAAAAGCAAGAAAAAAGTATGGAAAAAACAAGCAAACAAAAGCTCATTCCATACCGTGGTGTGCTTTAGGATGCGAGTAAAAAGATCCGAGAAAATGGCCAAAAGAGTTCTGCTCTGTTCTCAGAAGGAGTATTTGTCGCGACAAAGCAAATACCAAAGATAATTTTACACTCTACTATAACCTCGCGAACCTGTCCATTTTAATATTATCTTTTGTTTCCAAATGTTTGCGTCAAAATATTGCTTAATAATGAATGAAATATTTATTCCATAATCTTGCTTAGACGATGACCGTCTTGATGGCGTGGATCGTGGCGTTGTCGACCTTGATGTCGTTCTTCTTGAACGGGAGGTCAGCCACGACGACCTTATTGCCAGCGAGGGTTTCGAATTCCTTGCCCGCAGCCATGTCTGCCTTGGTAACCGTGCCCTTAACGACGTGGTTCTTCACGATGTCACCCAAGCCATCCATCTTCACAAAATCCATTTTGCTAACACCCTTAGTCTTGATGAAGTCCCCGAAGGCATCGTCATCAGCGGCAAAGACCGTGATCGGACCTTCTTGCGTGAAGGTCTCTTCCTCGCCGGAGGCAGTGATGGCGTTACCCATCATGGAGTAAGACGCGGCTTTGCAGATCATACCTAGAAGAGAAAACAATTATAAGTAACACGTAAACGTGCGCATTGAAATTCCGTACCGAAGGCATCGTTGTTGAAGGATCGGCCGCCTTCTTCACCACCTGTTTTTTCAATATACACAAAGAGGGGTTTGTTTGTTAGTTGCTTGGATTCCAAATTTTTGAGACCTTAAAATCATTTCTATCTAAAAGAGAGATGATTGGAACGATCTTTGAAGAAGAGCCGTCTCTCTCCTCCCTGCGTTCTTCTTCCTTCTGCGCGCGCGCTCTCTCTCTCACGCAGCAGCAATCACAAGAATGAACCCTACGTTTCAAAATACAAACGTCGGGGGAAGAAAACCAAAGTTTGATTCGGAAAAACCCATCAAAAACGCAGAGGAGATAACACAAAATCATTCTTTTGTTATCCACCTTTTCCGGGAATTCTTTTGTGGCTCTCGATGATTAGTCGTTTCCTCTGTTTTTCTAAAGCGCACCTTTGCCGTGGGAAATCTTCGCCGAAACGACGGTGGATCGTTGTTGCTTCTTGGCGACAACTTTGGAGACGACCTTGGCGCCGGCGATTTGGGATTGTAAAGCGAACATTGTGCGTGCGTGTGTGTGTGTGTGTGTTGTAATGCGATTAAAAGTGAGGCACCGTGGCACGGCATACGGCGTTTTTTTTTCTTTTTTGTGTCCACGTCATTCTCAAAGAAGGCGCAGGAGAGCCACCGAGCACCACACGTTCTCTCTCCCTCTCCCTCTCTCTCTTTTTCTCTCTCTCTCTTTTTTTCCTTTTTTTTTCTTTGAGTTTTTTTCTCCAATGTCCAATGTCCAAAAAGGCTGCCGAAAAGTCTTTCTCAGTTCTCTCTCTCTCTCTCTCTCTCTCTCTCTCTCTCAGTTCTCTCTCTCGTTCTTGTTTGTTGTCGTTCACCAACAACAGAAAGAACAAAGAACAAGAACGAGAACAACGACATAAATAAATAAAAGCGCGAGTTATTGTATGGCGGCAACGTCACATTTCCGCACGCCTTTCAATGGCTACAGCGTCAAATTCTCTCCGTTCTTTGCCGATCGCATAGCAGTTTCCGCGTCGCAAAACTTTGGCATCGTCGGGAACGGCCATCAATACGTTTTACGAAGAGAGTTGAATGCGCTCAATAACGCAACAACGGGAGGAGTAGGAGTAGGAGGCGGACATCCAGGAACACTTCCTTTGGCAGAGGAGGCAAGATTTGAAACCGCAGATGGGATATTCGATTGCGCGTGGTCGGAAGAATCGGAGAACGTGCTAGTATCCGCCTCTGGCGATGGGTCCGCAAAACTCTGGGACGTATCTCGCCCACCGTTCCAAAATCCTTTGCGTTCGTTCAACGAGCACGAGGCGGAAATTTATACGATTTCTTGGAATCCGACGAGGAAAGACGTATTTTTAACTGCCAGTTGGGACGATACCATTAAACTTTGGAATCCGAGAGAGAATGTGCACACGCAGGGGTCGTTGAAAACATTTAGAGAACACACGTATTGCGTCTATGCGGCGGAGTGGTCGCCACACCACGCGGATGTTTTCGCCTCTGTTTCCGGTGACTGCACACTAAAAATTTGGGACTGTAGGAAAAACCACTCGACGCTTTCGATACCTGCGCACGATTTTGAAGTCTTATGCGTAGATTGGAATAAATATAACGATTGCGTCGTCGCAACTGGATCGGTCGATCGAGCGGTGAAACTGTGGGACATTCGAAATCCAAAGAAGGAACTTTCCATCTTGAGAGGCCACGGTTATGCCGTAAGACGAGTAAAAATGGACCCATTCGATGAAGATTTGTGTTACACGGCAAGTTATGATATGACCGTAGCCATGTGGAATTGGAAAATTAACAACCCAAGTAGCAATAATAACAATAATACTTTAGAAGGAGAAAGAGGCGTTCAGCCTTCGCCACTTTTGCGGCAGTGGCGCCATCACACCGAGTTTGCGGTTGGTTTAGATGTAAGCGTTTTAAATAGGGGAGAATTAGCGAGCTGCGGTTGGGATTCATCCGTTCAAGTGTTTAGCAATGTTGGACCGGATCCACTTCCCATCCTTTAATAAACATTTTAGATAGTTTGTACCGGTATAGTAGAAGAATGAATTATGGATATAAAAATAAATTTTCAAGTAAGAATTTAGACCTTTACGTAAATTTTAGCACGAAAAATTCGATTCTCCCGGACACTTGCATCCAGATTGTTGAATGATGGCATTGGCAGCGTAGTTACCGCCCTTGCAGCAATCTGCTAACTCCTTACCGTGCACAAACTGGGACAAGAACCCGCCGACGAACGCGTCTCCCGCGCCATTTGTATCGACCAAGTCTTCTTTGGCTAATTTGATGACGTCGTACTTCGTGACTTTACCGTCTTTGGCGACAATCGTCGCGTCCGCGCCTTGCGTGAACACGACCGTCCTCGTGCAATGATCGCTAGCTTTCGGCATTTGACTGATTTTCAACGCAATCTCGGCAACGTCCGTGATGCCTTCCCACTTTTGAGATTCGGCAAAGGTGACCGCTTCGGATTCGTTTCCAAACAAGACGTCGACGTACGGTAACGTATTCATCATCGCCTCCAAGAATGGCGGCACTTGCATCAAGAATGGCGCAGACAAGTTCATCATGTAGCACTTATTGTTTTCCGCGGAGTGTTTCGCCACCGCCATCATGGAATCTGGCGACACCGTCAAGAAAAAGCCGGCGCTGTAATAAAACTTAGCGTCTTCAACAATCTTCCAGTTTTCTGCTTCTTGCAAGTGTTCGAATTTGTAGTTGTTTGCCGCGTTCAACGCAGCAATTAAAGATCGCTCGCCATCTTTCACCAAAACCCCACACGTCCCAGTCGGCGTCGATTTGTCGATCATGTACTTTGTCGTCACGCCATCCGCTTGGCACGCGTTAGTCATCTGGGTGCCAAAATCATCCTCACCGATGCATCCGATAAAGGTCGTCGCACCTTTCGTCTTCAACATCCATTGGCACACGCGAATAGAGTTTTGCGTAGCACCCCCGGCGATATATTCCACCGGGTATTTGTCCACCATTTCTTTATACAACGGATTGTGCTTTTCCTCGGCTAAGATCGCGTTGTTGAGTTGTAAGTCGTACTTGTCAAGGATGTCTTGTTCGACGACGGCGGAGATGTCTAAGAGGGGGTTACCCATGCCCAATAAAATATTGCTCATCGTTATTTCTGGTTTGTAACCGCGTTCTTTGAAATAGAAGAAGTAACGTTCGATGTGTTTGTTTCGTGTTTGTTGCTGCGTGTGTTATCCAAACGCGCGCGCTTTTATAAGTACTCGTAATGGATTTTTTTTTTAAGTAATCACCGTCGAGAGCGCTTTTATGCTTGCGTTTGTGGTTGGGAGACGTCAGACGCCTCTTTTCTTTCCCTCTCTCAAAATCGGAATGTCATATCCTCTCGTCAAGTGAATTTTTTAAAAGAGACGAGACGAGACGAGACGAGGCGAGACGAGGCGAGAGAGGAGAAAGACTTCTTTTAGGAAACTTCTCTCTCCTTTTTCCACACTCACACACACACCAAAAAAGCTATGGCACCATCAAAAGACGACGTCGTCGTCGTCGACGACGACGTTCCACCTCCTCCCCCACCTCCCGAAGAGGACGCGCCTTTGCGCTTTGGCACCGGTTGTGTTGACGAAGAAGAAGGATACAACAACAAGTACAACAGGCACAACAAAATCGACAATCAAAACAACAACAAACCACACAAAAAATTGTCCGAAGATGGGTCTTGGCAGTGCGACTCGTGTTCAAACACAAACTTCGCGTGGAGAAAAACCTGTAAACGATGCGATTTACCGAAATCACAAAGAGTGAAAGACGAGGAGAAGAAAGCCGCGGCGGGATGGTTGCTAGACGGCGTGGACGATCCGACAAACAATCGAATTTTCGTCAAAGGATTCGACCCAGAGACGACGACTTCGGACGATTTGAGAGAATTATTCGGCGGTATCGGGATGATTTCGAGAGTGCGTCAACGCACGGGATTCCCCGATCAGTGGCCTTGGGCGGTAAAAATATACACAGACGAGACCACTGGAGAGAAAAAAGACGAGTGCACGATCACCTACGATGATCCAATGGCTGCGCAATCCGCGCCCGGGTTTTACGATGGGTATGAATTCAAAGGAAAGAAGATTAGTGTTTCCTTAGCGACGAAGAAGAAAAGAGAAGAGGATGATTTTAGCAGAGATAACAACAACAACAATAATAATAATAATAACAGGCACTACGGTGGTGGTCGAGGAAGTAGTACTTATGGTGGGAGAGGTTCGTACGGTGGCGGCAACAGAGGTGGCGGTTGGGGCCGAGGCCAAGGTGGCGGTCGAAGTGGAGGTTACGGAAATTACAATAGAGGTGGTGGTGGCGGCGGCAGAGGTGGCGGAGGGGGACATTATCGACGCGATCGACCGTATTAAACGAGTACATCTTTAGCAAAATTTCTACAGTACTACTTTGTATTTTATTGTAAATACAATTGATTTTTAGTTTGTGTTAGTAATAGTATTGGTTAATTCTCACTGCGATTAGATACTTAATCCAACTCAAATATCTTCAAGTTACCACGCGAATTAGACGCTAACAATCGCTGACCATCTGGAGACCATGCGACGCTCGTGACGAACGCGCCCTTGTCGTTCGTGAGTACAGGTTTGATGCCGCCGCATAAACCAGCCGTGGGACCTCCCTCTCTCAATCCACAACCGGGAGTCATGCGCATGAATGAATGTCCGGCGACTGGTAACGGTGCAAATTTTGCGTACATTCGGACTGTGTTATCCTCAGATCCACACGCGATTCTACCATCGCTCGTGACGCTGAGACCGACAAAATTTTTCTCGTTCACGTGTCCGGTGTACGTGCGAAGACAAACTCCTCGCGGTCCTTTCACATCCCATAGCCTGAGTAAAGAGTCTGTAGATGCCGAAACGAGCTCGTTCCCCATCCATTTCACGTACGAGACTGCCTTTTTGTGTGTTTCTAGCGTCAAGGTTGGTTTCACTGCGTTTCGGAGATCGTAAACGTGTACTTTGTGATCCGCTGATCCCACAGCAATCAAATTCGAGTCCATGCGAGAGGAGTTTACCGAGCATATGTTTGCTTGATTCGGATCATTAATCACCATGCACTCTCGTTTTTGTGTGATTGACCAGACTCGAGTCGTGCTATCGTCCGAGGCTGATAACAGACGAGTTGGATCAATCGGAGAAAATTCAGTCGACCAGACGCGTTTGGTGTGATTCTTTAATCGCATGGTTTCGATACCTTTCTGAACATCCCAGATTTGCATCGCACCATCGTACGTCGCAGACGCCATGACTGGCTTCACGTACGGATTGAAACTAATTGACGACAACTTTGAGCTCGTAGAGAGTTCCATAGCTGGACAGTGCACGGCATTTCCCAACTGCATGACGGAGGCAACTTCATAAATACACAATCGCTTCGAAATGCCCGCCGTTGCGATCAAGTCGCCGTCACGATTCCACGCGGTAGAGCATACCATATCGCTCGAACCACCGACTAAATCTCCACAACCGAGCCTAGCAACGACTCGAAATCGCCATTTTCGCGTAACACGAGTTAAGCAGCTACCAAATTCTTTCAAATCATCCGTCAGCTGTTCTTCGACTCTTGTGCGTCTGATCATGTTTGAGATCCATTTTTCGTCGTCTTTCATGGGTCCTGCACGATCGGTGTTGTACTCGTCACTAAAACCACCGCGAGCTAGTTGAAGCGCGTGACTTTTACACGATTTCGCATACGCTTGGAATAATGTTTCTTCCAAGGATTCAAATACAATTTTCGGCAAGTCGTCAAATGGGACATGATCAAGAACGTGTTGTGGCTCCAGAGATTGCCTCGCCCACTTCTCGTTGTTGTTTGTGCCGGCAACATCTGAAGAAGTATGATTATTGGCATTGTTACTGTTGTTGCCATCCCCACGCTTTCTTTTTACGTTGTTACGACCATCATTTTCTTGCATTCTGACGGAGTGTTGTGGGAGTAATTTTGAGAGCGCCATTAAAACGTTCAATTCCCGCTCTGTCTTTTCGTACTCACGTTCTCGCGTTTTTTCAATCGATCTAAGAACGTCCATGATTGTTTTCAACTCATTTGCCTTTCTCTCAGAATCCACGTTCAACTCACGGTCGGCCAGTGAACCTTTCGAAGGCATCGTAGGGGATGATGGCTTGCCATCTCGTAGAATTTTCAGTTGTTTCATCGCGATATCTTGAACAGATTGAGCCGATATCCGATTGCGTGGATCTCTCGATATCAATTTTCTGAAGGTTTCCGCCATTTCCGGGTGTAAATCATCGATGTGCGTGATTTCTTTTTCGTTAAACCAGGCACGCGGATTCCCAGAACTCGATCCGGCATCGAACATATCTTTCCAAAACATTTCGGACACGAGAGCGCCGAGAGAAACCAATTCCGATTTGATCGTGTTTGGGAGTTCATTTTCACTCGGAAGTGTTTCGTACAAAACTTCGTGACGTTGCATTACTGGTTGTTGTTTTTGTTGCTGTTGTTTCGATCCTCTAGTCATTCTACCATTTTTAGTTTTAATATTCACCTCCTCTTCATCCAAAGACTTAATATCCCCTTGCGGAGAAATCAATAGCTTAGATGGATTAACGCCACCGGAGCAGAAGCCACGTTCGTGATCGTTAGCAAGAATTGCTGCAGTTCTAGCCAAAACGTAAAATTTCGTTTCGTCACTCATCGTTCTGAATGCGTTTGAATCGAGCCAATTTCTAAAGGAGACGAACGAAAACGACTTCTCCAAGCCTTGTATGGGTGACACTAAAGCAAAGTTACTATCATCGTGGCTGCTAAATGAGGATGGTGAAGAGCGATGCGCGCCGGACGATCCTCCATAATATCTCGACGAAGACTTTTTCGCCAGAGAAGAATTTTCAATCAATCGTCTCCCTGTCTTTGCATTTTCATCTCTGGACACCAACTCAGATTCTTCTTTAACTGTTCGCGCGTTTTCTGTTTCTACGGTCTTATTACATCGTTTTTTCGTGTGCGTGCCATCCAGCTCTATCGGATCCTCAGCATCAGCGTTCTCGACTCTTCTTGCTTCCGCACAGAGATTACGGGACGCGCTTACATTGTCATTCTTATTCTTCCTTTCGTTCACATCCTTCATAATTTTTGTCGCATTCTTTGTGGTAGCAGCAGCTGTAGCGGTAGCAGCATTCGGAGGGCTTTTCTCTTTACTGTTGTCGTCGATACTTTTTTTGGGTGAAAGCATCGATAAGAAGTTTTCTCTCGAAGAGTCTCGCGAAAGCGATTTACGATGACCATTTTTGTTGTTGTTCTTGATGCTGTTCTTGATGGTGATAGTGTTGTTCATCAAATTGTTAACGTTGTTGCAGCTATTACCATTATTATTCGTCAAAAGATCAGATTCTGAGTTTACACGTCTCGGGACATTCGGCACGCCTTGGAACATTTCTTCTTTACCGAGCATACCAATCCCGTCGTCTTCGTTATCTTCATCTAGCTCTTCACCGTACTCGTTCAGTCTTGGAACCATCTGCGGGGCTGCAGAGTATTGCTTCCTCCAAACGTGCTGCCATAGAAATTTCACTTGTTTCATCGTGACTGGTTTAAGTAAATAATCATCCGCGCCGCTTCGCACGCACTCAAAGACAATTTCCGAATGTTCATTGGCAGACATCATGATGACGGGTAGCTGCGAAAACTGTGAGTGGTGTCGAACATGCTGGAGTAACTTTGGCCCGTCGATATCGGGCATCATCACATCCGTCAGCAATAAGTTGAATTCCGTGCCTTGACGCAACAACTCGATGGCTTCGGCGCCGCTCGCACACGTCGTCACCCGGTATCCACATTTCCTCAGTACCTGTGACGTGATCGTGCGACATATTCTCTCGTCGTCCACGACTAAGACGTGGATCAAAGGCGTTCTACTAGTGTTGTTATTCCTCCTCCTCGTCGTTCTTTCTGTTCCCATCATTCGCGGAGAGGAAGTTTGCGGGGCATTCGCGACATAATTTCCTCTTGACTGAGATGCTGACGTTAACAATTCCCTTCCTCCTCCTCCTGCTCCTCCTCCTCCTCCTCCTCCTCCAAGATTGGGTGAAGTGGAGGACGGAGGATGCATGGCGCAGCAGACAGAGCCAGCGCTTTACCTAACACGCGCAGAGTAATTTCGTTACCTTCCGTGCACAAAGACAGCGACTACTTACTA
>Ga0163180_10000460_pt1 | contig 23529 bp, 21 predicted proteins | sample AtlANTMetagenome_2_FD_109647 | JGI IMG/M metagenome (GOLD analysis project Ga0163180, IMG submission 109647) | Marine eukaryotic phytoplankton communities from the Atlantic Ocean - Atlantic ANT 4 Metagenome | ecosystem: Environmental > Aquatic > Marine > Oceanic | place: North Atlantic Ocean...
TATCGAGGCCGGCCTCGATACGCTCCCGGTAGAGAGCTTTCAATGTCATCGGCTCAACTTTTTGTTTTTGGTTGGGCTGATAACCTTCTTGCTCTGCAAGGGATAACAATTCGTTAGCCCTTGTATCTTCTCCTTTACCAAAAACTACAGAAACTTCATTCTTGATGATGTCTCCTAATCCCTGGTCACGAAGCCATGTGTAAGCTGCCTCAATAGAATCCTTTTTAATCGTACAACTGTACGTTTTCTTTACGTCGACTCCTGATCCGTCAGCTAATTTCAAAGACGACAATCCCTGCTCCGCGAGCAAATTAGGAATGATCTCTGAACTAATTTTGTCTGCTTGTTCTTTTAAATCTTTTAAAGTACGTTCGTGTGAACTAATATTATTTTCGATACGTGCTAAATCATTACAGTATTTAGCCAGCGTTGATATGTCTGACTTCTCCATTAAATCTTGTTGATCCTGTTCCAAATCTTCTAGTATTAAATCATCGCTCATATCTTTCTCCTTTACTATGTAAATCAATACTCAATGGGTAATAAAGTCTTTCTCTTTTTTCCCACTTTAAAAAATTAAAACAACCATTGGTAATGTCAGATACAATAGCTGTAGATAATCCTATGATTGCAGGATCTCCTGTACATAATATAAAATCATGTGGCTCAAAATCCTTTAAGTTCTTTTGCATTTTATGAATGAAAGGTCCTGTAGAAAAAATCATTTGTGAATTTTTTGGTAAACAAATTACTAAGTTACCATACTCTGCAGCACCTAAAATATTTATTGATTCTGGTGGGTGTTGTAATACATATACTAATGGAGCGTCTGGATTAACGTCCTTAAAATCTAAGAAGTCTGCAAGACTTCTACGATCATACAGTTCATACACTGTTAAATTCTTTGCCATTTTATTTCCTTCTTTAATTCTTGACTTTCAATATAAGGATCATTATATGTATGTCAAGAAAGAATATAAAATAAATTATGATAGATAAGTATAGGTTTAAAACTAAGCCTTTTGACCATCAAATGAAAGCCTTATATAAATGTTGGGCTCAAGAATCATATGCTTTATTTATGGACATGGGTACAGGAAAATCTAAAGTTTTAGTTGACAATGTATCAATGTTATATGACAGAGGCGCGATCCGCGGTGCGTTAATCATTGCACCCAAAGGCGTGTATAAAATTTGGAGTGACAACGAAATACCGAATCACATGCCGGATCACATTGAAAAAACTGTGGTGTCTTGGGATGCAGGTATAACTAAGAAAAAACAATTAGAACTTGATACTTTATTTGACGGTGAACATGATCTTAAGGTATTGATTATGAACGTAGAAGCTTTTTCTACAAAGAAAGGTCTGGACTTTGCAGACAAATTCCTTAGCATATTTGGTGGAAGAGCTTTAATAGGGATTGACGAATCTACAACGATCAAGAGTCCGACAGCTAAAAGAACAAAAAATATTTTAAAACTAGGGACCTCAGCGAAATACCGTAGAATCTTAACCGGCTCTCCCGTTACTAAATCCCCACTTGATTTGTACACTCAGTGTGCCTTTCTAGACCCTTATCATTTAGGTCATCAATCTTATTATTCTTTTAGAAATAGATATGCGCAAATGGTGCGTAGAACTTTTAGTGGCCGCAGTATTAATTTAGTTGTTGGTTATAAAAATATTGACGAGCTTACGGTTAAGCTTAAAGGGTTTTCTTATCGAGTTGCTAAAGAGGAATGTCTAGACCTACCTCCTAAAGTATATACTAAACGTGTTGTAGAATTAACTGACGAACAAAAAGATATGTACAACACTATGAAACGTGCAGCCATTGCGCAACACGAAGGCAAACTTATGACAACAGAATCTGCATTGACTACGTTAATGCGACTACATCAAATCACTTGCGGTACGTTTAAAGCTGACGACGATACTATTACACCGATAAAAAATAACAGAGTGCAAGCTTTGCATGATTGTTTAGAAGAAGTGGACGGCAAGGTCATAATATGGGCAACTTACCGTGAAGACATCAGAAAAATAGTCGAATCTTTAAAAAAAGCTTACGGAGAAGACTCTACAGTCGAATATCACGGTGGGGTGGACCCTACCCATCGCCAGGAAGCAATTGCTCTATTTCAAGAGAAAAAGGGCCCTACACGCTATTTCGTAGGAAATGCACAGACTGGAGGGTACGGAATTACCTTAACTGCTGCAACGACAGTAATTTACTTTTCTAACAACTATGACTTAGAAAAAAGATTACAATCAGAAGACCGAGCGCATCGTATCGGCCAGACTGGCAGTGTTACTTACGTGGATTTAGTCGCAGAAAAGACTATAGATGAGAAGATAATTAAAGCACTTAAAGAAAAGGTAGATTTAGCGAATGATGTTATGGTTGAGCAAGATATTAAAAAGTGGTTGGAGTTTTAGACCGGCCAATATTCATATTGAGTTTTCCCATCTACTCTTTTTGCTATCAATCGTTCCCGTCTTGGTTGTGTTTTCGATATTGAACAATGAACCCACCCTGAATTTGGATCGCCCTCATTATAAAACTCAAGGATCAATTGATCATAATCACAGTTTTCTTTAATCCACGTTGCGAGCTCCTTGTTGTCAATTCCAGGAATCTCAAAGTCTGCAGCCTCACCCTTGGCATGTTGTGACTTAGACGAAGAACCAATAGCTTCGCACAACTCTGGGCTGCGATAGCCTGAGGATATCATGACCGGTTTACCAAAATGATTTCTCACTGGTTGCAGGACGGTCTCCGCTAGGTGAATAAGATTTTCAACAGCGTCTGTTTCAGGTTTGTTATGAATACCTTTACGTTCTGCTGTTTGAGATTTAACTAGCTCTGCTAGTGAAAAGTTATTTGATAGTTTCATTAACAATTCCATTTCTTTAAAGCCAAAGCTTTTCTTGTTGGTTTACCATTAGGTTTTTTCATAGGCCCTTTAACACCGCCCATACGTGCACAAAAAGATTTACGTCTCTTAGCTGCTTTAGAACCTTTTTTAAGTTTAGATGGTTTAGTTGTAACGGCTGTCTTTAATTTGCTACCTGGATTTGCTCGACGATAAGACGCTACACCTTTAGCATTCAATCCTCCCGTTTTGCTTTTACCTTCTTTTCTTGTCCAAGCGGGAGTCTTAGCCATTAATTGCCTCCGCCTACACCTCCGCCTACACCTTGTATACTACCTAGGTATTGACCTGAGTTACCTGCAATCATTTGATCGATTTGTTGTGCCGCAGAAGCACCACCTATGTTGTTGTCTTGATTAATATTATTTACACCTGTTATTGCTTCTTGTTGCAATTGAGCATTACCGATACCACCGGTAGGATTACCTTGAGCTAGGATTTGCATTTGATTATTAAACTGGTTACCCATTGGTCCTGCTGGTCCAAAATTAGTAAAAGGTCCAGATAATGGTGGGGTTGGCCCTACATTAGCGGCATATAATGGTAGTCTTGATGCTGATTCCTGGAATTCAAGAAGTTTACTAAAATCAAAATCTACGTCTGGTCCTGGTAATGTATTTGTTATACCCATATTGTCAGTTGCTGATCCTATAATTTCTCCACCAGGTCTAAAAGGTTGAGGTTGCATATTTGGACTAGGCATAAAAGGAAAACCACCGCCACCACCAGGGAAGCTAGGCTGTTGACCTCCTCCGCCTTCATTAGGAACTAAAACTTCTTGTGGAGTGTAACTACTACTTAAACTTTGTTTGATTGTATCAAACGCACCTTGCATAGCACTATCTAATTGATCAAACCCTGTCTGCACACTATCCATGATACCACCCATGGCACCACTACTATTACTAGGTTGTGTAGCACTAGCCAATAAACCTAAATTACCAAGATTAGTTTGTACTTGTTGAGGTTGAGGTATTCTGGCTAGCATGTTTTGAATCATTAGCTTGTCTTCTTACTTGTTTTTTGACTTCGTTTAATAGCTGCTTCAGTAGGAGCGCCTTTAGCACCCTTCCTTCGCATTTTCTTTTTCTTTTTTTTCTTTTGGTTTATATTATACCACAAACCTTTTTTAGCTACTCTGCCGTCTTTAGTTACGTGGGTATCTTTAGCCATTTACTTTGCCGCCTCTCTTCATTCTTTTCTTCATCATACCGCCGCCCATAGCTTTAGTACGTTTCTTTTTCTTTTTCTTTTTTTTCATCATAGCAAAGTCAGCACCAGTAATTTTGCCGTCTTTGTTTTTGTCCAGTTTAGATTGTCCACCCTTAAGTGCACTACCGCCTTTTTTCATTCTTTTTTTCATGCCTCGCATAAGTATAACTCCTATAAGATTGTCGTTTTAAAACTGTGCCCTCGTAATAGTCATTAGGCCAGTGCTCATAATACCCAGTCTTACGCAAATTGTCACTAGCTTTTTCTAATTCATCAAATTTTTGTACTAAAATCATTATAAATTCGTTGTCTGGTTCCCATTCATTTGTCTCTAAAAACTCGACCGGTTCATCTTCATCCTCGTCTTCTGGGTGTGAACCCATTAAATATATATTCTGCGGCACAAAAACTTTATTAAGGGTGTCTATAATAGCTATTAATTCTTCAACTTCGTATTGTATGTCATCACAACAGGCTATAGCTATTTGTATCTCGGGTTCTTTAGCCAGCGTTATACACTTTAGTATTGTGTCTATAAGTTCTTTGTGCTCATGGCATTCTAATATTCTGTAAGTTTTTTTGATCCTAGCTTGCTTTGCATAAGGACAAACAGGCACGTTGCCTAAATGTTTATTTTTTGGTTCTAGATATCTCTCCGACCATTGGAGGACATCTTCTGTCATTGTGTTCATCTAATCATGTTTAATAGTGTCTCAATAACAACTAAACCGACGGCCCCCACCGTAGTCAAGACTACCCAATAGATTTTGTCTATCTTGCCACCCAATTTTTCTACATCTTTATGTACATGTTGCACATCATCTTTTAGATTATTAAGTTCTCGTTTCACCCCGGTTATGTGCCCCTGTATAGAAATTATGTGTTCGCGTTCTGTTTTTGGTTCCATCTCCATTAGACTTTACCTCTCTGACTACGACGATAGAATTGATCGCTTGGAGATAATAAAGCTTCCTCGTTTCTTGTCAATCCAGTTTGATTATTTACTTGTTGGTTGTTAGCACCAACAACAGTTTGTTTAGGAGCAGCAACAATTTGTGTGTCTGCAAAGTCAGAAGTATCTAATGGTGCTACAGGTATGTCTGATGTAGGCGGTGTAGGTGTTTGACTAATAGAATTAATATCGAATGGTATTTCATCTAAAGGTGGTCTTGCTGGATCTAAGAAATCTTCAAAACGTCTGTATTCAAATTCATCTATAACATTTAACAAATCAAAATAAGGGTAAACATCATCTTCATTTACAATAATACCTCGTTTACCATACTCTTCTATTATTTCGTCTGCTCGTTTTTGTAATCCCGACTCACTGAAAGTAACTGGTGTAAACTCTCCTTCCATTAGGTTACTTAAGTTAGGCACATTACGTCCATCAGAACCTAGCACAGATTCAATTTGGTCTTCAGTTAACAATCCTGAAGCTAAAGCTTTATGAAACATTTTCCATATACCAAATTGTGCTACAAAAGCTTCTTCTTGAATGTCTCTAAACTCATTAGCCATTACATGTCCTACTTTTCTGCCTCGTTCATTTAAGATAGGACCACGGGATAATGCGTTGTCTTTACTAAAAAAGTGTTCTGTTTTAAACGCAGCTCCTCTAATTTCTCTTATGTCTATAGCCTTATAATCTAGTGCTTCTACCGGATCAACCTCCATAATAGATCCACCCATCAATCTAATTAACACGTCACCCAATTCCATAACTCTACCAGCTTTAGTATCTAGCTGTAAAGCACCGTATATTTGTGAAGCGGATCGTACAAACCCTGGAGCAATTGTTTCGAATGCGTGGTAAATAGATTTTTCTCGTTTGTCCGACGGTGAATCTGAAGGACTAAATATTTGTCTACCATCTCTAGTTATGCCATTACGTGCATAAATATCTAAAACAGGTTCTAATGCAATTGTTTCACCGATAAAGGGTTCTAATAATTTCATAAAAGGTCCAACCGTATCAAAAAAACGACGGTCTAATTCTGTGTCTACTTGGGCTGGGTCTAATCGTGTTGAGGTTAATTGTCGTATAAATTCTTCGACTGGTCCAACTAAGTAGTTATATGGATTGTATGTAGAAGCATCAAAAACTTTAAACGTGCCGTCTTCTTGTTGTTTAGTAATAGGTATTAAAATATGATCATCAATAAAACTTGGACCTAAATCATCTTGATACGCTCTAAGTTTGTCCTCGCCAATACCTGTCATTTTAGATGCTAGTTTTTGTGCACCGTGATTAAAACCATACAGCGTTGTAAATTGTCCCATCAATGCTCTGTACCCCATGGCTTGTAATCCTGGATTACCAGAACCAATCATTTTCATTGACGATGCAGTAGTTGCAAGCGATGTCCTAATCATTTCAGCTGGGAAAGATATAAAGTTACCCAACGGTAGTTTTCTTAATGCTTGTATCGCAGGTGGTACACGACTGTATGTTGGGTATGTTTCTCTTAATAGATGGGCTGCCATTTCTTCTATGCCTTCAGCCAACGTTTTCTTAACTCCATTTTTCATAGGTTCCCATTCACGACCAACTTGTGTTCTAAAGAAATTAGAAACATCATCTAATGATTTGGTAAATTGTTTTAGTTCGGACATGTAAAACTCATGACCATATGCTTTCCACACGTTATCCCCACCAGCATATAAACGTTGTACAGTTTGTGATATTTTAGAATCACCCACTCGTTGGGTTAATCTATTAAAATTACTAATAACTGGTTTACCATCTGCACCAACTACACCTTTTAAATCTCTAAGCACACCACCAAGTTCTTGTGCAACAACGTTTTCGTCTAATACACCCAATTCAATTTTTCTTTCAATAAACTTTATTAAATCAGATTGATTTACACCTGGACCAGAACCAAAAATATCATCTAACATTATTTTAAAGTTTTGTGTTACACTAGTTTTGCCACCAATGTGTCCTACATTCATAGCAAATAAACTAGCAGAACCAAAGTTACGCATTTGTGTAGCAGGAGAGTAAAGTGTTTTACCTCCTTGCACCATTGCTTTAAAAGCTAATAAGTTTTGATAAATTTTATATTTTAAAGCTGAATCAAAAATACTGTAACCAGATAATTGTTTTACTATTTCAGGACTGCCATACAACCCAAGTATGTCTGAAGGTAAGAAACCTGCTCCTTTAATATCTCCAACAGGTATAGCATCATTTATTTTACCTATATCTAAAGCTTCTTTTTGTGTATTAAATAACCAACGATTTTCTAATCCTAGTTTTGCTATTCTATCTAAAGCTTGTTTTTGTTGTGTACTAGCAATAACATTACCAGTTGTTTGCATTAAACTGTTTTTAAGACTTTTTTCTTCTCCCATTAATTGTCTAATAACTTTTGGTAATTCTTGACCCGTAAATATTTCTAAAGGATCAACAACTCCTTTGACTCCAGCTGTTTCTAATTTACCCGCTATTTTTTTAAAAGCTCTAATAGGGTCTTCCATTTCGTATCTTGCTACATGCATTAAGTCAGCTACCTTAAGTTCTGCTAGACTGTTAATTGCTTCGTCAAGACTCTTAGCGTTAGGAAAAGCTAATTTAGCATCTGCTTGTAGGGATGTGTCTTGTTTAATAAAGTTAGCAATATAATCTCTAGCTGCTTTAACGTTTTCAGCACCAGGTCTAAAGTTAGCATTTGTAAACGCAGCAAAAGATCGTTTCATTTGACTGTCTATGTCTTGAGTTAATAAAGTTTTAAGTTTATCTCCATCAGGTAACAAATCTTTAAACTCAGTCATTAATTTTCTATAATATTCTTTAAGTTCTAATGCTGCATCTCTTAACGGCGGGTCTATGTTTTCTATTTTTTTGTTACCTTTAAGATAATCTAAAACATCATCTAAATATTTTTTTTGAATAACATCAAATTGACCCCATTTTTTATGTTGTTCTTCAAACTTTTTTGCTAAACGATATGTTATTTGTTCTAAGTTTGTATACAATTTATCAATTGTTCTAGACTTTGATTTAATAAAGTTTTGTGATTTTGTACTTAATGCAAACGCGTCTTTAGTTAGTTTACCTATGTCTCTAAACAACGCTAATTTATTATCAATACGTGCAAGGTTAGCATGTAATGGATCAGAACTGTTAACAGAAAACTTACGCCATTCTTGAAACGATGGTAATCCACCACCTTCACCACCAAATACTTTTGGTATTCCTCTAGCAAATGTAGTACCCCTATTAATACCTGAGTAGATAGCGTCTCTTGCAAACACCATGTCTTGCGCTGCTAACGCTGCTCTAGCAAAAACATTCTTACCAACAAACGCAGCTGTAGCTTGCACAGCACTAGCAGTTTTTTCTCCTGTTTTACTAATTGTTTTACCAACAGCAGGTATCATTTTTTGTGTGTAAGGAATTTTACCAGCTAATACATCAGCAGCAATTCGTATAGGCACGCCTGCTAATTGTAAAGTGCCACCAACAACAGAACGATCAATTCCAGGTATAGTTTTAAAAGGTAGCTTAGCTGTACCTTTAACAATACCCAATAAAGGAGGACCTATTAATGGAAACCCAGCCCCGATCAACGCTCCGTCAGCCGCAAATCTAAGTCTATTCCTAAAGTTAGCTTTTACTAACTCACTACCAGTTAAATCATCCGTTCGTTCTGGTTTACCAGGAAGTAAAGTTGAGTCATCAGGGAACATTCTTTTTAAACTATTGTTAGGACCACCAGCTATAAAGTCTGTTGCTCCAAACACCACGGTTCCGGTGCCAACACGACTAGCCAAGTTAGTAAATTGAATAGCACGTCTAGCACTACCAGTAAGATCTGGGTCTAAGTAACGTGTCATAGTATTAATACCGTTTAGACGCATAGCTTTTTGTGCACGAGTAAGTAATTTACTGACCAAACCACCAGGTACACCAAACTCTACTAACAACGCTGTCATATCACCAAGAAACGTTTCTGGTTCGTTAATACCTTTTTCATCATACAGTTTTTGTAATTTTTCTGTTAAAGCAAAATTATTTTTAGTGGCTAAATCAACACCGCCTAATATTAAATCCATAATACTAAAACCAATATTAGTAACACCAGTTTCTAACGCACGATTAAACTCATCTATGCCGTCTATGTATGCTTGCTCTGGTGGAGTTGCTGGTGTTGGTCCAAGATTAAGATATTTATTAACATTAGGTGCTATTTTTTCAGCATTTTCTGGTCCTTCTCTACCAATTAAATCATCGAAAAAATTTTTAAAGACTATCGTTGGCATCATTTGTCTTTTTAAAAGACCTTTAAAAATAACGTTATCTGTAAGTAATTTTGGAACAGACTTGATTGGAAATTTAACTGGTCGTTCATCACGCAATGTTTCTGCTAAACTTTTTTGTATTTCTTTAGCTTCTAAAATTTTTTGTTTAAACTCAGCTCTAACGCTGCTAGGCATTTGTCTTATCTCTTCTAAGAATGCTGCTTCATCTTCATCGTATAAAGTCATAGCAACAGCACGTTGCATAGATTTAGGTGCTTCAAGAATCCTATCCATGTTGTCTTGATCCCTTAATCTTTTATCCATAGTAAGATTTAAGTTAGTTAGATACTGACCATAGATAGTATTTCCAGTTATATCATCTCCTACTAAAGCCCCGTCCCGCGTTCCGGTAGCAAAGCCTTTTCTAACCTCGCCGCCTTCTTTAAATATTGCTTCACCACGAGATTTTTTAGTTTTATAGTCTTGATAAAGTTGCATTAAATTATCATATGGTTTTCCATATTGTTTTAGTTTACCAAATGATGGGTACATAACAACCAAACCAGATTCATTAAGTTCGTTTGCAATTTTATCTATTTGATCTTCTAGTTCTTTAATTTCTTTTTTTGTTCTATTAAATTTTTGTGTGTTCGTTTTTTTAGCTGTACCCAAATCGTGAAGAGTTGTTTTTAATTTATCGTTTTTATTAATTAAAGGTATTAGTTTATTTTCTAATTCTTTATGTAGTACTGTGTTTCTTTTTTGCGTTGTGTAAAAAGTTGGTCTATTAACAAAATCTATAAATTCTTCAGGAAAATTAGGATTTTCAAAATAATCTTTTTGTAAAGGATGTCCTTTATGTAATTCAGTAACTTTAACTTCTTTTCCGTTTCTATTTATTTTTGTATAATACATTTTATCTTTTAAAAACTTTGAAGCATTTCCATAAACCTGTCTACCAAAAGGTGAGTTTTTTAAAACGGTGCTTGTATAATAAATAGTATCTCTACCCTCAGATAAAGCGTAAGTTAAATCAGGAAATTGTTTTTTTAATTCATGGTTTATTTTTTCTACTGTAGCTATGTTTTTGGCGCTATCCCCTCCCAAATATGTTTTAGCTAAATACGCATTTGTTATTGGTTGCTTACTTGAACCTTTAGGAATATTGTGCTTTTTAATAAAATCAGCAATATATTTTTCTTCTATTTCATCACTAGGCCATTTCACAATAACATCTTCAACTGTGTACCCTTTTGTTTTTCTATCGGTTCCAGCTTGAACTACAACAGTTGGTACGTCAACTGAAGTTTCAAGGGCGTCTGCTCTTTTAGCGTCTAAAGTAGCATCAATTGCTTTCTTGGCAGCCTGCCCTGGATTTAGTATTTTTAAATCAGGATAATATTCTTTCATTATTTTTGTTATGGAAGCTCTTGGCTTATCTAATTCTTTTGCTAAAGCGCTAACATTTATTTCTGTTCCTTCTTCTAAAGAGTCTAATTTGTCGTATATTTTTTTATGTTCTTTTGTTTGCCAAGGTGTTTTAGATTTTTCCAACGCCTTTTCATACGGACTGGGAATTAAATCCATTTCTAAACCATAGTCTGCAGCTTCTTTTCCAAACATATTTTCTAATTCTTTACCTGCTTTATCTGATTTAATACCAAAAGTGCTTCTTTTAATTGCTAGGTCTGTTGCTTCTTTATTAGTTAGTATTTCACCATTTTCAGCTGCTTCTTTTTTTACTGCTGCAATAGCTGCATCTATGTTTGGTACGTCGTCAAACTTACCTGACTTAGACATGTTGGCTATGTTAGGATTAGTCATTTCCATCTTACCTGTCTTCTCATTAAACTTTAATTTACCTACAATTGACTCAGCGTTTTTAACTTCTATAAGATTTATAGCTTTTGTAGGCACACCGTTTTTTGATAAAAGGTCTTTTGTTTTTGCGTTTAATCTAGCTGTTCCTGGAACAAAACTTAAAGCTATTTCTTTTCCATTGTAGATAATCTTAGCCGCTGCTTGCCCTGCTTTTTTTACTCCACCTAAACCAAAAAAACCTATACCAGGAATAAACTCAATACCTAGTTGTGTTAAAGAGCCTCCAGCATAAGAAAGACTACCATTTGCAATAGCATCTTTTATAATATTTTGATGATCTTCAAACATATTATCCATTAGAGTTATAGTTCCGTCAGGATTAAATAGTTGGTTTTCTAATCTTCTCATATTACCTCCAAACATTTCAGCTTCTTGAAGGTTTTTTGCATTTTTAAAACTATCTTTTGCAGTTTCGTATCTATTTAATAGATCAGGTTGAAACAGTCTAATCTGTTGTTCAAATTCTTTATAGTTATCAGGAGTAGCTTTTATAGACAACGTACCGGTATTACTATCTGTTAATATACTTGGTGCACCAAATACGTCTTCGGCTATCTCTATTGGATCTCCTTTTTTAACGCCTGTGTTACCGCCAATTAAACCTGATAAAAAATTGTTTTTTTCTTTATCAGTCATTTCTTTTCCTACTATCGTTAAAGCTTTTTCTTGGTCTTCTCTTTCTCTTATTCGTTCATTGATATCTCTATTTACTTGATACAGTTCCGGGTTTTTTTTAAAATCCTCAAAGGAACCTAGTTCTCCTCCATCTGTTCTTGAAATAAGATTAAAAAGTTTTAAACGATTGTATTTATCTGTTTGAAAATTAGCAACATCTGACACTAACTCTGCTTCAATTTGGGCTGGAGTTTTACCTTTGAACATACCCATGTTGTAAATACTGTTTGTGGTTGGTGTATCAATACCTAACACGTTTTTAAAAAACATATTAAAAGGAGATATATCGCTAAGACTTCCTGTAGACGTATAAAGATCACTATCTAAAATATCTTTAGTTAAACCACTGTAAGGCAAATTTACGTCAGGGTCTCTGTAATTAGGATCAATGTATTGTTTAAAACGATTAGATTCACCTGCTATATCACGCATATCAGGTCGAGGTACATCTTTCTTAAAGATATCCATAATGCCACTCATTTAAGCCACCGTTGGTAGTTCTAAATCTGTATTATATTTTTGATTAAATCTTATTATGTCTTGTGCTGTTTGTAGTTGTGCAAAATCAATCATAGCTTCTTCACTGTTTAAGATTAATTGTATCACACTATCTGATACTTCGTTAGGTAAACGTTTCCTTAGCTCTTGAAAAGTTAAAGACATTGGTTGATTTGCTGACGCAGTCATAATTGGTGGTGATCCTGGATCAGGATCAGGTCCACTACCTGGTTCAAACCCTGGTGTTGGTAAAGCATTTGGCATATCTCCACCCATGCTACGACCAACTCTACCACCAACAGCAGATTCTTCTCTACCTGCATAAGGCGGTACATACAGATCAATTAAACCAGCTGCTTCAAACGCTTCTCTAGTTAATTGTTCTCTAATTTCTGATGCTGTTTTATTAGTGTATTTATTTGGATAACCTTCTTCGCCTTCCATAATCTTAGAAGCTGATATAGCATTGTTAATAGCTTTATTTAAAGGTTTTACAAAATCAGCGTCTGCCATTAAATCAGATTTTTCTGATGTAATTAATCTAGTCCATTCACCATAAATTACATTTGTTAAAATATCTTTTTTCTGTAGATAGTCTTCTTTTGAAAGATTAGGGTCTTTCATTTCTTCAATTAATTCATTAGCTCTTTCTTCTTTAATAACTACTTCTTTTTTGTATTTGTCAGGGAACAGCTCTAATTCTTTTTGTAAAATGCTAATGGCAGCTTGTGTTTCTTCTTTTATTTTTGTTAATTCAAAAGTTCTGTCTGCAACATTTTCTTCTCTTTTAAAATCAAACTCATCTTTTTGCATGTCTCTTTGGAATTGATTTGCATCTTCTGTTACACGTTGCTCAATAGCTGTGCCTGCTTTTAATCTATTGTAGTCAGCTAATTCTTTTCTATAGGCTGCATCACGAGTATCTCTAGATGCTGCAAGATCTGTACCTAAATTAGCCAATGGTGTAGCAGCGTTTGCTAAGGCACCCATGACTCCGCCTTTGTCGCTAACAACAGGAGCTCCCATTATTTGTGCACCTGCAGCAGCAAGACGTAAGTAATCAGACGTTGTCATACCTTGTGGTTTTATAGGCTCTTGCATATATTGATCTAACATATCAACATAGCTACCTCGACTAAAACCCTGTCTCTGTACAGCACCACCTATTTTATAACTAGGTTTAGCAAAACCAGATATGATGCCACTATCCATAGCACCGGCACGGCCACCCATATTAAACATTGGTCTTTTTAAAATTTTATTCATTTAACCCTCAGTTTTTTGTCCTCTTAATGCACCGATAATACCACCAATCCCGAGCCCCGCTCCAAGAAGCGTTTGCATTGTAGATGGATTTGGTGTTGTAGAATAAGTAGTTGATGATGGTGCTCCATATGCAGCGCCTAACATCTGACTCATAAAGCCTAAGTTTTGTTGGTTAGCAAATGCACCAGCTTGTAAAGCAGCTTTTTGAGCATCAAGTTTAGCTTGTGCGTTAGCTTGATTTTGTTGACCCATTTGTGTGAGTGTATTGATTTGATTACCAAGACCTTGCAGTTTGTAATTACCAAGATCCATTTGTTGTTGGCCAAGTCCTGCAAAAATACCCATTTGGTTTTGTACTTGTTGTTGCGCTGCATTAGCCATACCTAATTGATTAGCACCTTGTAAACCATATTGTTGCGCTGCATTGCCATACAACGCTGCGTTTTGCGCTGCCATTGCTTGTTGTGCGTTACCAGCGTTAATTTGATTTTGTGCTTGTTGTTGGTATTGACTTCCAAGTTGTCCAAGATTTTGTCCAGCTTGACCGAATCCTTGCGCCGCTTGATTATATGCAGCTTGGTTAGCAGCAGCTTGACTCATGCTAGCTTGGCCTAATCCCATTTGTTGTTGGTATGCTTGGTTAGCTAACTGGTTAGCTTGTGTAAAGCCTTGAGCCAATAAGTTACCTTGTAGTTGTGCACCACCAATAGCAGCGTCCGCTAGTCTTTGACCTTCAGCAACCCCGAACCGCGATCCACCGAACGCGTTACCTGCAGAAGCACCTAACTGAGCTTGTTGCTCTTGTTGTTGTTGGTTGTAAGCAGCCATAGTCGCATCGATAACTTGTTGCTGATACGGTGACATAAATTGTTGATATGCATTTGCACCACTGTATTGATTGGCTTGGTTAAAGAAAGGTTGACCAGCGTTCTGACCTGCAGCTGCTGCAGCCGCAGCTAGATCATATTGACCGGTTGCCTTGTTGTATTGTGTACGAGCGTCGCCGAACTGTGTATTAGCATTTGCTAAAGCAGAGTCCGCTAAACCATATTGACTTGCGCCAGCGTTCTGACCTGCAGCCGCAGCCGCAGCTTGTAAGTCAGCTTGTGACATAGCTTTGTCATAGCCAACTTTTGCAGAGTCCATAAATGGTTGATAATTATTTTTGTTTGCGTTGAAGAAAGCTTCGCCTTGATCTGCAAAGTCACCAGCGTTTTTTAAATATTCAGCATAAGAACCTAAACCGCCCGGCCCAATTGCAATGCCTTGAGCAGCCATTTGTAATGGATCCATGTTTGCTGTAAAATAATTATTAGCAGCACTTCCCATGTAATCAGCAGGATCGGCATAGAAATCAGCATTCGCTAAATCAAAAAGGGGATTACCCTGATCATCTACTGCGCCGGTTATGGCAGCCGTAAAGTCTTCACCAAAACTTTCGACATAACCCGGAGGTAGTGTTCTAGTTACTTGTGTACTCATTTAAGCCATTGCCTCCATTTGTTCCATCATTCGGTACATTTGTTTTGCAGCGTTTCTAGGGTCTCCTGAACCGCCAGTCATTTTATCTAAGCCACGCATAGCGTCAGCTGTCAATACAAATTCGTTTTTAGATAACATTGCAGGAACGTCATCAGCTTTCTCAGGACCACCCATAGGTATAAAGCCTCCTGAGTTTCTATAATCTAATTCCATACCTTGAGGCACACCTGGAGCTACCTCCATGATACCGCCCATGTTTTTATGTATACGGCCACCATGCTTTTTGCCGTATATTTCTTCATATATTTTTACCATTTCCGGATCTTTGTATTTTAAATACCTAGGATCGTTGTATCTACGGCTACCATATTTTTCATAACTATCAAAAAACTCTCTGTATACTGCGTCGCGTTCTTGTTTGTTTTTAAACTCAGTTTCCCTTATAGCTTTTTCAGCAAGTTGCATAGTAGCTGGTACAGCTAATGCACCGATTGTTTGTATCTGCTCTAAAAAGTCTAGATCTTTAAAGTTAGCTAAAAACTTAGCATCACCCATACCTAATGTTTGTTGTAGGTCATCTAAACCTGGAGCAATATAATCTGTAGCACCTTCTGTAAGTGTTTGTAGTGCTGTTCTATTGCCTTCAAAAGCGTCAAAAGCAGGGCTTGTTTTAAAATATTTATCTACGTCTTCTGGCTTCATATTTCTTAAAACGCTTTCTCTATTAGCGTAACTGTCTGTAGCGATACCTTGATCTTTAAAATATTTTTCGCCGTCTGCTGTAAGGTCTAAACTAGGTTTTGCTGCTATAGCATCAACTCCTTCTCTTAATTGTTCTTCCATAGCAAAGCCTGTTTTGGTTGGATCAAAATTAGGATTTTGAACATCTAATATAGATCTAATTGCATCTTCTCTAAGCATGTTTGGCCCACCTATACCAGAAGCCATTCGTGCGTCTGCAAGTTGTTCTAAGGCTGCCGCTGGACTTTCTAAAAAGGGATCTACGCCACTAGGTAATTGTCTAGTTACACTTTCTGGTAAAGTGTTTCCAGCAAACATGTTGTTACCGAATGCACTGCTTCCTTTAAACATAGATCTTTGAGGATCAAATGCACGAGAAAGAGTGTCACCAAAACTACTTGTCATTTTAGTACCCTCACCAAACATATTAGAAACTCCTCCAGACAAACGCTGACCTAATGTTCCTGATCCAGTTAATTTACCGGCATCAGCAGGGTTATAACTTGCTCTAATTTCTCTAGCAGTTGGAGTACTTCCTGCTCCATGTACCGCTAAAGCTGCAAGCGGATCTAGTTGTCCATCATTCATTTTTGCAGAACCAAGTTGTGCAAAAGCATGCGCCGCAGCAGGTCCAATAATAGGTGTTAAAATAGGAGCTAAGAAACTTGCATAAGGTGCAAGTTCTTTTGGCATCAGCTTATCAGCTGCGCTGTTCATAAAACTTGTTATTTCGTTTGGAATAATTTTATCCATGATTCCGCCAAGAAACTTACCTTGTCTAATCCCTTGTCTAAGTTGTTCGTGTGCGTTTACAATACCCATTAATTATTCTCCGGAGATTGATCCCATGGGAGGCATCTCAATTATTTTAATATGTGTGTCTATGGCTTTGTGAACGGACCATGGTTGGCCACACTCGGAGCAGGTGCCGATTGCCTGTTCTTCTGAATCTACCTCATTTCCACAGTTTTTGCAATAGATTCTCTGGTAAACTTCTGGCTGTATTAATGGTATTTCTTTACCATCAACCGACTGCACACCCAGCGTTTTAGCGTCTTGAACTTTCTTCATTGTTTAATTTCCAATACGGAAACGGTCACGTGTAAGGCATTATTCTGGTTGCTTTGTACTTTTAATATATCGCTGTCTTCTAAAACCAAAGGTTGCCTTAAAACCTCTTCATCGTGATATCCGGACAACCCAGCATTACCTGCAGTCATAGTAATATCTTTTAAAATATTAACTGTTTGGTTTGCCGAAGCATCAAATAAAGTTATGCTAACAACAGAATTAATTATAGGTGTACATAAAATAGATTTGACTAATGTTTGCACTGGTTTTTGTGGTGGTATAGTTGAGTCATCAGCTGTTGGACAAGTATAAATAACAAAATCTTGGTTTTGTGTAGTAACGATTGTTGTGGTGCTTTTAAAAGTGTCTGACATTAAGCTATTCCTCCAGAAGACATAAACCAATTACGAGCAGTAAGTTCTTCTTTTAAATCTTGTTGAAATGTAAAGTTTAGTTGATTAATTATATTTTCTAGTTCTCTAATTAAAATATCCTGTTGAGAACGATCGTATTTATCAGTTGGTAAAGGTAATCTTGTTACGTTTATTCTTGCCATTATCTTCTCCCGTCTGGTCTAATGTCTAATCTTAGTGTTCCAAAACGTACATTAGCATTTGCTGCATTAGTGTCTATTTTTAAATTAGCTTGTCTACCTCGACCACGAACTGAAAATTGATTAGTGGTTGCACCTACTGTAGATGTAAATGTTCTAACTGCAGTAGTTGCTGGATAATTTGAAAAAGTTATAGTTATATCAGCAGTACCTGTTTGATTTTTAAAATCAGGTATAACTCTTGAACAATGAAACAAGTCTTCGCCATCTGCAATATCAAAATCACCTGAGGTAATAGAAGAAGGCATAGCATTACCAGCAGCATTAAAACCATCTTCATGCGCCCATAAATAAGCAGCGCCATTCGTTACACCTTGTACGTTACCTTGTGTTGGTTTTAAAGTTGGCACGTATTCTGTTGCGTACGGGTTAGCATAAATACCTCGGTCCATCCAAGAAGTTCTTGTAAAGCCGTCATTAGTATACCACACATTTTCTAAATAATTGTATGTTACCGAAGCGTTTAAAACAGCAGATCCATTAGTTGGATAAAACCATGTTACTTCGTTAAAGTCTGTATTTACTGCAGCTGTAACTTGTTGTTGTGTGGTTGTATCAATGTCATCAAATACAAAATCTTGCACCGTACAATCTAATTTTTTAATTGCACCATCAAACATGTAGAACGCTGTTTGCGACATCCAAAATGTTTGACCGTTAACATCAACCACAGAACCTGGTGACACTGCGCCACAGTTTGCACCGATCTGATTCAAACCAAATATAAAAGGCGGACCAATGTTGTTTAGTGCGTGTAGTGCCGTGTCTGTCCATACAAGAATAGATCCCCTTGATCTAACAGCAGATACAATCTTAGAACCATCTTGTATTCTAAACGAACCAGCAGTGTTAGTACTAGCTGGTGACCACAAACTTGGATTCTCTTGTGAAGAAAACCTAAGAAATAAATCGTCTTGTGTATTTACTTGACCTACCGTTGTTTCTGTTCCAAATAAAAATATATGTCTGTCAGGAGAGGACACTAATAAAAACCTTGACGCTGTTGGCGATGTTGACACCAAAGCTGCGGGCGTAGAAACCCCTGCAGATAAATCCCATTTGTATAAAGCACCGTCGTTTCTAATTGCTAACAAATCTTCACCAAACGTATCAAAAGACCAATACGTTGCATCTAATACTAATGTTGATGATGAACGCGGTGTTCCCCACGTTCCTTGGTTCCAAGTTCCTGTACCCCAACCTAAACCATACGAAGATGTTGCAGTACCGTTTGTTATGTCATAAGTAAAAGTAGCATTACCAACACTAGGTGTTCCAGTTGCGTTTGCAGTTGCCGCTGGATTAGTAACTTGTATAGTATAAGTGTTTGCATCCGGCACAGTTAATATTTCAAACTCTTTGTCATTTAAAACAAGAGTGTTAACAGCGTTACCTAGGCTTGATATTTTTACAAAGTCTCCAACAATAGCGCCATGTGAAGCATCCGTTACTGTCACCGTTGCTGAATTGTTTGTTGTAGTAAAAGCATTAGAACGAACTTGTGTTCTTCTAACTGGTGTAATATCGTAAGCTAATCCTTCTGAATAAACATACAATTTTCTATCGGTGCCTATTGCTACAAAACGAATGCCGTTAAGAGACACCCAACCTTTCATAGCTCTTGGTACTCCAACTAAAGATGTAGCAAGAACAGATGTCCAACCACCAATTTTTTCTGGTAGCCCTGAACGGAAACGCATATTAGTAGAATCAACCCAACGACCTTCAGCACCGTATTGAGTAACTTGTTTATCTATTCCTGGTCTAAATTGTATTTTTGATAAAGCCATATTATTCTCCTGGCTTTATTGGCCAAACAATGTTTTTAGCTTTTTCTTCAGTATCAATGCCTTCTGTTATGTCCCTAAGTTCTTGACGATATGTTTTCCACGCATCAGACATAGTAACATCTGAGTTTGCCATCCAATCTGTTTGTGCTAACAAAGAGTTTCTATCTTGTCTTATCATACTTAGTAATGTAGATAAATCTTCAGTTAAAGTATCTAGCCAAGCTTGGTGTTCGCTATCGCTTAAATCTGTTTCTACTCCGTTTACTATTACTTTTGCCATAATTATTTTATCCCGTATAAAGTTGCTCCACAACCGGCGCTAATATTAGCACCATCCGCATGAAATAATTGTATTCCTCTAATAGCAGAAGTTGAGTTAATTGTTCCACCGGCTAGGTTATAATGGACATCGCCAGTTTGACTTCTATCCCAAGAGCCACCATTTGCTATAAAAGCTTTGTGAGCGTTAGTTTCATTTATTCCAAACAAAGTTATTTCAGAAGACATTGTTTTGTCTCCTTGGTTACCGTATGGATTCCATCTAGAAAAATAAGCTTGAGTCGCTCCGCTACCAAAGTAACTAAAATTACTAGCATTAGTTGACATAAATAAATGTGTAAAATGATAAATTGAACTACTGCTAAAATTACTAGCATTTAAAGACACTCTAAAAGAAAGATAACTAGCATTATTGTTCATGTTTTGCCATTTACCGTGTAGCATAACCTTAAGGTGCCTATAGTCTGAATACGTTCCAAGAAACTGAAGATTTGCAACATTACTACCAGATTCTGATGTAGCTATTTTTACCCAATCAGATGTTAAAGCAGAAGCAGGAAGTCTCGCGTCTGGCACGGTTCCTGATGCTAAATTAGATGCGTTTAAACTAGTTAATGCGCTACCATCAAGTGCAGGCAAAGCTCCTGTTAGTTTACTAGATGTTAGAGTTGATATTCTTGCGTCAGCAACTGTTCCTGAAGATATATTTGATCCGTTTAAATTAGTTAAGGCACTACCATTAAGTGCTGGCAAAGTACCAGATAATCTAGCCATTGGTAGTGTACCTGAAGCTACATTGCTTGCGTTTAAGTTTGTAAGGTTTTGTCCATTACCATTTACATTTGCTTGTGATGTCATGTTTCCGGTTACGACTAATTCGCCGGTTACTTGCGCACCACCACTAGTGGTAGAAAAACGTAAACTATTATTATGGTATGCATTAAAAGCACCTGTTGATGAAGCATTAAACATGTTTAATGTATTACCGTCATCTCTAACTACAATACTGTCAGAATTTAAATTTAAGTTACCAGTAGAATTTTTTATATATGAATTAGAACTGTCGTGATAAATATCTAAATCCGTTGCACCGCCACTTCCAACATACAAATGTACGTTGTCATTTAATGTTACGTTGCCAGTAAAAGTACCACCAGATGATCCAAACTTAGCATCTAATTGTGTTTGAATATCTGACGTAGTGCCATCTAAATGTTGAAACTCTGTATTAGTAACACTGCCATCAGCAATGTTTGGTGATTGTATTGCAGTGATTGCACTACCAACAAAACTATATTTAACTTCTTCGTATGTTGCCATTATGATATCCTCTGAAATAATCCGCCGCCAGAAATAGTATAAGTTCCACCTGAACCACCTGCAGTGGTAAACTTATTATAAATAGCGGATGAAATACATCTCCAAGTTCCTGCTTCAGTTGCTCTAGTTTTACCTGATACACCGCCACCAGTTCCAACAAACCCTGGAACAAGATAACCAAGAGCACTTGTGTCTTGTGGTCCAGAAGAACTAGAGCTGTTGGTATATTCTACAGAACTGGATAAATATTTATTATTAGAATTATATGTGGATGGAACAACTTCAGTCCCAAAACCTATACTACTATTACTATCAGTACCAGAACCATCATAATAAAGAGCAAAATATTTTATAGTTCCTACAGCTGTAGAACTACTAGGCACTGAATCAATGCCTGTTAAGTTTGATCCATCGATTGCAGGTAAAGCACCAGTTAATTTGCTAGCTGTCAGAGTTGATATTCTTGCGTCAGCTACAGTACCGGATGAAATGTTTGATCCGTTTATACTTGTTACACTAGCACCGTTTCCAGATAAAGTTCCAGACACATTAGTGACAGAAATACTAGAAGGTAGTCTTGCATTAGCTAGCGTTCCCGAAGCTATATTAGAAGCGTTGATACTAGTTATTGAACCACCGTTCAATGCTGCATAGGTACCTGTTAGATTAGCTGCGTTTAATGACGTTAACGCTGTTCCAACCAATGCTGGCAAAGTGCCAGGAGAAGCTATGTTTGCTGCAGTTAAAGCACTTAAATTAGCACCATTTCCACTAAAACTTGTTGCTGTCAAAGCCCCTGTTACCGTGGCCCCTGTATTACTAGTTTCTATCTTTTTTGCTCCGCCAAAGAATAATTCAGCTGCACCGTTTGCGGTGTAGGTAGCCATGTCATTACCACTAGCGTCTTCTATAGTAATAGAGTTTCCTTTAACAAAACCAACGGTACCATTACTAGTAAGAACTAAGTCATTACCATTACCAATGTTAAGATCAACGTTGTCCGCTAAAGTTATATCACCGGTAAACGTGCCACCGGTTGCACCAAACTTAGAATTAAGTTGTGTTTGAATTGATGATGTTGCATCTACAGTTTGAAACTCAGTATTAGTTACTGAACCATTAGCAATAGTTGGTGACGGTATTGATGCGGAATCAATATTGGCACCTGTAAATTGATAGCGTACACTTTCGTAAGTTGCCATTATTTATTTCCCCGTTAATTTCCAACCCGGATCTGCCGCTCCTGTATAAACAATCGTGAACGCCGCATTGTTTGTGTTTACTGTTCCATTTGCTGTTGCACCAAATATTTTATTTGAACCACCAGCGTTTAAAGTTAAAGGGTTGCTTGCAAACGTTCCGTTTCTATCTAAAAACGATATTTCATCACCTACAGCTAAATTAGTAGTTGGTAAAGTTATAGTACACGCTTGACTAGATGTATTAACCATAATTTTATCTCCAACATAAGCTGTTGCTGTTGCTGCTGATATTGTACGCCAAACATTTTGTGATTGATCTAGATCATGCCACGTGTTAGCAGAACCGTCTGTAACTACACCAGTGTTAGCCGCTGCAAGTAAAACTTTTCTTAACGGTTGCACAACATGTGTTGCACCACCACCTCCTCCAAGTCTCATTGTAATAGTGTATTGTTCTGAATTATTGATAACAAAAAACATTTTTTGTAAAGCTTGGCACTGTATAATAGTATTTTGACCAGCGTTAATTGTGTTAAGTGCAAATTGTCTTTGTTGGTTATTTGCTGAAGGTACACCACCATCAGCAGAAGTTAATACTACAGTTGCTGCTGCTCCTGATAAATTTAATGTATAAACCCCAGCGATTGCGTCTTCTATAGTATTTGTTAAAGTGTTGTTAGTTGTAGTACCCCACGAGTTTGATTGTTCTCCTGGGTTAATAAGCTCTATGCCTAATCTATTCGAATAACTTGATGCCATATTTTATCCTATACCGGCGTCCATGAGCCGCCTGAACCTGTTGTATCATCTACAGGAGTCCACGAGTTTGCTGGCGCACTTGGTACGTCAGTCCATGTGTCTCCTGAGTTAGTTGTATCATCAACATCGGTCCATGTAAAGACTGCAATTGAACCTAATCCAGTAGTTAAAGAAAAGCTAGGTAGTTCAATAGCCGTTTCTACGGCTACTTGACCGACAGCTGTAGTTGCAGATAACTGCGTTGCAAAAGCTTTACTTTCACCTACAACCTGTCCTAACGACATTGTCGTGCTTAAACCTGTTAAAGCTACGTTTGCGTTTAAAAATAATGTTTCTTGTCCTAATGTCATAGTTAAAGGAAAAGAACTTAGTGGTACTGCTGTTTCAGCCGTTACTTGTCCTAACGCTGTCGACACACTAACACCTGTAACTTCATGTGTTTTATCTGTTCTAGCTGCTACATTTCCTAAGATTGCATTAGCTGTAACTCCAGATGGAAACGCTGTCAAAACACCTAACTCATGTTGTTGTAATGTTGTTGTAACCAAGA
>Ga0163180_10000461_pt1 | contig 23492 bp, 19 predicted proteins | sample AtlANTMetagenome_2_FD_109647 | JGI IMG/M metagenome (GOLD analysis project Ga0163180, IMG submission 109647) | Marine eukaryotic phytoplankton communities from the Atlantic Ocean - Atlantic ANT 4 Metagenome | ecosystem: Environmental > Aquatic > Marine > Oceanic | place: North Atlantic Ocean...
AAAACCATTTATAAGTACACGCATTTCTAAAAACTGATTTTTAAAATGAAGCGGTTGAAGGTCATTTTTAAGTAACATTAAATTGATTGCCGATGCACCATTAATTAATGGTGTAATAAAAAAGCGATTAACTATGTAAAAGCCAATTAGTGAGACAATAAAAAACATTAACAAAATAATTATTAAGTATTGGTCAAATAAAACGGGGATACGCTGGTGATGATGCTTAATATCCATAAGCAAAATTGGGTTACCATTTATATCTAATAATGTCCTTTGGCGCTCTGTGGCTATTTCCTCATTTTGAATTCCATCACTAAGAGCAACTGCTTTTTGTGGTGCGCTGTCTTTGTTTATTAAAGTGTAGCTTAGCTTTACTTGTGCCATTTCTGCCATTTTAGCAAATTGTGACTCCCTTACTTTTTTAATAAAAACAATACTACCAACAGGCTCTCCTGTTTTATTTGTTCGTTGAATTACGTGCGATGCAAACATAACAGGACCATGCTCTGTACTTAAAAAACCAAAGCGTTCTGACGTATTTTTTTTATAAGGTAGGATAGTACGGTTAGGTAAATGAGTATTTAGATCAAATTCTGGCAGCTCAAAGGATTGCTCCTGAATGTAATCAAAAGTATGCCCATAAACTTGTTTAAAGTTCATGTCGTAAATAAATACACCATCTATTTTGAGTGATTTAAAGGTATCGTCCACATAATTTGACTCAATATAGTCTTTATCAAAGCTCGTCATGTAATCGTAAGAGTCATCCCACACCGAATAATCGTAATTTAGGGTTTTTAAGAAAACAAACTCTCTGTTTAAAGCAATTTCTAGGCTTAATAGCTCTCTATTTTGGTAGTCTTTAATGTTTTCATTTATTGCTGGTAGCGTAAAAAAATATCGATAGCTGACCAATAAGCTAGTCACAAAGCACATTAAGATTAAGGTACCTATTATTACAAAAAATCTTAATGTCATTATTAGGCCCTAAGGTATGAAGTAGCTTAATTAATTTTATGAATAGCGCTTATCTATAATTTTTTAAGTGTGCTTGGGTTTCTTCTGCGCAATATAATTAGTTTAACGATGATTCCGGCATTAATGTTATTGGCATAGTACAGCGCATTAGCGTACCTTCGCCAAGCTCACTTTCTACCTCAATTGAACCATTATGCTCTTTTAGCACGTTATAAACGATGGCCATTCCCATCCCCGTTCCCTTCCCTACTGGTTTTGTTGTATAGAATGGTTCAAAAATATGGCTTTTAGTTTGCTCGTCCATTCCACAGCCATTATCAGCAATTTCAATATAAATATTTTTTTCGTCTGAAAATAACTTGATGACTATTTTACCTTGCTTGCCATCAACTAAATCACACGCATATTTTGCATTTAGCAGTATATTTACAAACACTTGGTTAATTGCCGATAAATTACAATAACTCAATGGCAGCTCTTCATAATCACATTCCACCTGACAACTTTTTAGCTGATTGGCGAGTAACTTAATGGCACCATTTAATGACTCAGTAATATCAGCCATAGCCAATAAGTTATTTTTCGGTCTGGCAAAGTTAAGCAAATTATTTACTATGGCAGCGATACGTTGCAGTCCCTCATGAGTGTCGCCGAGCAGTTCATCTAAATCTTCTAAAATAAAATCTATATTCGTTTCTTGGTCGAGCTTAACCAATTGTGCTTCAAGCTCTGAAGCCGAGATAGACTTATCTATAAACTGCTTAGATATCTGCATTAATGAATGAAGTGTTGGTTTAAAGTACTTAATGCTTTCTACATTACTCATTACATAAGCAAGCGGGTTATTTATTTCATGTGCTACGCCTGCCGATAACGTACCGAGTGTTGCCATTTTATCGGTTTGCATTATGGTTACCTGCTGGCTTTTTAGCATGCTCAGCTTTTCTTTTAACTCTTGATTAGTGCAAAATAACTTACGTGTTTTATCTTCAAGTAAAACTTCTAACTGATCTCTTGCCGCTTTTTCACGCAAATACGCTTTTTTGTAGTTATAGTCGTCTTCAGCCATTTAAAGCCTCATACTTCACTTCAATAACGCACTTGTCGCAGCCGTCGTGCATACATTCAACATGGTTTAAAGAAACATCAATACCGTAGTGCGAAGCCGCACCATAAATAAGCCCTTCTGCGCACATACATAACTGCCTTTTAGAACGGTAATGCATTAAAATAAATCCATCTTCAATCAGTTTAGACTCTATTTCTGGTAGGTTTGGTTCATGGTATAGCTTAGCGACTTCAACATGAATGACCTTATCAATCCCCATAATTAACTCTGCAAAACTATTAAAGCCTTTCGCAACCGTTGGGTGGCTTCTGTTTAAGTGACCAAACAAATACTCACCAAATGCTTTTAATACTTCGGGCATAGTCATCGATAGGGCTGTCGCTACATCCTGGGCTAAACCAATTATCTCTTCATCTGGGTAACTTTGTGCAGAAATATACACACGGCCATCAGGGGCGTTTTTTTCAAGTAAATCATCCCATGCCGCCATACCGCACTTTTCAATAACCAGTGCCTCTAAGCCTCTAAAAATTATGCCTTTCATGTTTTATCCTTATTTATTACTTAACCACCATTGCTCTATGTCGGGAAATAGCGCTAAGTCATCTATAAAATCAAACTCTTCAAGATTAAAGTTAAACGCATTATTGCAAAACACATGTTCAACAATTATGTGAATCACGGTTAATGATATGCTTTTTTTTGAGGGTAATTCATCAATCAATTGCGCGTCGACTATTTTTTGGTCAAACCCCCAAAGCGCCAGTAAATAAGCACTTAACACAAACTTAGGTACAACTTCGTTATCTAAGTCGCCATGAGGATCACTCGTTATAATTAACTCACCTATAACACTTAATAACCCTACAGCACATGCGAGTAATTGAGTTTGGCGATCTTGCTTTATATATTTTGCTAACGATTGCGATAACTCTGCTTTTTTATAGCCTTTGTCTATTAAGTGATTAATTGCTTTTTGTTTATTTTTAATAAGTAACTGATGAGATAACTCTGAAAAAACCACGATTGCTCTGAGGTTTATTAAGCCAATCCTTACAATCGCTTCTTTTACACTTGAGGTGCTACTATCAAACCCCATAAAAGCCGAGTTAGCAATTTGTAAAACTTTACCAGCCAGTAAAGGGTCGTGCCTAACATCTTTTTCTAAAATAGAAATATTAGGCTCATTTTTATTAAGTTCATTGAGTAGGTTTTGCGTTACCTCACCTAAAAACGGAAGCTCAGAGAGTTGCCCTAAAATAATGCGATGCTCACAGCTAATAGGTAGTGTTTTTAAAACAACAGCACTATTTATTACGCTCTCTAAATGAGACTGAGCAAAAGGCTTAACTAGGTGAAAATGGATTACATTATTTAATTGTAGCTGGTAATTTCCACTCATATCACCTGTTAATAAACACCTAAGCGCAGATGGGCAGAGCTCTTTAGCTTGTTCTAAAACGTTTTTCCCGGTAGGAAGTTGCATCATCGAATCACAAAAAATAATATCAGGTAAGGCGTTGTTATTTATTTGCTGTTCAAATTGAGTAGCAACTTGAACTGTGCACACATGAGCACTGGGGCATAAACGGTTAAGCGTGCGTATTAACGCACGTAACAGCAGTTCGTCGTCATCAATAATAAGAATATTGATTTTTAAATCATGCATCTACTACACCTAAAGCTATAACGTACTAGTTTATAATTAAAGCGTAGTATATTTTTATCAATACCCCTACTTTCAAAGGCGCTAATTAATAAAAAGTAAATGCATGGTTTTATTCATGATATTTACGGATCATCGCCACTTTACCGTTTTCAACTTCTATTACTTCCATCATTACTGATGTGTACTCTATTGGCTGCTTACTTTGCGGATGAATGCCCTTAGCGTGGTTTTTATAACGAATCGCAAAACCGCTATCGTTAAATATAAAAGTATTGAGTAGCTCACTTTCATAGTGGGTATGCGCGCCTAAGTAAAAGCTCATGCCTTTGCGCATTAGTTTTTTGCCCTCGGCAGTGCGAGAGTCATCTACTTGATACGGTATGTGCTGACTGCCAACATCGTCCGTTAATAAGCTAAGGTAGGCTTCAAGCTCTTTTTCACTTGCGTTAGGCGCTTGCGTTGCGGTCATGGCGCTGTAGTAATGCTGTGCAAATTTGTTTAAGTCTAGTGCCTCTTCAGCATCAACCAAAAAGGTACTCACTAATAGCAAACCAAATGTAAATAGTCGTTTCATCACTTCTTCCTTGTAGTTAAAAGTATTGATTTATTTATAGGTACACTATATTCATATGCTCAAAAATAAAACAAATACTTTTAAGTTAATAAACCTACATTTTGCTTTTTACTCTATTGGTTGCCGCGCTGTTGGCTGGATCGTCGGGCCAAAAATGTTTAGGGTAACGACCCTTCATTTCTTTTTGTACATCGCGATAACTACTAGCCCAAAAGTGCGCTAGATCTTGCGTAAGTTGTAAAGAACGCTTACCTGGCGAGAGTAATTCCATAAGCAGTGGCAGCTTGCCATTTGCAAGCATTGGCGTACTTGTTAAGCCATACACTTCTTGCATGCGCACGCTAAGTTTTGCGGGACCATCTAACTGGTAATTAATTTTTATATTTGAGCCACTCGGTACCGTTAACCTAAGCGGTAACAATGTTTTTAGGGCTGTTTGCTGTGTCCAGTCAAAACAATTTTGCAGTGCTTCAAAGTAGTTAAACTTTTTAAGCTGCTCCAGCGTTTTTATATCCTGTAAATATACGCCTAACCAATCATCAGCTGTTTTGATAAGTTGCTGCTCGCTTATTGCCGGGAACGTATCAGGCATAAACTGACTGGCTAAACTCATGCGTATTAATAATTGCTGCGCGTCGGGTTGTTCATTAAATAATGCAAAACCATGCTTGGTAAATAAATTAAGCCACGCTTTAGCGCGCTCGGTTTTATCAAGCTTTTGCTTACTTGGTTGGCTTGTAAGCGTAATAGCGCCGAGCTTTACTTCGTCTTGATGAATAAAGCGTGCGGTTTTTTCATCAAATTCACAGCGGGTAAGCGAAGTAAACAAATGCGGTAAGTAATCTTGTAGCTCAAATGGGCTAAGTGCGGTGGCTGCAAAAATACGCGTGCCTTTATGGCCGCCCATGCTTGCAATAGCAAGGTAGTCATCGTTATGCCAGTAATCGGTGTTTAAATCAGCGCCCGCACCATTGGCAAGTAAGTAGCCATTACCGCGTTTTTTTGCAATGCGATCGGGGTAAGCTAATGCCACCAGCAAACCTAAATACTCGGTGTTTAGCTCACTGTTACTGTCGGTTACTTTTAAACGGCTTTGCCAGTATTTTAACTGCTGTTTAAATACTGGGTGTGGCCTTTGCTGTTGGCTATGTAGCGCCAAGCTTAGCTCGTTGGCACTGTTTATTCGGCTCTCAAGCAGCGCCACTAAATAAAGTGCTAAACGGTAAATACCAGGGAGTTCTGTCTCAAGCGCCTGCGCTTTTAAAAGCATATGCGCTAAGCGAATATCCGCCCCAAAACCCAGCATGTTACTGCCCAATTTGGTTAGCTTGCCTTTGCCGTCGATGGCTTCAAGCATAGTTAGTAAGCTCATTGCTTGTGTGCATTGCTGCGTTGTTGGCGTATCAAGCAAGGTGAGTTCGCTAATGTTTGCGCCCCACAGCTTTGCTTCAAGCATAAGTTGGCTTATGTCTGAGGTGAGTATTTCGGGGTTGTCGTGACTGTTACGTCGCTCAAAGGCTTGCTTTGAGCCAAGCCTGTACACCACACCTGGTTCTATTCGCCCCGCACGTCCTGCTCGCTGCACGGCAGAGGAGCGCGATATACTTTGTGTTGTAAGCTCTGTTACACCTGTTTTTAAGTTAAATGTTGCGGCGCGGCGTTTGCCGCTATCAATAACAATGCGAATGCCCTCAATGGTTAAGCTGGTTTCGGCTACATTGGTGGTAAGCACAACTTTGCGCATACCCTCAGGCGCAGGAGCAATCGCCGCCTGCTGATTGGCTTTATCTTGCTCGCCAAATAACGTGGCAACTAAGCAATTACTTGGTAAATCATTAAGGGCCTGTTGTACGCGTAATATTTCAAATTGCCCAGGCAAAAACACCAGCGCACTGCCGCTTTGCTCTTTTAGTGCTTGTTTTATTAAAGGTGCAATAGCATCAAGCCAGCGGCTTTCATCTTTTATGGGTATATATACTTCGTCTATGGGGTAGCTTCGCCCGCTTGATTGTATAACTGGACAATCAAAAAATTGCGTATAGCGCTCGGTATCAAGGGTGGCCGACATAAGTAGTATGGTTAAATCTTCGCGCAGCGCACTTTGGGTCTCTAAAGCAAAGGCCAGTGAAGTGTCGGCCGCAATTGAGCGCTCATGAAATTCATCAAATATCAGTAAATCTATATCACTTAATTCAGGGTCGTTTTGTAGCATGCGGGTAAGCATACCCTCGGTGACTATTTCAAGGCGCGTATTACTGCTTACTTTGCTTTCACCGCGTACTCGCAAACCAACACTCTGGCCCACTTTTTCGTTTTGGCACTGTGCTAAGTAATTGGCAATATTACGTGCTGCTAAGCGGCGCGGCTCCAGCATTACAATACGTTTAAAATGGCCGTCGCGCATAAGCTGTAGCGGCAACCAGGTTGATTTACCCGCACCAGGCGGTGCTTGTAATAACATTATAGGGTTACTTTGTAATGTAGTTAAAAGTTGTTGATATATGTTTTGAACCGGCAGCACTGCTATTTACCCAAAATTGCTTTGTATGCATTGTAACAAAAACCAAAAATAAACGCGCCGCTAAAGCTGTGTGGTTATAAAGGGCATCATAATCAGAAATAATTACAGACCGCTCTGTACATTTTTTAAGGACATACACGCTATATTAATTACTACCGCCCCAATAAAAACATAACTCAATGATTAAAAGGTAAAAAATAAAATTTAACTTGTTGGTACACGCTTTGCTCCTTTTATAGCGAACGTTAATTAAATCTAAGTAAGGAGAAACTTATGAACAGCGATCGTATGAAAGGTAATTGGAACGAACTTAAAGGTAAGGCGCAACAAAAATGGGGCGATCTTACTGACGACGATTTAGACAAAATTGAAGGTAGCCGTTCAGAGCTAGTGGGTAAAATCCAGCAGCAGTACGGTAAATCTAAAGAAGAAGCAGAACGTGAAGTAGACGAGTTTGAAAAAACGCACTAATCGCTAACTTCTAAAAAAACCGCCATTTGGCGGTTTTTTTGTTTAACGGCTTAAATAAAAGTACGTTATTTACGCCTTTAATTGGTTACCTATAGGCAGTTGCCTAATGCGCTTACCACAGGCAGCAAAAATAGCGTTACACAATGCGGGTGCATAAACAGGTGTTGCGGGCTCCCCAACACCTGCAGGTGGTGCATCGCTTTGTATTATTTCTACTTCTACCTCTAAAGGTGAATCACTCATACGCGGTACGCGGTAATCATGAAAGTTACTTTGCTGTACTCGGCCTTTATCAAAAGTAATACCATCGCTAATTGCAGTGGTAATACCGTAAATAGAACCACCTTGCGTTTGATTTTTAACGGTATCGGTGTTTACAACCGTACCCGCATCAATAGCTACCCACGATTTAATCACGTTTAAATCGCCAGCATCCGATACTTCTACTTCTACCACAGTAGCCACATAGGTTAAAAAGCTGCGATGCGCTGCAATACCTAACCCGCGACCTTTTGGCAGCTTTCGGCCCCATTTACTTATTTCAGCTACTTTTTCAATAACATGGCGTAATTTACCAATATCTAATGGGTAAACGTCTTTATCGGCGCCATAGTTATCGTACGAGGCATTTTGCTCGGTTACATCTAAAATACGATCAGGGCCTATGGTTTCAAGTAAATAGTCTTTTTGGTCGCGCCCTGCTTTGTGCGCCGCTTCAGCAATAAATGACTGAATAGCAAAAGCATGAAAAATATTTGATACCGAGCGCATCCAACCCACTCTTGTTCTAGCGGGTGCTTCGCCATTTTCTAACTTTAAGTTAGGTGAGTTTATAGGGTTATCGGTAAAGCCTAAACGCAGTTCAAAACCTGCAGGCGATGTTGCCCCTTCTTGAAAGGTCGACATAATTGGCGAAAACGCCGTGCGATGTAAGTAAGCTTCAATATTACCTTTATCATTGAGTGAAGCTTCAATATGTTGAGCCGATACCGCATGATAAAAACTGTGTTGAATATCATCCTCTCGCGTCCATTGAACGCGAATAGGTTGCCCTACTTTCATTGAAATATAAGCGGCTTCTGCCGAAAAATCAGGTTTTGATTTACGCCCAAATCCGCCACCTAACATGGTGACATGCACGTTAATTTTACTCTCATCCATACCCAGTAGTGCGGCCACAGTTTTCATATCCGCTTGCGGGTTTTGCGTTGCAGCCCAAATATCTACACTGTCTTTATTGTACATTGCCGTGGCGCAAGGTGGCTCCATAGGTGCTTGAGTTAAGTGCGGCGCGTAATAGTCGGCAACTAATTTATTGCTCGATTTAGCCAATATGTTGGTGGTATCGCCTTTTTCGCGCACATGCGCTTGCGGCTCATTCACTGTTTGCAGTAACGACTTTTTAAAGCTTTCTGAATTATAATCGCCATTTTTACCATCATCCCACACCACGTTTAGTGCTTTACGCGCCTGCCATGCAGCCCAGGTATTTTTAGCAATAATAGCAATGCCGCCTTTTGGCTGAAATTGCGGTGCACCTTTTGGTGCAGGCATTTCAATAACATCAACTACGCCATTTATTGCTTTAGCGGCACTTGCATCAAACGATTTAACCACACCACCAACTACCGGCGGGCGCTCAATAATAGCCACCAGCGCTTTTGGTTCGCGTACATCGGCAGCAAATGTGGCTTTACCGGTTACTAAATCGGTTAAATCTATGTGCGCCATACTTGTATTTATATAACGCCATTCTTTACGTGTTTTAAGTGTTAACTTGTCAGGCTCTGGTGGGGTAATGCCAAGCGCTAGGTCAATTAAATCTTTATAAGCCAGCGTTTTACCCGAGCTGTGGGTAACCACGTGCTGATTAGCTGTACAGGTTTGCGGCTCAACTTTCCAATATTTAGCAGCTGCGTGCTGCATCATATAACGTACGCTTGCGCCCATTTCGCGCAGGCGCTGCATGTTGTAGCGAATACTGCGCGAACCATCGGTATTTTGATCCCCGTATTTAGGATCACCTTTACCTTGAATAACCACTACTTTGTCCCACGCAGCTTCCATTTCGTCTGCCACAATTTGGGCAATGGCAGTACGAATTTGTTGGCCCATTTCAGAGCGATGACAGGTTATTTCAACCATGCCATCGGGACGCAGTGCTATAAATAAGTTGGCACGTTTTGCTTGCTCAGAGGGTTGCTCTAACACCCCTGCAAACGCTCTTGGTGCACTGCCTACAAAGTAAGTGCCTAATACTAATGCGCCTATTGCGCTGGTTTTTAAAAATTGGCGGCGGTTTAGGTCAAAGTACGTATTGTCGTTTTTCATACCTCTTCCCCTTGTTCATTTGGGTCAAAATATTCAACGCCCGCAATGGTTTTAGCCGCCGACTTAATCGCTTTATGAATACGTGGGTATGTACCACAACGGCAAATATTGCCCGACATATTACTCACTATTTCATCATCAGTGGGGTTAGGGTTAGCGGCTAACAAGCTTGCCGCTTGCATTATTTGCCCGCACTGACAAAAGCCACATTGCGGTACTTTATGCTCAACCCACGCTTTTTGTACGGGGTGGTCGCCTTGCTCGCTTAACCCTTCAATAGAGGTAATATTACGCCCTACTACAGCCGATACCGGTAATATGCACGAGCGCTGCGCTACGCCATCAATATGTATGGTGCACGCACCACACTGCGCCATACCACAGCCAAATTTAGGCCCGGTTAAATTTAATTCATCTCGAAGATACCAAAGCACCGGCGTTGACGGATCGCCTGTAAACTCATGTTTATTACCATTAACGGTAAGCGTGATCATATTTAACTCCTTGGCAAAGCGCTTTAAAGGAATGCCTTGTTGCGCGAGAACGGTTTGAATAATTGCTACTTTTTTAGCCTACCACTTAGATCAATTTTATTGAAATTTTTATCGGCGAACTACCATTTAATAGCCGTTATTAAGTGGCCGCTTATTGGGTATACATAAGAAGGGTTTGTTGACTCTACTTAGCGCTTATAACTGACTCTTTTAATAACTGCTCATCATCTTTATATACCTCAAGCCAACCAGGTGGCGATGTATCGCAACCAATTACAGTAACGTGTAATACGTAACTATAGCGTCCGTTTTTAAACGTATAACTGTGATTTCCGCCACTGCCACTAAACTTTATATCGCCGTTTAATAAAACGACGTCGGGCTTATCACTAGATTTTTTATTAATACCCCACGATGCATACCGATAATTATGTTCACCTAAATCATCAACGCGAATATGGTAGCTAGCCGTTTTCCAATCGAGTACTGGCTCTTCAAATGTACTAATACTTGAATGAAGTGATTGCTTGTCTTGTTCAATTAAGCGTTTAGCAAATGCCTGTTCTTTAGATGTTACGCGATTTATACCAATAATTTTACCGTCAGTATTAACCCATACCACGCCGTTATTTAGCATAATGCCGCGCCAACCAACTTTATCCCAATCGGTATTAATATTAGAGCTGCCAATAACGGCAACTAGCTCATCGTCGAACACTTCATCAAAGCGGTTAATAAACTCAGCTTCATTTTTAATGTCAGGCAATGGATATTGCCTTTTTAAAGGGTAGCGAATATGCGCAGCAATCGCAGTTTTATCCTGCGCTTTAAAAGCAGCAATAACAGGTAAAACACTCCCGTGATACTTTTGCTCAAGCGCAAATGTGTTCGATGTGAAAAGTAGGAATAGGCAAAGCAATATGTAATTTAGATACTTCATTTATAGTCCTTTATTTAAAACTATCATAAATGGATTACATGGAGCTGGTGATTTAAAATACTAATTGAATATATAATTAGAAGAAAGTTTATAAAATATATTTTTACAAAGCTCCAGAAAACTATATATTTTTAAATTACAACTCAGGGTTTTCTAACTTTTTTAATAAAAGGTTAAATACATTTTCTTGAATGCCTTCTAAGTACTCAGACCATTCATTATCATTTTGAATATTTAAAATGTGATCATAATTATTTTTTTTACTTATATTATCTGATAAAACTTTCAATTCTGACGACCAGCTAGGATCAATTTTATCAAATCGCCGCTGATCAATAGTATCCATAAGCTTTTCAATATCATTTGCTAATTTATACAAATTTTCAAAATCACCTTCTAATATTTTATATTTACCCGGAGACAAAAACCTTAGACGTATAACTAAGTTAGACAATTTACTATGAGCGCTTATAAATTTTTGATAATACTCTAGTGTCGATTTTAAAGAACGCTCCCACTTTCCCAAGGCAATATCTTGCTTGTCTTTTGAAGAACCTCTTAATGACTCCAAGCAGCTTTTCGTTTCTAGTTGATACAAAGTACAATACTTCCAACTGCGAATATACTCTCCTTTTACACAACTCAGTATTTCAAACCTCTCATAAGCCCCATCAATCCGTTTTCGACTCTTGTACTCAATAATTGCGATAAATACAGCATAAATAGTACCTACACCACCAACCCAACTACCTAAATCAGGCCAAACATCATAATGTAGATTAGAGTGATAGAGAATTTCGTAAACACCAATAAAAGTAACAGCAAGAGCAAAAAATGTGATTAATATAAATTTTTTCCTATTCCAAAAATTCTTAATTTCACCCCTCAAAACAGCTAATCCTTATTTTAAAAAAACTTAATAATTCACTCGATAATTAGGTAACTAAAAAATTATATTTAGCTACTAAACATAGTAGTTTCCAATTACTACAGCTAGACCATTACTTTATAGGAACTCCTAACCGTTTACCTAATATTAATCCAGTTCAATAAAAATCACTAATCACACTTGAATAGCCTTATTATATGAATTCAATCGGCTGCCCTTATGCAAGTTAATAAAAAAACGAGCCTATTTTGGCTCGTTTTTCTTTTACTGATAGCTGACAGCTAAAAACTAACCGCTGCTCTTTTACTCTGGCTCATACCCCAAATTAGGCGACAGCCATCTTTCAGCCTCTGTGAGCGTCATATTAGTTCGCTTGGCGTAGTCTTCTACCTGATCCTTTTGCACAGCGGCTACGGCGTAGTATTTTGCCTCTGGGTGTGAGAAATACCAGCCCGAAACAGCAGCTCCTGGCCACATGGCGTATGAGCTAGTGAGCTGCATGCCAATGCGTTTTTCGGTATCGAGTAACTGCCAAATTTTCTTTTTCTCGGTGTGCTCTGGGCACGCTGGGTAACCCGGCGCTGGACGAATACCTTGGTAGTTTTCGCGAATTAGCTCATCGTTACCCAGGTTTTCATCGGGTGCGTAACCCCAATACTCTTTACGCACTTGTTCGTGCAGGTATTCAGCAAACGCTTCTGCGAGCCTGTCGGCAACCGCTTTAATCATTATTTTATTGTAGTCGTCTTGCTGTGCGTCAAACGAATTAGCTAAATCGTCTTCTTCAAGACCGCCCGTTACTGCAAACGCACCAAAGTAATCAGGTGTGCCTTTTGGCGCAATGTAGTCGGCTAAACAATAGTTAGCAAAGTCGGTTTTTTCAGTTTGCTGGCGTAAATGGCACGAGGTGTTTAACAGCTCTTTGCGGGTTTCGTCGGTGTAAATTTCTATATCATCGCCCACGCGATTTGCAGGGAATAAACCAATTACACCTAAAGGTTGCAAAGTACCTGACTTTTCGAGGTCGTCGAGCATGTCGTTAGCGTCTTTAAATAAGCTTTGTGCTTGTTCGCCAACGACTTCGTCATCCATTATGCGCGGGTATTTACCAGCGATTGACCACGTCATAAAGTATGGGGTCCAATCTATATACTTACGCAACGTGGCGATTGATACATTTTTAAACTCAGTCACGCCCAGCTTTTTAGGCACTGGTGGCGTGTAGTTATCCCAATCAAGCTTGGCTGCGTTATCGCGGGCACGCTGTATGGTAACCGGTTTTGAACGTGGCTTTTTGCGCGCTTGTTGCTCGCGTACTTTTACGTACTCGGCTTTTGTTTTTTCTAAAAAGGGTGGTTTTAGCTCTTTTGATAATAAACTCGATACCACACCCACTGCACGGCTGGCGTTATTTACGTACACTACGCCTTTGTCGTATTGTGGCTCAATTTTAACGGCAGTATGCGCTTTAGAGGTCGTTGCGCCGCCAATCATTAGTGGGAGTTCAAAACCTCGGCGGGTCATTTCTTTGGCTACGTGTACCATTTCGTCAAGCGATGGGGTAATTAAACCCGAAAGGCCGATTATGTCGGCTTTTTCGTCAATAGCGGTTTGCAGTATTTTTTCGGCAGGTACCATTACACCTAAGTCGATTACTTCGTAGTTATTACATTGCAGTACTACGCCTACAATGTTTTTACCTATGTCGTGCACGTCGCCTTTTACGGTGGCCATAACCACTTTACCGTTAGTGGCGCCTTCTTCTTTTTCGGCTTCAATAAATGGGTCTAGGTAAGCCACTGCGCGCTTCATAACGCGGGCCGATTTAACAACTTGCGGTAAAAACATTTTACCTGCGCCAAATAAATCCCCTACCACGTTCATGCCATCCATTAATGGCCCTTCAATTACGTGAATAGGTTTATCGGCGGCTGCGCGGCATTCTTCTGTGTCTTCATCTATAAAGGTGGTTATGCCTTTTACAAGAGCGTGTTCTAGGCGTTTTTCAACAGGCCATGTGCGCCATTCTAAGTCTTCTACCCGCTCAGCTTGTGCCATACCTGAATATTTAGGTGCAAGCTCTACTAAACGCTCACCTGCACCGGGGTCGGTGTTAAGTATTACGTCTTCTACGGCTTTACGAAGTTCCTCGGGGATATCGTCGTAAACCGCAAGCTGGCCTGCGTTTACAATACCCATATCCATACCCGCTTTTATTGCGTGGTATAAAAACACCGAGTGAATGGCCTCGCGTACAGGGTTATTACCCCTAAACGAAAACGATACATTAGACACCCCGCCCGACACTTTACAGTGCGGTAAGTTTTGTTTAATGCGGCGTGTGCCTTCAATAAATTCTACGGCGTAGTTGTCGTGCTCTTCTATACCGGTGGCCACGGCAAATATATTAGGGTCAAAAATAATGTCTTCTGGCGGGAAGCCAATCTCTTCTACTAATATTTTGTAGCTGCGTGCACATATTTCGTATTTGCGGTCTGCGGTGTCGGCTTGGCCGTCGGTATCAAACGCCATAACAACAGCAGCTGCACCAAAACGTTTAATAATTTTAGCTTGGTGTTTAAACGGCTCCTCCCCTTCTTTAAGCGATATTGAGTTAACAATAGCCTTGCCTTGAATACACTTTAAGCCTGCTTCTATTACTTCCCATTTAGAGGAGTCGACCATAATAGGCACTTTAGAAATATCAGGCTCTGAGGCAATTAAGTTTAAAAATTTAACCATGGCCGCTTTTGAGTCCAACATGGCTTCGTCCATGTTTATATCAATAACTTGGGCGCCGTTTTCTACTTGTTCGCGGGCAACATTCAGGGCGGTCTCGTAATCTTCTTCCATGATTAAGCGTTTAAACATGGCAGAGCCGGTTACGTTGGTACGCTCGCCGACATTGGTAAATACTGCAATTTGTTGGGTCATTGGCGGCTCCTTAATTTAAGTTACAGGCTTCAAGGCCTGATAAACGCATGCGAACATCAAGCTCTGGCAGTGCGCGAGGTTTCACCCCTTCAAGCCCTTTAGCAAACGCACGAATATGCTCAGGCGTTGTACCACAGCAACCACCCACAATATTAATAAAGCCCGATTTGCCCCAATCTATAATCTCGGCAGCCATTTCAGGAGCTTCTAGGTCGTACTCACCAAATTCGTTAGGCAAACCTGCATTCGGGTGCACTGAGGTAAATGTTTCGCATACCCGCGAAAGCTCTTCTACGTATTGGCGCAGTAAATCTGGCCCTAGGGCGCAGTTAAGGCCAATCGAAATAGGTTTTATATGGCGAATAGAGTTATAAAATGCTTCGGTTGTTTGCCCCGAAAGCGTTCGCCCTGAGGCATCGGTGATAGTGCCCGAGATCATTACAGGTAATGTGCGCCCGGCTTGCTCAAAGGCTTCTTCTACTGCGAATGAGGCGGCTTTTGCATTTAGGGTGTCGAATATGGTTTCAATAAGTATTAAATCAGCGCCGCCTTCCATTAATGCAAGGGTAGACTCTACATACGCAGTAACCAGCTTATCAAACGTTACGTTACGGTAACCTGGGTCGTTTACATCTGGCGAGATAGAACAGGTTTTAGATGTTGGCCCTAAAACACCCGCTACATAGCGTGGTTTTTCTGGATTTTTAGCGGTGAACTCGTCACATATTGAGCGCGCAAGTTTGGCCGACTCTAGGTTTACTTCACGGCTTATGCTTGCCATGTCATAATCTTCCATCGAAATGGTGGTTGAGTTAAAGGTATTGGTTTCAATAATATCTGCACCGGCAGTTAAAAAGCCGCGGTGTATATCGGTTATTAGCTCTGGCTTAGTGAGGCTTAATAAATCGTTATTGCCTTTTATTAGTACGTGCCAATCTTTAAAACGCTCGCCTCGGTAGTCTTCTTCTTCAAGTTTATGAGTTTGGATCATAGTACCCATAGCGCCGTCTAAAATTAAAATACGCTCTTTAAGCGCTTCACTTAGTTCGGCTTGTTTGTTGGCGGCTGTATTATTCGGCATAGTTGTTAGTCCTCACATCTTGGCTAACTAAATTAATATCATACGGTGTGGTTTGATACACGTAGTAATTTAACCAGTTCGAAAAAAGTAAAAAAGCATGGCTTTGCCACGTTTTTGACGGTTGCTTGCTTGCATCATCATCGGGAAAATAGTTTTCAGGTTTTGGCGCATCTGGGCTTTTTTGTAAATCACGCTCGTACTCCCCTTTTAGGGTGTCGGCATCGTATTCTGGGTGGCCTGTTATAAATACTTGGCTACCCGATTTGTTTTTTAATAAGTAAGCACCCACTCGCTCAGAGCCTGCTAATACAACAAGATCGTCACACGCATTTATTTTTTTTATATCAATGTGCCCATAACGTGAGTGTGGTACTAAAAAGGTATCGTCAAAACCGCGAGTTAATGCCCCGTGTTTAAAATGGCATTGGTGAGTAAATACACCACACAGCTTATTGGGTTTTAAGTCGCGCTTTAAATTGTAGCTATGGAATAGCGCTGCATGCGCCGCCCAACACGAAAACAACGTTGAGGTAACATGTTGCTCTGCCCAATCAATAATGACTTTAAGCTCTTCCCAGTAGGCAACATCTTCATACTCTAAATGCGCAAGCGGTGCACCTGTAACAATAAGCGCATCGTAGTTGTTATTTTTTACCTCTGAAAAATAGCGGTAAAAGGTATCTAGGTGTTCTTCTGAGTTATTACTGCTGCGGTGAGTGTCTAGGCGCAGCAGCTCTACGTTTACTTGCAAAGGAGAATTTGCAAGTAAACGAATAAACTGTACTTCGGTTTCTACTTTATTAGGCATTAAGTTTAATATAGCCAAACGCATTGGGCGGATTTCTTGCGTTTTTGCACGGCTTTTTGGCATGACGAATACGTTTTCTTGGCGCAAACGTGCAATTGCTGGAAGCTCATCCTTTACGGTAATTGGCATATTTTTAACTCCTACTCATAAAAACTTGTGCTAATTATGAACTGAAAGCAAAAAATATCAACCTCTAGATGTATAGATGTCTAAATGAAATTTATTCATTATTACTTAAGTATGTGGCAAGCAATGAGTCACCCCCTTAAAAAGAGGCTTAACTCACTGCATTTAAAATAATGAACTAATTATTGCCCACTAATATTAAATTTTGCTGAGGGGGAATTAAGTATTCAGCGCCGTTTTTGGTAATTACAGCCATTTCTTCAACAGAAATGGTTTTAAACTCGGTGTTGTTTAAAGGCCAACTAAAAAAGCCATCAAAAGCAAACACCATTCCTTCTTTAAGTTTACGATGAGCAGCAGGCCTTACTTGGGCACTGCGAGAGCCACCTAAATTGGGCCCGGTATCGTGTGCAACATACCCAACTGGATGGCCGGTACTCCATGGCACAGGCTCTGAGTTGTATTTATTCATTAATACGGTTTGAGCTTGATCTACGTCTATACCCCTTACGCCGGGTTTCATTGCATTAAATGCGGCAAAACCGCTATTTCGGGCATTAATCCAATATTGCTGAATGTTGGCTGGTGCAGAGGTTTCCCCTTCTTTAAGTACATAAGCAAAACGCTGAATGTCACTTACCCAGCGATTGTAGAGCTTTACGCCAAAATCAATTTGAATTACGTCGCCCGGCATAATGACTTTATTTGTAGAATGCGAATGCCCGCGGTCAGGGCCTGAATTTACGTTAGGATTTTGATCGGCAGCCCATGCATCGGTTACACCTTGTGCTTTCATTTTAGCTTTTAAAAATTTAGCTACATCTGCATCGGTGGTTTTACCCGGAATAATAGTTTTATAAGCCTCTATTTGCCACGTTGCTGAAAGCATTGCGGCCTCTTTCATTATTTCAACTTCAGCAGGTAACTTAATTGAAAGCCATTGATAAACGACTTCTTCAGAAGATACGAGCTTTGCTGTTTGCTTTGCGCCTAATAAGTTAGTTAATTGCTTGTATTGCGAGTGCGATAACCCATCTGCCTGTGCATTAAGATCAGAGACATTTATTGCTATACGCTCAAAGGGTTGGTTTTTTATAAACTCAGCCGCGTATTTTAACGCAGACACACTGCGTGGCACCGAGATCACTTCTTCATGTATGTTTAGCTCGTCGAGTGCTTTTGCTTCGCTTGAAGGTGAGTAGGCTACCGAATGAAACGCCCCTTTATTAAAATAAAATAAATATGCCGCTGGCGAACCTGCGTTTTCACAGCCAACATGGTCAGCCAATGGGTCGTTGTTATTTTCTCTACAAACAATAAGCCAAGCATCTACCTTAGCTGCTTTTAAAGCGTTTGGCAGGAGTTTATTTATTCTTTGTTTTCTTATTTCGGGCCAAGGAGAATCGACTGCGCTAGCTTTGGGGTTTGTGGTAAATAACGTAAGCAAAGCCAACATTGTTATTACTTTTTGTATAGTCATGGGTTTTTCTTATTTTTACTATGGTTTAAATACGTTAGCACACCCAAATAAAACTATACATTTAACGAGATAAAACGATAAAGATATATTCCCACCCGCCATTCGTTGACTGTTTCACCTCTCAACAACTACAATACAACATTAAAATTTTTATTATTATTTGAAGGCTTTCCTCCATGGTTTTACCTGATAAGTTTATTTTCTCGATGAGTCGAGTATCTAAAGTTGTGCCGCCTAAGCGTACAATTTTAAAAGATATTTCGTTGCACTTTTTTCCTGGCGCCAAAATTGGTGTGCTTGGTTTAAATGGTTCTGGTAAATCATCATTGCTACGTATTATGGCCGGTGTTGACCAAGACTTTGAAGGTGAGGCACGTCCTCAGCCTGGTACTAAAATTGGTTACTTACCACAAGAACCAGTACTAGACGAAAGCAAAACAGTACGAGAAATAGTTGAAGAAGCTGTTGGCGAAGTAAAACACGCCCTTAATCGCCTTGATGAGGTGTACAATGAGTACGCAATGGAAGGTGCTGACTTTGACGCACTGGCTAAAGAACAAGGTGAATTAGAAGCAGTTATTCAAGCGCACGATGGCCATAATATCGATAACGTACTAGAGCGCGCTGCTGATGCACTTCGCTTACCTGAGTGGGATGCTAAAATTGAGCACCTTTCAGGTGGTGAACGCCGCCGTGTTGCTATTTGTCGTTTGTTACTCGAAAAACCAGACATGCTTATTCTTGATGAACCAACTAACCACTTGGATGCAGAGTCGGTTGCATGGTTAGAGCGCTTCTTACATGATTACGAAGGTACTGTTGTGGCAGTAACGCATGACCGTTACTTCCTCGATAATGTTGCTGGCTGGATATTAGAGCTTGACCGTGGTGAAGGTATTCCATGGGAAGGTAACTACTCTTCTTGGCTTGAACAAAAAGACGCGCGCTTACAGCAAGAACAAAAATCTGAAAAAGCACGTCAAAAATCAATTGCGCAAGAACTTGAATGGGTGCGTTCAAACCCTAAAGGTCGTCAGGCTAAGTCTAAAGCACGTATGGCGCAGTTTAGCGAGCTACAACAATCAGATTACCAAAAACGTAACGAAACAAACGAGCTATTTATTCCACCTGGCCCACGTTTGGGCGACCAAGTATTAGAAGTGACTAACTTACGTAAAAGCTTTGGCGACCGCGTATTAATAGACGACTTAAGCTTTACAATGCCTAAAGGCGCTATTGTAGGCATTATTGGTGCCAACGGCGCGGGTAAATCTACACTATTTAAAATGTTAAGTGGCGAAGAGCAGCCAGATAGCGGTAGTGTTAACGTTGGTGAAACCGTACAACTAGCAACAGTTGATCAGTTCCGCGACGATATGGACGAAAGCAAAACAGTTTTTCAAGAAATATCTGACGGACAAGACGTTTTAAAAATTGGTAACTTTGAATTCCCAAGCCGTGCTTACGTTAGCCGTTTTAACTTTAAAGGTAACGATCAGCAAAAGTTTGTAAAAGACTTATCGGGCGGTGAGCGTAACCGTTTACACCTTGCTAAATTATTAAAAGCCGGTGGTAACGTAGTGCTACTGGATGAGCCAACCAATGATCTAGACGTTGAAACACTTCGTGCGCTTGAGAATGCTATTTTAGAATTCCCAGGTTGTGTAATGTGTATATCGCATGACCGTTGGTTCCTTGACCGTATTGCTACGCACATTTTAGATTACCGCGACGAAGGACAAATTAACTTTTTCGATGGTAACTATACTGAATACGAAGAGTGGCTCAAAAAGACCTACGGTGCAGAAGCTGCACAACCTAAGCGTATAAAATACAAAAAAATTGGTTAATAGCTAAATTAACTGAAATACCTTTAAAACCCTGCTTTCGCAGGGTTTTTTATGCCTTAAATAAACTATGTGTGTTTGTAGCTAGCAACTGTGTAATTTAAAGCTATGCTTATACCAATTTTATTTAAAAATATTATGCATTTGATTGATGTTGAATCACTCGCTAACTAAATAAAAATTATTTAAATAGAACAACCATATGCCGTAATTTTAGTGATTATTAATGAGTTGTTTTATTCGCACTATTACTGAACACTAATTTAATGCTATTGATATTACTAAAAAAACAATAAGGCAGAGTCATGCAAGAACGTCGTCAATTTTCACGTATTTTATTTTCAACCGATGCGCACATAATTTTTCAAGAAAATGAGTACCCATGTACCTTGCTTGATATTTCATTGCACGGCGCGTTAGTCAGTAAATGTGATGTGTTAAATGATCAAATAGAAAATGATGCCATACTGCGTTTTATTTTACCCGACAGCGAAATTGAAATAAAAATGGAGACAACGATTTGCCATATAGAAGCCAATCACATTGGTTTAAAGTGTAAGCATATTGATATTGATAGTATTACCTATCTAAAAAGACTCATTGAACTCAACTTAGCGGACGATGAATTACTTCACCGCGAATTAGCCATGCTTATTCACGACTCGCAATAATAGACACTTTGAGGGGAGTTGATTACCATAGGGAAAACTTTATAGCCTGTGTGAATATGACTCTAAACCCTCATTTACCATTAGTTTACCATCCAAACTACTCGTTTAGTTTTGATCCTAAGCACCGCTTTGCAATGAGTAAGTTTGCTAATCTATACACACACGTTAAAAAACTAGGCTTAATTGGTAATAACCTCACACAACCTGTTTTAGGCTCTCCCGAGCCTTTAGAGTTAGTGCATTGCGACAACTACATACACGATTTATGGAACAACCGCTTAGACGATAAAGCCATGCGTCGTATAGGATTACCTTGGTCAGCTCAATTAATGGCGCGCACATTTACTGCCCCGCAGGGCACATTACAAACCGCTCGCTTAGCGCTAAAACACGGCATAGCCTGTCACCTAGCAGGAGGCACGCACCATGCGCACTTTGATTTTGGATCAGGATATTGCATGGTGAACGACTTAGCCTTTACCACCCAGACCTTGATTAATAGCGGCGAAGTAACCAACGTGCTTATTTTTGATTTAGACGTACATCAAGGTGATGGTACCGCTGCTATGCTTGCGCATCAGCCCTATGCTTATACCTGCTCAATACACTGCGAAAAAAATTTCCCGTTTAGGAAATCGGCTAGCGATTTAGATATTGGCTTAGCAAATCATATGCAAGATGCCGAATACTTAGCCATTGTTGACGATACCTTAAGCTACTTACTTAAAGAACTGAACCCAAGCTTAGTACTGTACGATGCCGGTGTAGATATTTGGCAAAACGATGGCTTAGGTAAATTAGATATAAGTTGGGATGGGATAGCTAAACGCGATCATTTGGTTTTAAAACGCTGCCTTGAGCACAACATACCAGTGGCAACAGTTATTGGTGGTGGTTACGATAAAGATCATCTTCGCCTTGCACAGCGCCATGGCATTGTAGTTGAACAAGCGGCACGCTTTTAATATGAAATAAAAACTTAATATTGTCGTTCTTATTTGCTAACTAGAATAAAAGCGACACCACAATGAAACACATTTTTATAGTTATAACACTTACCATTTTTAGTTTTGCGGTATTTGCAGAGCAACCTATTCAAGACTCAAACCATCCTGAACTCCCCCCCTTAACATTAAACATGGCCGATGGTACAAGTATAAAAACACAAAACCTATTAGGCGAACCTTATATTCTGCACTTTTGGGCTACATGGTGTCCTTATTGCAAAAAGTTACAACCCGCCCTTCAAAAAATACACGACATGGGCTTAAACGTAATAGCGGTAAGTTTTAAAGAAGATGACAACGCCTCCCCCGCAAAAGCATTAACCAATAGGGGTTATACATTTAAAACCGCAATACAAGCAGATAAAATTGCGACACAACTAGGAGTACACGGCACACCCACTACGTTATTTATAAATGAAAAAGGGCATGTTGTTTGGGCTACTAATTCATCAGACCCAGATAATGCAAATATACATTTGAAAGCCCGCACTCTACTAAACTCAATTAAAGCTAAATAGCTTAATAATTAAGGGAGTTAATGCGTATTAAAATATGAGTTATATAAACTTTATACTACAATTTAAGCTCATAAATTAATTGGGGTTATTATGCGTTTACTATTTACTTTATTATTGCTTTTGCTAAGTACTACAGCGTTTGCTGAAGAAGAAAAAGTAGAACTTCCACCATTAGACCCTAGCTACAATGCAGTTCACCCAATGGCACTTGTGAATAGAGGGTCTTCTATTTTTGCTATTAATCTTCCTTCTTATAGATCGCCACATGACTTGCAAGTTGTCTACGAAGTTAAAAATTCAAACGTTGCTTTTTTAAACTTTGCGAAAAATGCCGACATGATCACTATTAAGCCGCAAAAGTTTAATATTCAACATTTAATGCGCGGGGATGAAATAACAATTACAGCCGACATATACGAAGGTGATTACCGCCAAGGGGGCACTTTAATTTATGAAGCTAAACAACTTGAGCTTGATAAGCAACTGTACGCCAGAGAACTCAATGAGCTAAGCGAATCTTCGCAATGGCATGAGTACGATATGATTGAGCTAAATGGTACAGAGCGTATTTATGTACATAAAATTCAAAAAGCACCAAGCTTTAACCACCTAATTTTTGTGGACCTGGTTAATGCCTGTATGCAGAAAGTTCGCACATCAAAACGAGTTCCTCCTGAAAACGAACTTACTTATAAATTTATAAACTGCGGAACCTTAAAGCCTCTTTTTTACGATGGCGAAAGTTTACTTAAATAAAATAACTATGCCTAGGTATGATTGATAGGTACGAAGTTAATAAGAAAAAATGAAAGAAAAGGTATTTAAAACTGTTACATATACTGTTGATTAGTAGCTATAGGGAACAAAACTTAGCTTTGGGGCAGCAAAATAAAAACGGCTTAAACTCAACATAATTGAATTTAAGCCGTTTACACACTAATAATATCTTCACACACAATATAAAGATTCTGGTTTTAGATTGCGTGGCAATTGTAGGGAAATAAAAACAACCCAAGCTAAGTCACCACCGAACTTGAGTTGCCTTTCACACTGACAACATCTTCACACACAATATAAAGAT
>Ga0163180_10000465_pt1 | contig 23368 bp, 14 predicted proteins | sample AtlANTMetagenome_2_FD_109647 | JGI IMG/M metagenome (GOLD analysis project Ga0163180, IMG submission 109647) | Marine eukaryotic phytoplankton communities from the Atlantic Ocean - Atlantic ANT 4 Metagenome | ecosystem: Environmental > Aquatic > Marine > Oceanic | place: North Atlantic Ocean...
ATTGTGCCGTCTAAAACTATAGCAGAGCCACTTGCGGGCGTAAGGTTTAAAGCTCCTGAATTTGCTGTAATAGTATTGCCATTTATGCCAAGATTATCTACAGTCAGTGCTGTTAAAGTACCTAAACTAGTTATATTGCCTTGAGCCGCAGTAGTAAGAGTAGCATTTAAATTGCCACTTACAGTAAGCGAACTAAGTGTTCCTACACTCGTTACATTTGTTTGGGCAGCAGTCGACAAGGTACCATCAAGCACTCCAGTAGGACTTGCAACATCTGCGAGATTCCTTGCGATTGATTTAGCCATTTAATTTCTCCTTGAGGCTTTCGACTTCTGCGGAAAGTTCTTGGATTGCATTGATTAAAACGGGAATAAACTTGCCGTAGTCGATTCCATATTGTGAGGCTCCCTCATCCTCATTAGGAGTATGCTGAAGCATCATGTATTTATTTTTACTAACTCCAGCCGCTGTTAAACTTTCTTCAACTTCTTGTGCAATCAATCCTGTCTGTAATGGAACGTCCGAGTCTTCTAATTTTTGACGATATTGTTTTGGTTTTAAATTTTTAACTAAATCTAATCCTAAAGGCAAATCTTCAATGTCTTTTTTAAAGTTTCTGTCAGAAGGTAACGAATAAGTATTAGTTGAGATGTATCCGACTTCACTACCCCCAGAATAAAACCTCAATATTTTTCCTGCGGTAGAATTTCGGGCTAAATAAAGAACATCATCTGCATGAGAAGCACTTCCGAAAGTGAATTGCCCCACACTATTGATATGACCTCTATTAGTTGCCGCAGTCCAAAAAGTGAATTCATCAGAACCGTGGCTGTATTGAATTAAGCCTCGATAAGTATCGGTTCCAGAAGTGCCATCTGCAAACGCAATACCACCAGCATGATTTGTTCCTGAATATAAAGTTATGCCAGCATTATCATTCGCTCCTTTTCCCGCGCATATATCCGCATAACCACTAGCTGCATTTAAAGTAGCTGCATCATCGTTTCCTACTGATAGAAAAGCGTTATTATCGAGACACATCTTTTCAGTTCCACCAATTTCCCATTTAAACTCAGTGCTAGAAGCATTAAAACTTAACCCTCCACTATTTCCTCGAACCCAGTTTGCGCTATTATCTCCTTCTGTACCAATATCACTTATAGTCAAACGCACATCGCTTGAACCTACCAGCCCAACATAACCATTTGCCTCATGTATATTTACTCTGTCTGTGCCGCTTGTTCTAATCCTTAGTACTGGAGTAGTTCCGTCAATATCAATATAAGAAGTGCCGGAAGTGGCCATATACAGTTGAAATTTTGAATTTGCCGTTCTGAACGCTTCAATAATATTTCCACCGTCGTTTGCACCATTAATAGTAAGAGGAAAAGCCATTGCAGTACTTCCATCTTCTCTTGTCGTAGTTTTTATGCCTACATGACCGCCAGAATCAATACTCATTCTGTTGGAACCCGAAGTCCAAAATTCTAATATATCAGTAGTGTTATTATACGCAACGATGCCTTTGTTATCTGCATCCGTGTCTCCAAATAAAAGCTGACCGTATTGATTCGTTGCGGCAACAATAGAAATATCTGACTGTCCATTTTCTTGGACTGTTAACTCTCTTGTTAAAGAAGTAGCACCTATACCAACTTTCCCTGGTATAGTTACTGTTGAAGCAGCTACCGTAGCATTAGGAGTTAACGTCATATGAGCTACTGATGCTCCTGATATATAACTTTCTACTGTGAGAGTATTATTTGTATTAGATACAAAACTCCAAATATCTGCGTTGTCATCTGCTTCATCAGCTTGTAGTGAAAGTTTTGCTGATGACCCTTCGGTCCCCAATATACCAACAGTATCAGTATTAATATTAACATTTCCGGTTCCATTAGGAGTTATAACTAAGTTTCCGTTTGAATCTGTATTGGAAATTGTATTACCGTTAATATTAATATTATCAACTTGTAAAGCTGTAAGCGTACCTAATGAAGTAATATTCGGTTGGGCAGCAGTAGATAAAGTAGCTGCTGTATTTCCGCCTAGAGTAAGGCCGCTAGCTAACTGGTCATTTCCAACTGCGTCATCTGCTATCTTTGCCGTTGTAATAGCATCATCAGCAATAACATTGGTTGTAATTTTTGTGTTTGCCATTGTGTTCTCCTATTAAACGTGGTAGCTAAAAGCGCCTGATATATAAATTCCAGAAGAGCTTGAAGCATTAGTTTGCCACGTCATACTTGACCAAGCTCCACCACTTGTAAAAGTATATAAGGCTAAAGTTGTACCGCTTCCCGATGTATCTGGTATAAGAAAAGGACTTGCTCCTGCAGTTCCTGTTTGAAAAGCTATGTTGTACGTGACACACGGAAAGTAGTACCCATTTGTTGAGCCATGAATTGTATACGGCAATCCCGAAACATAGATTATTCCAGAAGGGCTATTTGTCCAAGATCTACCAACATAAAAAGTAACCCAAACACGATTTCCAATCTTGGTATAACGTCCTGAAGGTGCTAAAGCGCCTCCTCCTGTTGGGTTTGTAGTTCCGGCTATCAGAGTTGGAGTCCAAGTACCGTCTTCGTAGTCATTTAAAATTTCACTGCCTAAATTTCCACTCGAGTTTGCAGTAGCTCCAAAGTCTATTCCGTGTCCTGATGCCATATAAATGTTGCCATCAGCTATTTCAACATTACCACCATCACGAAAAGTTGTATGTGGATACTTAGTATGAGTCCCTATAATTGTATCGCCTGTAGAGTTGTCTAATCCTAGTGTAAATGCGTCTTTAGCGGCTGTGGTTTGGCGAAATTTATTGTTTCCGCTGGCTACTTTCGTTTGAAGAGGAAGACCTCCGAGAGCTGATGCACCAGTACCAATACCGACCTTGCCAGTGCTATCAATACGCATTCTTTCTGCATTACTTCCGGAGCCGTCAGCAGAAGTTCTAAATACTAACCGTCCTGGCATATCGTTTGAGCCGGGAGCAGCATCAACAACAGCATCAATAGAAGCTGCTACTGTTTCAATATCAGTGCCGTCAGCTCCATTAAAAAATATTGCCCCTAATCTATCTCCGCTACTTACGACTGTACTAGCACCAGCAGAGCCTCTTGTTTTAGCAAAAAACAAAACGGGGGCAGTTAAAGCATTAGCTCCCATATCTCCTACTAAAGTTAATGAAGCATCGTTATACCCTGTTCCATGAATTTGAGTAGAAGAGGTAACACCAGAAGTAGACCTTGCTGTTACTGCTGTACCTTTTAAAAGTCGGCCGCTACTATCAATTCGCAAACGCTCGCTACCTGCAGTTTCAAATTTTATATAACCACTAGCATCTAAATGTATTTTTTCATTAGAATCATGAGTGTTTAAAATTAGATTACTATTCCCTACAACTCTATCATTAACTTTGATGTAGTTATTAAATGTGGCGTATCCAGCTTCTGACATATCAAGAGTAAGCGCAGTAATAGTAGAACCACCATCATTCCCTTGAAAAATTAAGTCGCCATCCGATACGGTGGATTTAATTGCAAAACTGTCTCCAGATCCTCCAAGCATTCCTTTGGTAGTTCCGGCAATCTGAAAGTTAAAGTTATTACCTCCAGCATCTAAAAACATATCTCCTGCAACATCTATCGTTAAGTTACCAGAGCTAACATCAATTTCTTGTCCATCAATCGTAATATTGTCTACAACAACGCCAGCATTTGCAGTTAAAACTCCTGTAGGAGCTAATGTACCAGTAGTAGTTATATTTCCTGGTAGTGCTATGTTATCCGCTATCTTATCTGCGGTTACTGCGTCATTTACTATAGAAGCAGTCACTACTGCATTTGAAGCTAGTTGATCTGCTCCAACTGCATCGTCTGCTATTTTGGCTTGTGTTACAGCATCCGCTACTAGTTTTGCAGTAGTAATTGTACCATCTACAGGAACATTTATTTCTGTCTGAGTAAATATCATTACTTCAATAGCTACGCCACTTGCGGGCGCAGTATCAAAAGTTAAAGTAGTACCTGATGTAGCATATGTAGATTTGTGCTGGTAGACACCATCTAAGAATACTTGTGTATTGTTTTCATTAACTGGTGCAATACTTAAAGTGAACGCCACTGCGCTTCCATTTCCTGTAAAACTATTTTGATTTAAGTTAGTTCCAGAAATTGCACTTTGAACAGAGTATGCCACAATTTTTCTTGTGTTTGCGGGAGCTGCTGTCATTGTCAAAGTTGTACCGCTCACAGTATATGCAGCAGTTGGTACTTGATAAACACCATCAATGAATACAATTAAATTATTTACACTATCTACACTTTGTGATAAAGTAAAATCGTCTTCAACTCCATCTCCTGTAAATACATCTGTTGTAAACGTATTTGAGCCGCCTCCACCAATTTCACCCCACGAACTTGTATAACCTTCAAATTTATTTAAAGTGCTATTATAACGAAGGTATCCTGCTGCTCCGGTAGGTCTTTGTGCAGTGGTTCCTACTGGCATATGCACAGCATCGGTAAAACTTCCAATATCCAGAGAAACATCTGGAGAAGCATTACCAATACCAACTCGATTATTTGAAGCATCAACTACTAAAGTAGAAGTATCTACAGTTAGTCCGCCAAAAACTGCGGTTGCAGGAGTAATTGTTAAGTTACCAGAAGATGCTCCGGTAAAGCTACCTGTACCAACTGTAAAAGTATCTGCACTTTCATCCCATCCTATAAATACGTTATCGGAAGAACCTCTTTCAAGTACTAAACCTGCATCATTCGCCGGACTGCCACTTGTGCCAGTTCCAAGCTCAATGAGTATGTCTTTGATAGTTGTATTTGTTGCAGAGCTTGTGCTGGTTGCTCCATTTACTGTAAGAATTCCAGCAACTACTAAATTGTTAAATGTTACGTTGCTTGAAGTTGCAACTGCTTGTCCGATTGATACAGTTGTTCCAGAAACAGTTACACCTGTTCCTGCTGTGGGTGCAACAGTAGCAAAACTAGCTGTTCCACTACCATCTGTAACTAAAGCTTGACCATTTGAACCATCACTTGTAGGATATAATATACCGCCTGCTTTGAGTTGCCCACTAACTTCTAGCGGAACTGAAGGCGAAGTAGTACCTATACCCACACGATTGGTGGATACATCTACAAATAATGTATTCGCATCAATGTTTAGATCGGAAGACTGAGCTGCCGTATCAAACATTGCTGTCGAGACTTTAGTTAATGCCATTCGTTACTCCTTTAAAGCTTTTTCAACTGGATGAACTCTAGAGCTGCCTATTTTAAATGGGTTACTAGGAAGCGAAGCTAACCCCTCTTTATTTGCCTGTAATTGATCTTCTCCTAAAACATTTTTTACCCAAGTTTCCACCTGACTAGAAGTTAAATCATCAAAACTGGTGAAAGAGTCTGAAGGCTCTGCCAGTTCTATTGGCATAAAAGACTCATATTCAACACCGTCTTGTGTTCCAATTATGTGTAGTGTAGCTTCTTTTATTACGTCTTTTTGAGTATCAGTATCGTAAACTTTTATTCCATCTACTCTATATGTAAATTCCATTATTATCTCCTAACCTGATAGTACGTGTACAAAAACACCCCATGAAGAGCTCTGATTATCTGCTGCTGTTCTTTTTACTGACAAAGCACCGCCTCCATAAGTAACAGCAATTAAAAAATCTTCGTTGCCATTTCCAGTTACATCAACAGTAAAACCACTTCCTAAATTGCCACTAACAGGAGTAGCACTATCAGGACGTAAAGCTGTAAACGGAAAACCAGTACCTGCTCCAGCATTTGCTATAAAAAAGCACTGACTATATCCCGCTGTACTATAAATTGTCAGAATAAAACATTTATAGTTAACACTAGTAATTGTATTTGCAACATTAAAATTAGTATAAGTATTTGATGAAACTACATTAAGTGCAGTTCCATCACTCCACGGAGTAGTTTTAAATCTTATTCCTCCATTAACAGTTAATTTTGCATTACTATAAGGACTATCAGTTCCTATACCAACATTGCCATCGTGAGTAACTCTCATCCATTCCGCAAAAGAACCACTATCATTTCTATGTGAGAAAATCATATGGGATTTTTCAGTACTATGATTTGTATATTTAGTAGCTATTCTTCCAAATAGTACATTATTTGCGCTATTATCTTTTCCAGAAAAATCTATTGAAGTACCATTGTCAGCAGTGGTATTGTCGTTTTTAATAACGAGTATAGGTTCTATATTCGTTGTATCTTTTTGAACAACTAACCTATCTGCAGGATTATCATGTCCTATACCAACATTGCCGCCATCTAGTACCATAGTTTCAACATCAGCACCAGAATCAAAAGCTAATTTACCGCCTGAAACTGTAGTACCCAGTGACATCTTATTAATGTTTTGACGATAGAAAATGTCCGCTCCCCCTACATCGCCTGATTCAGTAGATGGACTTGTAAATCTAATTCTTGCTGATTCAGAATCTGGTGTCATAATAGTAATGCCACCTTCTGTACTAGCTTCAACTACTAAATCATCTGCTTGTGAAGAGGGTGTGACTGCACCAGCATCTCCAGAGTATACATGTAATTTACCTGCAGGGCTGCTAGCACCAATACCAACATTGCCGCCATCTAAAATTGTTATAAGCGAAGCACTATTTGCATTATTTCTAAATACTGTTGAAACAGTACCTCCACTTATATAAGGTGTATTACTTGCAGGAGCAATCGATAAATTTCCGCCTATCGTAACAGCCGCATTAAAAGTAGCGGCACCTGAAGCCGACATATCAAGTTTAAGAGCTGTTAGAGCATTTCCATCATTTCCTTTAAACAGTATATCTTTATTTGCAGTTGGCTGAGTTAATACCCAATCTCCGCTATTTATAGAAAATTTACCGTAGTCAGTTCCACCATCTTTAAGTAATATATCTCCACCACTATCAGCGTCTAAAATTATCTGACCTGCAACATCAACAGTTAGAGTTCCACCACTTGCAATTCCTAAATCAGCTGCGTCAGATATAGTAGAACTATTTATTGTAATGTCATCTACAGTAAGCGTGGTTAGCGTTCCTACAGACGTAATATTAGGCTGTGCCGCAGTTGTAAGTGTAAGTGCGGTTGCTGTAAGTTCTGCTGGTGTTACTGTAAGTGCCATTTATTTCTCCTATGCAGGCCCAGAGCTTTCTTGTGCTGCTTTGTACGCGTTTATTCGTTCTGCAGTCATAATTAAATCGCAGATAGTTTTTATTTCTGAGTCTTCTGAAGACCAATCATCTCCTGGGTTAATTACTCTTCGATGAAAATTTCGAGAGATCTCTACTCCGTCATCTTTGATTACCGTAGCGGTACGAACTTGAAGAACTTTCCAAGATCCTACATCTACTATTTCTAATTTATCATTCATTTCTGATTTTTCTAAAGCCATTGCTTTCTCCTTTTGTGTCCGTGCTCACCATCCAATGAGCATAAGTTTGAAATTATTGTGCTGTTTGATATGTAACCGCAAAAATAATATATCCTGCTCCTACTTGATTACCATCAACTACTTTTCTTCCTGTACTAACTCCTTGGCCATATAAAGCTATTACTTCTTCTGTTCCTCCCTGAGTTCTAACATAACTACCTACAGGACCTTTTTCAAAATCCATTGCACTTGTACTGTAGCTGTTGTTTTTAACGGTAAAAGGTAGTCCTCTTATAACTAAATCATTTGAGTCACCTGTACCAGTAGCTGCAAAATAAGTTTGTAAGTGTACTCTATCTCCTACCTTTGTATAAGTCGCAAGTTGGACACTGCCTGCGCTAAGTCCTCCAGTATGTATAGTGGGTGTCCAAGTCCCCTCTTCATAGTCATGGAATAGGTTACCATTTGTAATTACACTCCTACTACCATCACTATTAGCAGAAAAATCTAGCCCTTGTCCTGCCGCCATTACTAGATTTTTTGCAAAACTTACGTGTCCGGCACCGTCTACTGTTATATTGTGTCTTCCATCTACATCGTCATAAGCCATGTAGAATTTGTCATCGCCTACGCCCATTGAAAATCGAGTATTTGTGCTTCCTGCTCCATCTCCTCTGATATGCAAGACTCCGTAGCCGCCTCCGCCGTCAATTGCTACTTCTGTGTTTCCGTATGAACTATGACCCCAAGCACTATCAAATCCATCTCCGCTTGAACCAAAACGTGTGTGGCCGTTACTGTCAATACTCATTGCTTCTGTATTTGTAGTACCGCCCGTTTTTAAGGCGATGTTTGCCCCTTCGATAGCTAAGTTTTCCCAAGTACTACTGGAGTTTAAAGATGCCAAAGCCACTTTACTATCTTGGTTGTAATAAAGTGTAGATCGTCTGCCCCCGCCTGAGTGATGCATAACTTGAAAATGTTGAAGGGGAGCGTCGGCGGCAACTCCTACTGGATTTATACTAATTTTTCCGGTATGATCAATAACAAGGGGGTTTGTATGTGTACCCGATGCTTGAGGATCGCCATCTTTTGCATTACTCAGTCCAATAGTAAAATGACCAAATCCACTACCCCCATTACCTATTGACCAGTTTCTACTTTCTGAATTTGAATTTGAGTCTGTAAGGTATATTTTAGCCATCCCAGCATAAGTGGTTGTATCACCTTTAATATCTAGTGCCGCGGCGGGGCTCGCTTGGTTAATACCAACGTAACCAGTTGTAGGTAATATTACAAGCCTTTCGGTACTATCTGTTTGGCTATAAATTGCAAATTTATCATTTGTCTGTATATTTACATCCCAATCATGTGCATCATTTTTTAATCTTAAAGAAGCACTTGAGTTAGTACCTGCATGTAATCGTGCTACAGCATGGCTTGAGTTTTCTATATCTAATTGATAATCTGGGCTATTTGTTCCTATACCAACATTTCCAGCTCCAGTAATGTGCATGAAATGCGTATTATTATCTTTATTTTTTATTTGAAAAGCTATGTCATTAGCGTTTGATCCTGCAAGTATTCTTACTCCGTGATTTTCTCCTGCAGTAGCATCTGTATTCGCAAATTGAGCAATATAATCATTTGCTCCATCAACTGTAATTCCAAAAGCGGGATTTGCTCCTGTATGAGAGTTGGATCCAATATCTAGGCCTGTAAGAGTTCCTACAGAAGTAATATTTGTCTGTGCAGCACCCGTAACAGAAACTGCATTAGCTGGTACAATATTTGCTGTACCATCAAAAGATGTTCCGCCTATGGTTCTTGCATTTGCTAAGGCTGTTGCAGTAGCAGCAAGATTAACTGCAATATTTGCCGTGCCATCAAAAGACGTTCCACCTATAGTTCTTGCTGTTGCTAAGGCTGTTGCTGTAGAAGCATTTCCTGTAAGCGCACCCACAAAAGTTGTAGCAGTTGCTGTGCCTGTAATTGTTACTCCACCAGATGCAGTAGCTATCTTAGCTGCGTTGTCGTAATAAAGAGTCGTTGCTCCATCTGGAGTTACTACTATTCCTCTTTCTCCGCTTTTTGCATCTATTCTTAGATCGCCAGTACCGCCTTGAATATAATTATTTGTGCCATCATGAAAAATTTGTAAGTCATTACTTGCACCTAGTTTTATCTTTCTACTGTCTGAAGGAATATCTAAGTCTCCTCCAGTTATACTCATTCCTGCATTTGGCAACGATAAAGTAGTTGCTGTATATTGAGTAACCTCTCTACTACCTGTAGTTACTTCGATAGAAGTGTTATTCGGTGGTGCAGTTGAAAAAGTAAGTGTAGTACCAGACACTGAGTAGTTTGACTTTGACTGATAAATACCATCAATAAATACTTGGGTATTGTTTTCGTTTTGCGGATTTGCAGCAAGTGTAAAAGCTGTAGTACTTCCGTCTCCTGAGAAAGTATCTACTGCTACATTTCCATCTCCAATCGTTGCGGTAAAAGCAACAATCGTTAAAATATCGTTTGTAGTTGCACCATCTTGAAGTACAACTGTATTTCCTGTAGTTGCAACATAGTCAGTTGTAGGAACAAGAAGTACACCGTTTAGGAATACAATTAGATTTCCTACATTATAAGTAAGTAGATTACTGCTTGAGTCGTTTCCTACAAAAGTGGTTTGTCCATTTGTAGCAGTATACTTATAAGTATTGTAAACAGCCGGAAACGAAGAGCCTCCACCCCCTGAGCCACTTACTTCTGTAACTGTACCATCTGTTTTCTTTATGTACAGTTTACCAGAGTAGGCATTTACCGCTACTTCCCCAGTTGTTAAATCACTGGCGGAAGGGGCACTAGCGTCCGAAGTACGCCTCTTAAGTAATATAGTTTGTGCCATTTAGGACTCCTAGAAAGTTCCGCCGTCAAGCGTGTTTGCCCATCGAGCTGCTCCACTTGTATTCATTGAAAGTACATAATCATATGCTGTTGCATTTCCAGAAGGTTTTGCAAGAGAAGAAAAACCACCATTTGAAGCCTGTCCAACCATTAAGTCACCAACAGCAGTAGCACTGATTCCTTTTACTCGTATAGCATTAGAATTTAATTCGGCACTTATATTATCTACATTTGCAGATAAAGTGTTTCCGCTCTTTGTAATACCACTACCAGCTGTTATTGATCCTGCTCCTGAGAACTGAGTAAATGCTAAAGACGTGCTTCCAACAGTTATAGTGCCATCTGTAGTTAGTACAAAACCATTGTCTGCTCCTACAGTTCCTCTTTCTACAAATACAAACATTCCAGAAGTAACTTCTGCATTTGCATCTGCATCTGTAGCTCGTGCCCAAGAGCTAGAGGCTACTACATAAATTCCGTTTTCTGCACCATTTGATTGATCTTTTACAAGAACTCTATCTCCAACTTGTGCACTGTATCCATCTATAGTTTGAGTACCACTAAGAGTAATATTTGCTGTGGTTGCTACTGCTACAGAATCTTTTATATCTAAAGATTGTTTAATTCCGTCTACATACTCTTTTGTTACAAGAGAGTTTGTTCCAAATCCGGATCGATTTTTGTATCCAGAAGGAACTACTACAGTTCCTGTACCATTTGGAGTTAAGCTTATATCACCGTTTGAATTAGTACTAGAAATAGTATTTCCATCAGTACGAATATTATCTACATCTAATTGTGTTAGTCCTGCAACTGCCGTAGTAGTTGCACCAGGGTTTAAAGCTGTAGAACCAAGAGTAGTTGCATTTACAGAAACAGCTCCTGATGAAACCGTAAAATCTGTAGAATCAAAACTAGCAATACCTTTATTACTTGATGTTGCGTCTTCTCCAGCAATAGTAATTGTATTATTACTTACAGTAGTATCAATGCCTTCTCCACCAGTAAAATCAAGAACGTCTGAAATAAGACTTACAACGTCATTTGATCCTGAGTCTGCACCTACAGTAAGGTTAGTAGAAATAGTAGTAAAACTAACAGCTCCTGATCCATTTGTAATCAGTGCCTGACCATTTGATCCATCAGCAGTTGGTAACGTATACGCACCACTAACAGAAATTTGCTTTCCAGTAATTATCTTTTCTGTGCCATTTGAAGTATCAAAAGTAAGATATGGAGTAGTACCTTCACCAATGCGTAAAGCAGTAGCAGAATTATCTCTTGCTTTTAGAAAAAGATTACCACCAGTAAGGTCTAAGTTACCCCCAGCAACAGTCAAAGCTAGATCGCCTGATGAAGTATCAATCGTATTGGCAGTTGTACCAATACGCATATTATCAACAAGTAATTGATCTACTTTACTGTTTGAGTCAACAAGTATAGCGCTGCTTGCGGTAAGAGTACCAGCAGTATGATCTAGCATATTTACATATAGATTACCGCCAATTACAACATTTCCCGTGGTTCCATCTGGATGACCAATGAAAAATTTGTTGGAATTAGACGAATATGCAATTTCACCCGCTGCTAGGCTAGTAGGGGCTGCCGAAGAAGTACTTCGTTTAATTTGAATTGTATTTGCCATTGTTTAAATTCCTATGAAGATCAGAATGATCCTCCGTCGAGCTTGGTCATGTCGCTAGCACTTCCTGCTCTGAGTAGCGTAATCCATTGCGTTCCACCAGAGGTATCCGCATACACTTGTAGTAAATTATCGTCCGTATCGTAGAAAAGTTGCCCTTCCGTAGGACTTCCAGGTTGAGAAGTCTGAACAGTAAACTGATCAATGACTTCCTCCAAAGCATTTTGCACATCAGTAGAAGAAACATGCCCAAAAGGAGTGAATCCAATTCCCGATGCATTTGTAATTGAAACAGGAGTAGATGCTGTTACAGCAACTGTAGTTACATCTTCTTCTATAGTAATTTCTGTATCTGCCATTAGAATGATCCTCCTTCAATCCTTGTCATACTATTGATAGTGCTTCCAGCTAATGTTTGCCAAGCATTATCAATTCGTAGTTGTAAAATATTGTCGTCTGTATCATAGTATACATCTCCCTCTACAGGACTAGAAGAGGGAGTAGTTGACACATTCAGTTGTCTAGCTAACTGCTGGATTGCAGTTTGAATATTAGTTGCAGTTATAGAGGCTTTCGGAGTAAATGTATAACCCGAAGCACTAAATAAAGAACCACTAAAAAGATAAATACCTACATCGACATCAATAGTTTTAGTCTCTTGTATTACAGTTATATCGTTATCAGCATTTACTGTAACGTACCAGTCATCTTCTAATACTTCTACAGCAGTAACTGACGTAGGAGCTAAAGTAGTTAATATATTTGTTGTAGGCATTATCTAGTTACTTCAGCTCTAAGTGTGGCAGTCCCCTCTATTAAACGTTGTACCGCAGAGCCTGTGACTATTTCTAAGTCATATACATAATTTCCTGCAGTTAAACTCGTTGTTGTTGCAGCAGGTAAAGCCATTGTAAGTATACCATTTGCTGCATTTGTTATTGTACAGGTAAAAGTAGCTGCAACCGAACTGGAAGTAACTGACGAGCGCAGCTGTGCCCGGGCACTATAGCCCGTTAGATTTTTAGCAGAGCCACTTTCTTTTACGGTAAGTTGAATCGAAAAGTCGCTGCCCTGATCTATCCTAATGTTGTATTTGCCTGCTGCCATAGTTATATTTCTCCATTCTTAAAAATTATACCAAAAAACCCTATCTGTTGTCAAGAAGTATTTTTTTGGTGGTTATTTTACTTCAACAAAAATTGAGGAAGCGTGCTCCACTGCATTTATAATTTTAAAATCTTTTAATTTAGACATCCACCAATCGTAATCTTCAACTATTAAATGAGCATTTCTTCCATCGCTAAGAATACGTTTAGCCGGAATAGTACTAATTGTGAAGTACCCTACTCCTTTAGTTACTCTTCGCAAGTCTTTTAGTACATCTTTTAGTTTATCTGGTTCAATATGTTCTAATACGTCGATACAAATAACAAAATCATTAGGAAAAGGCGCTTGTTCTTTGCCTTTTATACCTGGGTCATATTCATGTACTTTTATTGATGAATCATTTAAAGCTAATTTAAAACCGCCTGCTCCACATCCGTAATCTAATACTTCTTTTGCTTTGTATCGTACCATCACTTCTTTAATATCTTCTATTAAAGCTTGAGCAGTTACTCCCCATTTTCCTTTATCATGCTCTTGTTGAAGTAGTTGCTTGTACTCAGGAGAGCAAAGTAAAGAACTATGTTTTTCTAATTCCGAGCAGTGTACTAAAGGTTTTACTAAAGGAAGTTCTTGTTCTATACCTTTGTTTAATTCTTCAATAGATATGAAAGGTAAAAATTTATTTATTGGAGAATCTGGACTAATAGAATAAATTTTGACGTCTACAAATCTTAAAGTATCTGCTACCCAATCTAACCAGTTTGCTAACCAACTATATAAATTTTTATTCCAATCTTTTTGATAATCTCGTAGCTTTGCTCCTGTACCCTCTGCATATACTTCGTTGTCAAAAGAAAAGTCTACTCCTGCTAAGTAAATATTTTTATACCCCATGTGTAGCATTAAATTAAGGGTAGTAACCATGACATTTTTCATATAAATTAAAACGTTAGTATCATAACCCAAATACTTAAAAAACTTTGTTTTGTCTGCGTATGAAACCTCCTCCACAGAAATAAAATGCATATTAGGCAAATGTTTTAGTTTAATTCCTTCTACTTCGTGCTGTTGAAACCCTCCTCTATAAATTTTAATAAAACCCTCATGAAAAAGGTGAGAGTTATAACAAGCAGGATTATCCATTCCACACCAAATGTCTGGTCTTACTTTTGGGTAAGTTGTGTTAATTCCAAATACCGTTTTTCCAGGACCACTAAGTTTTGTTGTATCTATTCTATTTAGAGAGGGGCCGGGAGCTACTAGTATACCTGCACTAGCAGTAAAAGAACGATAAAAATTACTAGATATCCACCCCTCTTTTGTCCAGTGTTGGATAGCACTAGAGGCCACTTTCTTTTGCCTTTTCTAGTAAAGAATTCCAAATATAAACTAAATCCTGTCTTGGGTGCTCTGTGGGTTCATATGTATATCCTTTACGTTTCCAAGTTTCATAAGGCCACTGAGGTTTCCAAGGCTGAGTTCTCATATCAGTAAAATGTAATTGTTTAATAGCAGAAACTCTCATATCTTCTCCGTCTAAGCAATTCCAAGCATTGGAAAAGTACTTTAATTTTTGTGAAGATAAATCTTGGTCGTTTTTAATTTCTCGCATCTTACTGGTATCCATAAGCATAACACATGCTCTTTTATCCTTACGTGTAGCTCCCACTTTTTCTTCTAGTTTCATATCGTATAATTTTGAAATATCCCTGAAATTAACTTGATCTACATCTAGATAAATAGCTTTACCATCGTAGTTCATATATTCAGGAATACTCCATCTTAGTTTAGAAAAAGGAGTCCACCAATCAGAGTCATCATGCCCCCCAAAAGGAGTACCTTCTATGTTCCTCATCCAAATTATATTTAAATCAGCACTTGTATTATTACGCAAAGTGTACTCAAGTACTCGTTCTGCGTCTTTGTCGTCTTCTGCTTGAGAAGTTCCTATAAAAATTGGTATCATATTATTTCCTAAGTTAGTCCGTGGTCCCATGACAAATAAGTTGCTTGAATCGAAGGAGTAGCATATCTCTCATTTGTTAAATCGTAAGTAGCTTTAGTGAGCTGAAAAGTGTATTGTGAAGGTTGAGAGTAGTCTTCTGCCTTGTTTTTAAAAGAGTGCGTAGTATTTTGTAATCCCGCTGGAAGACTTTCTAAATATTCCCATCCTTTTTCTTTTGCAACTTTCTTTATTGGAGTTACTGCATCATATATTTTATAAGTACTGTACTCTGCTTTTACCACTTTATAAGCCCAGTACCATACAATATCTAGGTATTTTCTATATAATCCTTTCCCTCTTTGAGAGGGGTGAATACATACTACAGTATCTCTAGAGTATAGAGACGTACCTCCATTATAACAGTTATAATCAAAAGTATTTTTAACCATACAAAAAGGAGTATCATTTTTTGAAATAATACTAACAGAGATTTTTTGTGTACCTTTTTGAACAGGCAAATCAGAGTCTTGAGAATCATAAGCCCATTGGTACATATACTTATCAAAAGTTCTAGAAGGATTAATTCCTTCTGCTTCGTAAGGAAAATCTGCCATAGTTTCTGTAAAAAAGGTTTTGTCCGATAATATCATAGGTCTCAAGATATATACATCGGATCCTTCTGTCATTTTTAGTGTATTTTCTGTTACTGTTGCCATTATAAGTCCCCATCCCATTGTTGAGTTGTTTCAGATATATCTAAAGCGTATTGTCCTGAAGTAACGTATTCAGTTCCATACCTATCATTTGTAAATTCAAATTCATGAAGAGTAACTTCAAAAGTGGCTCCCGGCGCAAAATCAAATTTTTGTGCTGGTGTGTGATAAAATTTATGCGATAAAACAGAGTTATTTGTAGCTCCAAAAGTATTAGCAGGTCGACTACTGACATGAGTACTTTCATTATCTTTTTGCCACTGAAGGGCTGAAGTATCATTATGTCCTATTTCAAATTCTGTTCTTTTTACAGGCAATTTAGCATTATCACTATAGGTCCAAAACTGCCCATTTGCATCCATTATCTTTCTTAGCCCTTGTCCTCTAAAAGACGGGTGTACAGCAATAGTATGGTTTTGTACTATCATTTCATCCCCTTCCCAATGTAAGTCTGAATATTGGATACCTACCGGAGTTCCATTTTTATGAAGAATATTATTAGGGTAAGCACTATATCCTTTTACTGTCGGGAAATACCCTTTATTTGGAGTTTGTAAATGTGTTAACCATTTATTTATTCTTTTTTCAAATGTAAAAGATGAATTTGCTCCTACTGCTTCTGTTGGAAAATCTGCCCATGTTTCTACAAAAAATGCTTTATCAGACATTACAAAGTTACGAATATAATAAGTATCCCCTTCATACTTTATAGTAGTATGGTACTCTGGAACTGTTACTGTCATTTTAACTCCCTTTAATTACTACATATATTGCTCTAGTGGTAACACTTAAACCACTTGTGCTGTGACTTGCAACAACAGTCATAAGTCCGGTATCAATATTTCTGGAGCCACTCGAAAATGCTACTCCATTAACAGTTAAACTTATTGTTGAATCTCCTGATATACTGGCTGCTGTCAGTCTATTATTTGCAGCACTACCTGTTATAGTAAAGCTTTTATCATCGTCTGTACTACCATTTGTGAAAGTAAATGTAACTGTTTGAGCACCGCTAGGAGAAACTGAATTGCTTACTTCAGAGAAGAATAAACTACTTTGAGAAGCACTTGCAGTCCACCCTGTTGCTCCTTGAGCTCCTGTAGCTCCTGTAGCTCCTCCTGCTCCAGTTTCTCCTGTAGGACCTGTTGATCCTATAGGCCCTCGACTGCCTGTATATCCTGTATCTCCTGTAGGGCCTACTGTTCCCCGTAGTCCTGTAAATCCTGTTGCTCCAGTAGGCCCTATCGTGCCTTGAGGACCAGTAGAGCCTATTGGTCCTATAGTACCTTGTGGGCCTGTTAAACCGAGAGTACCTTGAGGCCCTTGAGTTCCTCGTACTCCTGTTATTCCTGTAAAGCCTGTTAGTCCTGTAAATCCTGTTTGTCCTGTAAATCCTGTTTGTCCTGTTTGTCCTGTTGATCCTGCCATACTTTTCGTAAAAGTTTGTTTCTTTTTAACTACCTGCTGAGTATCTCCGGAAGATATAGTAATAGTATATTCTATTGAAGCAGTTGTATTACTTGTACCCGCCATTATAGTACCTGCAGTATGGTCGTTATAAGTTATAATCCCACCACTTACAGAACTGCCTCGTGACGAAGATGCAGTAATATTAGTTGCAGAAGCCACCACTTTAAATTGGTCTGCAGTAGGCTCTCCGCTTAATACTCCTGTTAATGTTGTACCTCCTCTCAAAACTTCAATCGTAGTTCCAGATCCTGTAGTGCTTGATACCGCTCCTGTAGAGCTAGCAGGAAAAGAATGCGAGTCATTAGATAAAACAACAGTATAAGCATCTTGTCCTTCTAATCTTTTTGGAGCACCCCATGTCCAAAAATACCTTGCTCTTATATAATATAAATTACTATAAGATGAATCTTCATCATATGTTTCTTCAATTACTCCAACAGAAGCCCACAGAAAAATATGAGCACCATCATTTGTTCTATTTGCTAAAGCTAGAGCAGGAGTATCTTTCCATCCTGAAGGAATACTTGCAATTCTAGTTGCAGATAACGCATGACCACTACTAATACTAGGAGCAGTTGTAGCACTGTTATGGTACTGATAAACTACATTTGTATCTCCTGGTTTTGAAACTATAACAGGAGGGCTCCAATCACTTGCAGCTAGAGTATCTGTAGTAGAAGAAGATACTTCTGAAGAAGTTTGCGGAGAAGCTGAAGTAGCCCAAACTAAATTTCTATAAGCTCTTTCTGGCCAACTTGTAGTCCAACTGCCTAATCCTGAAGTAAAAGTATTTGAATTAAAGTTCCAAACGGCTGCAGTAGGCACAGAGGGATGAGCTCCACCACTGTTGACAGATTGTTGTGTTTGATATATTGTAACTTCTGCTGTAGTTTTTGCATTTGACCCGCTTCTAACTTTAACAATCGAAACAGAATCTTCAGCACTTGCACTTCCAGAACTTCCTTCTCTTACTTCTACTTTAACTACATCTTTTCCATCGCTTCCACTATGGCTAGTACCTGCATAAGTTATATCATGAGTAAATCCACTACCATAGTTTCCTACAGATCCATCTACTGTGAATCGAAACTCAGGACTTGTATAGCCCTGAGCAGTAGCAGTAAGCCTTACTACATTCGCATTTCCAGAAGGAGACGTAAAAGATGGGTTTGTTCCCTCTTGATCATATACAACTGAGTAATCGGTTGCGTCTAAACGCACTACTAAAGCTCCACTTCCTGGTTGTCCTTTTACAGAAGCTGTAACAGTTTGTTGTCTTATAAAAGAGAGGGTTGTTCCATCTGCTTTTTTAACTCCAATAGTAAAAGTTATAACTACATTTTCTGCACTCATACTTACATGATCGTTAAAGTTTCTTATCTTTCCATCTGAACTTGTAGTAGATCCTGTAGAAGTACTACCATCCCCAGATATAGAGATTCCAGACGCAGCAGCACTTACATTAAAAGTATTATTTGCACTTAAAGAAGCATTATAATTGAGTGCAGTAGCTCCACTAAAAACTCTTATGTTAGTTCCAGATCCTGATAGTTGAGAGTTAGAAGGAAAAGTTCCGTACTCCGAAGGAGCGGAATGTGCTTCGTTAGATAATAATATAGTTATAGCGTCAGAACCTTCTCGTATTCCAAATAGAGTCATTTGATCCGAAGCTAGTACAGTATTGGAAGTCGCACTTGTCTCATTTGTTTTTACTTCTATAACATCTGGCATATCTGCAAAGTTAGAAGTAGTATAACTATAAGTACTAGTTGCACCTGTATTACCAGTATTAACTTCCGTGCCATCTTTATACCACCTAAAATAATTTGTAGCTCCACTAGCAATACCACTTGCTGTTGCAGTAATCGTAGCTGTATGAGTTCCTAATTTATTATTTGCATCTGCACTGTAATCGAAAACTTGTTTTGTAGTACTTAGTGTAACAGTACGACCATCTACTCCTGGATCTCCGTCTTGTGGTCCAATAGTTGCTCCCTGTACTCCAGCAGTTACAGCAGCGTTAAAAGGTCCAAAATAGCTTTTTATTTTAGCAATACCACTTGTTGTTTGCATTTGCAATTTATTTACCGCACGAACCCAGTAATAAAAATTAACAGTAGAACCAGAAGAAATATTATCTACAAAAAAGTTTAGTCCACTATCATTTTTTTGATCTTGTGTAATACTTCCTATTTTTGAAGCAACTGAAGTAATAACTTGTCCGCTACTTCCTTGTGAAGGTTTTCTCCATATTTCGTATGCACCATCTTCAGCAACTCCTGTAGCTGAAGACCAAGTTAAAGTAATTTGTCCAATTTCATCTGTTGTAGCAGCTAACGCAGTAGTAGTACCAGGAGTTCCAGGTATTCGAGTAACTCGAGCTCCTTGCTCGTTATTTTTGTAAGCACTTTCTCCTACTGCACTAATAACATAAGTATCATCTTCGTGCTCTTCTGCTGTAATGTTTACTAAGCAGTTTGCATTTAGAGTAACTGTTTCTACTCTAAAGTATTTATTCGTCCAACCAAACCTATCGTTTGATATTTGAACAATTTCTCCTGGTACTATGTTTGCTCCTGTAGGTCTCATTTGAAACGCAATAGTACGATTAAAACGAGACTGATCTAATATTTGTTTTACAGCCATACGAGCGTTGAAGTAGTTAGTTATTCCATCTAAAGCAAATTGAGTAGATCGAGTAATACCTCGGTCCTGTTTTAGATACTCAGAGTTAAAAAAGTTTACGTTTCTTTGATTAAAATTACTTTGAGGATCTTGAATATTTGCAGTTAAAGAATTAAATGTACCTTGAGTACCTTTGTCTTTTATTGAAATTTTTCCAATTATATCTTCTTCAGAAATAGAATGACTCGAATAGTTTCCAGAGCCTAAAGCTATGGAAGTATCTCTTTCAGTTTTTACACTTAAAACATACTTTCCATTTGTATAACTTAACACACCATTAAAGTGCTCTACAATAGCCTGAGCGTTCTTAAATACAGGCTTAGAGGTGTCTACAATAATATTTGTTTGATGACGAGTTACCCATCTTTGATCGTGGCTATCCCAGTTTAAATACTTCCAATATTTAACATCATCAGAATCGTACAAAGCATAACTAACAGGGTTTCCTTCTGTTCCAAGCACCGTTAAACTACTAGCACTACCACCCCCAGAAACTTTAGTAAGACTAAAGTTTCCTTCCGAAGTAGAATTAGTTGTAAAATTAGCGTTAGAAGCAGTATTTCCACTCGAAGTAACTCTACGAATTTCTGTATATCCCGCTAAGTCTCTATCTTTGTCTGTCCAAATTAAGTCTCCGGAGGTTCTGTAAGAATAGTTGTTAAATTTATTAGTTAATTTTCCAATATTACTTGTAAAAGTTATTCTAGGCTTACTTGCTTCTGAAGTATCTATGCTCTTTACAGTTCCTTGCCAACGAATTACATCTACACTACCATTACTATAAGAATACTTAAAAACATCTCCAACAGATACACCTGATGTAGCTCCAGTTCCTGAAAATCTTACTGTAATATCTGATGTAGTATCACAAGTTTGAGCAGCAAGCAAAAAACTATCTATATCAAGTATTTCTTCGTCTATTGCACCGCCATACCTTTTACTTGTCATGTAATCTAAAAGTTGAATTGCAGGATTTGAGGTTGCTCTTAAATCAGCGGAAGTAAATATTTCTACTTTATCTGCAGCAATACTAACTCCATTCTCAGTTCTTGCTGCCTGAGGAATTTGATGTTGTTCGAAGTCTTTATCAACAGTAATTATTTTTGTTCCGCTTACTATAGCATAACTTGTTACATTTCTTTCAATTATTTGTCTATCACCGTCTGAGTTTTGCTTTGTGATTCGAACTTTTTTATTTACATACTTTGAATCTCCAGAAGTGGAAGAAAACTGTGCTCCAGTAACTATGATTTTATTTGTAGCAACAACTTTATAGTCGGAAAGATTGCCTGTAATAGATGTAGGAGCAACATTAGTACCTTCAAAATTAACAACACTACTACTATGAGTCAGCTTATGAACCGCACTCGCAAATCTTTTTGTAGAAACACTACGAACTGTTCCATGAATATTTGTAGTTCCTAATAAAGCTGTTGAAGCGGAGGAAACTCCTGAGATAGTCCAGTCAGTTGTATCCGGATCTGTACTTGTATCTGTACTTGTCGAAGATATAGTCCATTCAGCAGCTTCAACAATAGTTCCTTCATCCGTTGCATCAAATGTTTCCATATGCCACTGATTACCAGAAGCATCTTCCATATAAAACTCTTTAACACCTTTTACTACAGTTGACTGAACTGCAGTGAGATTCCATCTAAAACGCCATTGTCTTGTTCCTTCTGAGTCTATAAAAAAGAATTGATCAATTATGGTTACCCCACTAGCTATAGTTGAGTTTCCTGCGGTTGTTTTTAACGTTACCGTCTCCGCTAAATAAAAATTTCCAGCATTTTCAGAACTATATCCTGCAGCATGCCTATAACTTCCATCATAGTTTCTACACTCAATTAACATTCCTTTTATAGTATAATCTAGAGGCACAGTTGAAGTATCATCTGCGCTTAAAGTAAATTTACTTGCCACATATGCAGTATCTAAAAGTCTATGAGCAGGCCCCCAGTAGTCGCCCCCTTTAGCTGCTCCATAAAAAGATTTTTGTAATTTAAATCCATTAGTACTTACTGCCTGAGTTGTGAGTAGGCTAGAAGCTTTTTGGTCAGTAGTTCCAGTATGAAACTCAGATAAAAACTCCATAGGTTTATTATGTGGGGGTAAAAATACTCCTTCATGCAAAATACCAGAAGCAGTAGCTCCGCTAATTAAAGCTCCAGATACAAGATCATTTGAATAGGTACTTAAGTTAGCATCAGTTGAAACTGAATTTCTAACTTCATCAGCAGTTTGTCCTTGAGCAACCGCCTCTCCCACTATATCCCAAGTTCCATTTGCATTAATAATTCCCGAAGCTACCGATACGTTTATCCAACCATACTTACCTGCCAAAGAGTCTTTTAACCAAGTTATAAAACTAGCTCCTTGTTGGGTTAAGTTCTTCCAAGTATCTCCTCTGTCTGCTCGACCACTACATACAACATCAACTCCATCACTATTTGTTGAACGTACTCCAGCATCTACTGGGTCTAAACAGATATAGCTATTATCATCCGCACTAATGTTTAAAAACCCGTGTATCGGACCTTCACATATTGCTTCCGCAGTAAATACTTGAGAAGAAGTTGTACTATCTGTGTCTGCAAAAATAGGATTTCCATCAATTCTACGCACTCCATAGATAACCGGAAGGTATTTTGACTCTAAATTAAATTTAAGATCAGTCTCTCTTCCTTCTGTAACAAAGTAAGTATATTGTTTTACTTTAAGCTTAAATAATCCTTTTTTCTTTATTCCTGTTTTTTCAACTTGAACTTTGTATTTTCCAACCAAGTCTATTGTTTTGTCTGCATGAACAAATCCCAAGTCATTTGCATACTCAGGACGTATTGCAGCTTCAAGATCTGCTTGCCCATTTTCGTTTAGTGCACGATGAAAGTCATCAGAAGTTACTCGTCCTCGTACTTGTTGAAAATCCCCCCAGTTACTTTTTAATCCCCATTGCATTTCTGCTTTTGTAGGAGTTTCATTATAGTCTGCTGTAGAAATTATACCGTCAAAAAGAACTAACGCGTCTCCTATTTGAGTACTAGTATCTTCAGGGTAGTAAAAAACTTTATAAACTGTAACTTTTCGATTTACAAAGGAAGTAGCTTGTGTTCCTCTTAAAAGAGCGGTTACTTCTTCACTGCCAAGAGTTGCTGTTAAGCTTCGAGTAGTTCTATTTAAAGTTCCTCCTCCTATAACAGAGAAAGTAACTTTTTTATTTGCTTGTGAAAACTTTAATATTCTTAACTCACTTGTTGCAACATTTGAAGGATTTGGAATAAGTATAATATCATCTTCTCTAAATCCTGCATCATATAAACTTGAAGGAGCTGTAAGCTCATTATCACTAGCATGAAAACTAAAAGAACCTGTCAAAGATGCATCTGCAAGAGTAGCATCTAATTTTATATTCATGGAAGCAATTTTTAACTCAGAAGTATCTTGTATTGCTCCAACAGAAGTTAATTTATTTGCAAC
>Ga0163180_10000468_pt1 | contig 23273 bp, 19 predicted proteins | sample AtlANTMetagenome_2_FD_109647 | JGI IMG/M metagenome (GOLD analysis project Ga0163180, IMG submission 109647) | Marine eukaryotic phytoplankton communities from the Atlantic Ocean - Atlantic ANT 4 Metagenome | ecosystem: Environmental > Aquatic > Marine > Oceanic | place: North Atlantic Ocean...
AGGCAGTGGATGGCGGCTCGGATGGCTCGGGCCGTGACTCAAGGCTTGACGCCTAAGGCCAAGCCGGGATGGTACGAAGCTCAGCTTCAGCGGCTTCGGACGTGGTCAGAAAAAACCACCATTCCCGTATTGATACTGACCATTCCAGCCCACACTCAGGCCAAGCCTGAGATGTGCTCCGACTTCATCCAAGAGCACGACTGTATCCAGCAAGCAGAACGCTATCGGGTCATTGTGGAGGCGGCGTCACACTCTGGTTTGCCTTGGGTGGATGGCCAGCGTGCCTATGCCGCCAGTGGACGTCCGAACTTCATGCTCCAGCCCGGTGAACGGCCGGGCCCAGGGGCATGGGAAAAGGACGCTGAGCACCCCACCGCAGCGGGGCATCGAGCTCTGGTAGCCGGACTATTACAACCGGTACGGGATGTCTTGAGGTAGCGCTATTCGCATTGGCATTCAACGGAGTGCCAGGTCACGCCTTCGGAGCAACTGCCGGTGACGCAGCCCATGATGCTGCCTGCACAGTCTTCAGTGTTGCCATTTTCTGTCAACGCCACCATGTCTCGTACCATCCAGCCGCAATTTGCCTCGCCGTACATGCCGTCGTTGTAGGGGTAGCAGCCTTCTCCGCTACCGCCGGTATACTGGTTGCAGACAAAGCGTGCGCCTCGGGCTGTCAGACCGTAGTGGGCACAGGTTTCAGGGCAACTGATGCTGCCTGAGCCATAGTAGGTGCTGCTCACGAAACTGGTGTACTCACCAAAATAGTTGGCGTGGTACCAGCCGGGCTCGCTTCCTGTGTGCGTGGGTGTCACGTAGTCCATTCCATCGCAGTCTTGATCGATACCGTCTTCAGCTATCTCTTCGGCGCCCGGCGAGATGCTTTCATCGCCATCGTCACAATCGCCTGATTCCGTCACGTAACCATCGGGTGCCGAGCAAGCGGTGGCGGTGTACTCGTCGATGCCGTATCCATCTCCGTCCTCATCTCGATAGTAGACGGTGGCATCAGCCGCATCGGGTTCGTCGATGTCGCCGTCGCAGTCGTTATCGACGTCGTCACAATATTCGAGTGCATCTGGACGGGTGTCGCCATCCGAGTCGTCGCAGTCCCCTCCGACCCCGATGTAGCTGGCGGGTGGGGTGTCGCAGGTCACCAGCATGCCGGAAGAGTCGCCGTACCCGTCACCATCTATATCGGGGTAGACGGTGATGGCGTCTTCGTCGAGTAGGCCATCACAGTCATTGTCTTCACCGTCGCAGACTTCTTCCGCTCCCGGATAGATGTCGTTGTCGTGGTCATCGCAATCGATCGAATTGGCCACGTACCCAGCGGGCACCATGCAGGAAAGCATCGTGTCGTCTTCGGTACCGTACCCGTCCGCATCGGCATCCCGGTAGTAGAGGTCAGCATCGGTGGCATCGCTGCCATCGGCACTTCCGTCACAGTCGTTGTCTTCGCCGTCACAGACCTCGGTACCGGCAGGATTGATGCTGGCATCGAAATCATTGCAGTCGAGGTCATTATCGGCGTGGCCGTAAGGGACGGAGCAGGCTTCTACAGTAAAGCCGGCATCGCCGTATCCATCAAAGTCGCTGTCCAAGTAGAAGGTGGACTTGACGTCTTCGTCGATGTCGCCGCTACAGTTGTTGTCGAGTTCATCGCAGATTTCAGTCGCCCCGGGGTAGACGAGGGGCGTTGTGTCGTCGCAATCGTCTGACGAGGCCACATAGCCGTCCAGGGGAACGCAACCATCGTAGGTAAAGGTTGTGCCTCCATGACCATCGCTATCGAAGTCCAGAAACCAGGTGGGTGTGACACCCTCATCGATCTCGCCGTTGCAGTTATTGTCGAGCCCATCGCAGACTTCGTCGCGTCCGGGATGAAAGGAGCTGTCAAAGTCGTGGCAGTCGCCCTCCGCCACGCTGTATCCGTCTCCATCCAGGTCCATGGTGTCGGGGTCAGGGTCGGGAATTTCTACATCTCCGGTGTCCTCGGGTGAAGCGGTATCGGGTTCGCCAGTTTCGGGATCAGGAGAATGAGTGTCGTCGGCATCCGCGTCGGAGTCGGAGTCGGCATCCGCATCGGAATCGGAGTCGGCATCCGCATCGGAGTCGGAGTCGGCATCCGCATCGGAGTCGGAGTCGGAGTCGGCATCCGCATCGGAGTCGGAGTCGGCATCCGCATCGGAGTCGGCGTCGGCATCGGCGTCGGCGTCTGCATCGGCGTCGGCGTCTGCATCGGCGTCCGCATCGGAGTCCGCATCGGTGTCCGCATCGGCGTCGGCGTCGGCGTCGGCGTCTGCATCGGCGTCCGCGTCCCCATCGGCGTCCGCGTCCCCATCGGCGTCCGCATCGGCGTCGGCGTCCGCATCGGCGTCCGCATCGGCGTCGGCGTCCGCATCGGCGTCGGCATCGGCGTCCGCATCCGCATCGGCGTCGGCGTCCGCGTCGGCGTCGGCGTCCGCATCGGCGTCGGCGTCGGTATCCGCGTCAGCGTCAGCGTCAGCGTCAGCGTCGGCATCGGCATCGGCGTCGCTATCGGCGTCAGCGTCGGCATCGGGTGCACTCGACACTTGGGTGTCCTCGTCGTTTTTTGCACCACAAGCGATTGCGAAAATGAGGAAAGTCCAGGTAAACCAACGCATATCAACCCCTATAAGGGGGATATTCTACATCTATTTAGCCAGTCGTGGATACCGAAAGGCAATCATTGGCCTGAGAATACAATTCTTCACATGTGGATTCGGTGGCAGTGGGTGAGCTTTCACCGCCTTCGCATTCGTAGGTGATGTCTTCGTCGATCACACAGTCGTAAAAGTCGATGAACAAAGCCTCGCATTGATCGGGGACGCTTTTTGAAAGCCTATCGCAGACCAACTCGCAGAGTATTTGGTCGTCGCTGAGTTGTTCTTCATCACAAGCGGATGGCGTACCATACATCTGACTGCAAAAATCCCCACACCCAGCGAGCATCTGGCTGTTGACACTGCCCTCTGTCACCTGAAGGCCGTTGGGCAGTTCAGACGCTTCTCTACCCATCATGCAGGCCAGCAGAGTGGAAAGAAGGAAGGTGACAAAAAGAAAGCCCGCAGTCCTCAAAACAAGAACTGCGGGCTTTAACACCTTCATAATAAGACTAGCTTATTTCTTTTTCTTCTTCGGGGGAGGCGGTGGCTTGCTCCCTGGAGGAGGAGGTGGTGCTTTCTTGGCTTTAGCAGCCTTAGCTTTAGTGGCCTTAGCAGCCTTAGCAGCCTTAGGTGGTGCGCCGCCGTCGCCTGGCTTCTTCGAAGGAACCTTAGCGGCTTCCTTCTTAGCAGCCTTAGCCGCCTTAGCAGCCTTAGGGGTTACCTTTGGCTTTGCTGCAGCTGGAGCTGGGGCAGGCTCGTCGCCCCCACAGCCTACGGTGGTCACGAAGGTACTAAGCGCCGCGATGGTCACAGCGAGAGTAGTTGCGCGAATCATGATGTCTCCTCACGGACTGATGGGCAAAAGAGCCCTGCGCGGACCCGAACGGAACATCCGTCTGGTCGAGCCTGGAGAGCGTAGCAAGTTGCGAGCAAAAACGCATCAATAAGCTGAAAACTGATCAACGATTGTCGCAGGGTCTTCACCGATTTTGCTCTCCTTAAGGGCGACATAGAAGGTTTTAAAGAGCGTTTTTGGGCGAAAAAAAACGCTTGACGTGTCGACTGTTTGCAGGTTTTTTGGCCTTAGCATTTTTGGGCGACCGAGCTCTGAGGAGAGCTTCGAATCGTCTTTTTTTAAACCTTCAGTTTTCATTCTTTTTTCGGCTACAAAAACAGGTTTATGGTGTGCAAATGGTTTGCTGAGCCAATTTTGGGCCGGATTTTTGGTCCGAGTCGCAACCTTTTTTATGCAAACCAGAGGCTATGAAATCCAGGGTGGGTGCACCGGACATTTTTGCTGCTTTATATGGGTGTGCGACCACCTCATGATGAATCCGGCTTGTCCCGCGGTGGTCTACACATAAGAATTCGGTTTGACGGTCTTTTTTTATAGAGGAAGACAGAAAGCCGGTGGGATGCCTATTGGAGTGTCTTCAGAGATATGCATGGTGGAGCCTGGAACAGTTGCACGCCTCGGCAGGGAAAAGAATAAAGTTAGCCGGCATACCCGCTTTTGCCCTATCCTGGTCACGCATGGTGAACCGGTTTCCTATCCTTATTCGTCTCGTTACCTCCGCAGTGGTCACTGTCCTATTTTTCGGGGCGTGTGAATGGGCCTTGTCCCATTACGGCTGGTCTCAGCTGTATGAAGGAGATCCAGGCTATGACTGGCGGTTGAAATCGAACCTGGACCTGGAGCGCGTGCCGCATGTTGAACGTCAGGGCTACTTTTCTGTGCGAACCCATGACCATGGATTTCGGGATGGTCCCCTCCCAACGGAAGGGCCTTGGATTCTTGCATTGGGGTGTTCGACCACATTTGGCTGGGGAGTCGAATCTGAGGACACTTGGCCAAAAATGCTGGAAGACAATTTAGGCATTCCTGTTTTCAATGCAGGTGTACCGGGACACAGTAGCGAACAAGGCAAGCATGTTGCCGATAAGCTCCTAGAATCTGGCCCCACCCTAGCCATCTTGGGGTGGGGTTTACGAGACGCTCAAAAGACGACGATTCCTGATGTAAACCGTCGGCCCGCAGCGTTTCCTCGCAATACCGCTGTATATGAGTGGTTCAGCCAGCGTCTCCGTTCGCCTCGTATTCAGCGTGGCACGACACCTCGGGTGTCAGCGGACAGGTTTCAGGAAAATTTGGAATATGTGGTGTCTTTAGCGACAGCAAAGCGCATCAAGATTTTACTCTTGGATATGACCGGTCGCTCTGAGACACCCGACCATGCGTCGGTACTTCACAAGGTGGGACCCCCAGTGGTGATCCCTCAATTGTCGAATTCCATGGTTTTTGAAGAGGACCGCATCCATTTAAATGCGGTGGGAAACCGCGCCTTGGCGCAACTCTTGGTACCTGCGGTCAACGCGATGATGCAGCCTGAACAAAAGGCCGTACCTGCGGAAGCAGAGCCGAAGCAAATACCTTGAACCCCTCTGCGTCCGGATGGCCTTCGTCAAAGAAAAGAGCTTCTCGAACCGTCGGCTCCTTTTCGAATAGGGCGTAAATTTCGGCAGGGAGATCATGGGGTGTGGGTTGAGTTTCGAGCCATACCCGACCTGTTTCTTGGTCCAATACAGCGAGTTTTCCTCCCCGCTTTTCTAAGATTTCGCCCCGTCCCTCCTGTTGCTTCCTGAAATAAGGAGTCAGATCCATGACCACCGTTGCGCCGCCACCAATCGCTGCAGCAAGGTGATTTCGCTCTGTCTGCCAAATCGCGGAGCCCTTGACGTCGAACGTCGAGATGGGAGGAAGGGCGACGATCATGGTGGCTCCTGTCGCTCTCTGACACTGCTGAACGGCCCGCGCATACGAGATGATGGGCTGTGGCCCCTGCTGGTTGCTTCGACGGGCCCAAATGATGATGTCGGGCTTCATCTTGGGCGCGATCTTGGTGCACCATTTCACCATGACGCTCACAGGGTTGGCGGGAACACCCGCATTGATCACTTCGGCCTTCAAGCCTTCGGCCTTCAGCATTCTCTCTAGCTGCTGGGGGTAGGACTCGTCGTAGCTCACGCCCCACCCATGGGTGACGGAATCGCCGATGGCGATGATCCGGGTGACCGACCGCCGTTTGGGTTTGAGCTCGGGGCCCCGCAACCGATGTTCATTGGTGTTGAGTGCATAGTCCCGAACACGATTGATTTCGGCCCCCTGGCCCTGTCGCCAAGAATGCACTTCTTGAAACGAATGCGGGCGGTCCGGTTGATACACCACGGCCTCGTCTAAGTCCGGGAGGAGCCAGGGCTCCCCATCTAAGCGGTCCCAGCGTCCGATGATGGTATCGGACATATGACGGTTCTGTGCCCGTTGGACAGTCACCCATACGCCCACGCTTATGGCCGCCAAAATGATGGCAATCGCCAATGTTTTGGTGGACAGTCGTTTCATTACATCACCGTATATGTTTTCGGAAGTATGGGGTCTGTCGGTTCAGTCAACCACAGGTAGAGTCCCATGGCGATCACGACCGTTGCGGCACCAAGAACCCATGCCCATCCGTTTTGAGGCTGTTGCTTCATCAGAATCCCCGTATCCTGTCCAGCCATTAACGGGGGGATCCGTTATTCTTTGCTTATGAGTGATGAACAAAGCCCAATGGAAGTCTTGAAGGCCACGCGACCGTGGTGGATTCTTCCTATTGTGATTCTTTTTGTGTTGGCGCTTGTCCTCGTGTTTACTGACGTGGCGCCGCTAAAGAATTTTGCCTACACGGTGTTTTAGCGCTCGTTACCACCAACCCAGCCGAGTGAGTTCGTCAGAGACTGCTGTGGCGACGGTGCGATGACCCAGATCGGTCAGGTGATTGGAATCGATAAAGGCCCGTGACCCCACACCGTCGAGAATGCTGGCGGTGTCCAGATAAACGACATGGCTACCGCTGCTTTCGGCGACCTGTTCCATCACGGTTGAATAGTGCCAAAGGATACGGGGATCGGGCCGAACACCTTCGCTCATCAGTAGCACCTTGACGTCTCGCTCTTTGGCGAGCTTGACGATGTGAACCAGGTTTTCTCGCAGGGACTCTGGAGGGACACCGACACCTCCGCCAGGTTTAATACTGCGCGCCAAGAGTCGGAGGGCTTGGTAGAGCCGAATACTATCCAGTGCCGGCAATTCATCTGTCAAAGCACCCTCTTTCCAAGCTTCATACAGTGCTGCAAATGGCAATGGCGTGGGCAGGTTCTCATTGACGCCCAAATAGATCGTCCAGACATCCCCGTCGATGGCATCCGCATAGCCATCGAGAAATTGTCGGATGTGGAAGCTCGTCCAGCCCCCCACACCTTGATTGACTGTCTCTGTTCCTCCGGGCTGCATCTGAGCCATTCGTGCGGGGTAAAACTCATCGAGTGAGTCGTTTTGGAATGCCCCCCCAGTCGAGGATGCGCCCAGGCACACCACTCTGCGCTCTGCCTGTTTGGGTGGTAAAGCGACCGGAAAACCTTTGGCTGGGTAGATGGACGGGACACCGCTCGCCATGCCCTCAAACTGTTCAATCAGCGTACTGATAGAGCCGGCACCTCGGTAGACGTCCGCAGCATTCCATAGGGAGCCCATATGGGTATAGCGAACCATGACTTCTGTGGATCCGAGAAGTGCGCAGGCGAGGGACAGAGCGCTCAGGTTGTAGTAGCGAATGCGGGTGGGGTGTACATTGACCCAAACGAGGGCGCCCAAGCTTAGCCCTGCGAAAACGGTGTACAGCCAGCCCATGGCTCCGATGACCGGCCATATCGCTGCGGTGCCGAGCGCGAATGCAAGGCTTGGAATTAAAGCACCGACAATGCCCTTTGAACGGGCGAGTTTTATGCTCAGCCCGATAGCGATGGCGGCGGCCGACGCGAAACCGCTGAATACCAGGGGCAGCAGGTCCTCTGAACTCTCAATCAGGCGAAGCGTTTCTGCCAACTGGGCGCCGTCCATTCCGATGAACAGCAACCCAGCACAGCCGCTGATTCCGGTCGCGATCACAAGACTGGGCATAAAGCGTTTAAAGCCGACCAATAATCCAGCGAATAGGGCTCCGACGACGGCCCCAATACCGACGGGCTTGAGGGATCCCGTGGAGGGTTGGCGATTATCGACTTTGGCCGATTCAATGCTGACCCGCCTCAGACCTGAAGTCATCGCAGGACGGCCCACGCCATCGTCAGACGCGCAGGAAATGAGGGTGTCATTGACCTTGGCGGACCAGCCATTGAGCGCCCGCGTCATATGGACACTGATGGGCCCCGCTTCGATTGGGGGACCCTCGCCAGAGCATCGGAGCTTTTGAGTGGTGCCATCAAAGCGCAACAATTGCCCCGTGGGGGGTTTCCCGACTTCCAGTACGAGCGCTTTCATCGCATGTTGGCTTCTGAAATGAAGGGTCATCAACAAAGAGCCGCTCTCAGGGAGTATGGCTTGGGTCGACATCGATTCTGCTTGGGGTTCGGCCACGATGCTCTGATAGGCCGCCAAACTGAATGAGCCCCAAGGTGGGGGCCCCTTAGCGAGGACAGATTGACTCACGAAAGGCTGCCCCCTGGAGTGGCGGACCCAGCCTTCGGGCGCACCCGTCCGTGCTGCGGACCGACTCATGCACAAGGCGGTCATGGTGCCGACCAACAGGGCGACCGTAGCGATCAAGACATGCGTTCTCATTCCGCACCTGCTCGGAAATCGTATCCGGTTCTCTGGAGCATCTCGATCATCGCGGGGTCCAGACGCAAGTCTCTGGGGACTGACCTGCCCGCACGAGCCGACCGAAAACCGTCCCATCGGGATTGAAGCTGGTCGACGATTTTGGGGTTGTTTTTAGCCATATTGGTCAGTTGCCCGGGGTCATCAGCAATGTTGAACAGGCAGGTGTTGACCAAGGGTTCGCCAAGGGGTTCGCCGGGGGCAGGTGGAGGACGTGCATTTTTCTCGCCGGGTACGCAGGAGAAATTCTGACGCAAAAGTGTCCAGGGAGGGGCAATGACGGCTCCAGGAAGGGTTCCCATTCCCGTCCAGCTCGGGTCTCCTTCGACCAATGCGGTGCTTCTGATGGCATCTTTTTCACCGGTCATCAGGCCAGTGGCAGAGAGTCCATCGATGCTTTCTGGGATCGGTACGCCGACGAGGTCGGTGATGGTGGGCAAAAGGTCGACTTGAGAAACGAGTGCCTGTACGGGCCCCTCCGGACTTTGGCCGGGTACGTGAATCAACAAAGGAATGTGGGACACGCTTTGAAAGAATCCTGCCCCGTGTAGCAGTTCGCCGTTGTCGTCCAGGGTTTCGCCATGGTCTGAAACGAGGATGACGACGGTCTTTTGCCCGCGTTTTTCGATGGCGTTTAGAACGACGCCCACATCCTTATCCATTCGCGCTACCGATTCGGCGTAGGTGTCCCGCCAGACTTGAACACCAGTCTTTCCCGCTCCGCGCACGGTGCGTTGGATGGTGAGTTCGCCGACGAGAACGAGCCCAGGCCTTTTTTGCCCGCCGGCTTTTCCGGGCATCGCCCGGTCGGTCGGGCTGTGGCGGTGCCCCGAACCTTCGTCCCAAAGCGCCTGCCTGACCCCGGTTCGATCAGTGTCAATACCGTCTTTAGAGACCACGAATGGGAAGTGGGCTGAACGGGTATGAAGCATGGCAAATACCGGGCGGTCCTTGGGTTGCTTGACTAACCATTCCGCCAAGGGTTTTGCCGTGGCGCCGCCTGAACCGATGGGTTCGTCGAGGTGCCTCCCGTCTGGGGTATCGCGAGGTGGATCGATGACGACCATGCGCTGAAAACCTTTGTCCAAGCCGTAATCGGGCCTAAAACCCGTTGCTGCGTCGACGCTGAAACCTCCAGTCAAGTAGCCAAAAAGACCCAATACTTCCGGAAGTGTGCGGTGCCGTTCTGGAAGGCCACGACCCCAGTTGAGGACGCCGGTTGTACTCCCGAAACTGCCGGTCAGCATGGTGGTGAGGCTTCCCAGCGTAAAATTGGCACCGGCGTAAGCATTTTGGAATTGGAAGCTTCGCTCTCCCAATTGGTCGATGTGTGGCGTCAAGTCTCGGGTGTCGCCATAGACGCCCAAGTGATCAGCTCGCAGGGAGCATACGCTGATCAGGACCACGTCACATCCGGGACACAAGGCTTTGGGATTGAGCCCAGACGCGCTGCGGGTCGGGGCGTCTCGGTCGATGTCTACTGTGCCCGGCTGAACGAGACCCATGCTGGAGCTGGGTGGTGGCATAGGCGGTGGTGGCATGGGCGCTACCTGTGGGGCGGCGGGGGTCTCCTCCGCAACAGGCTGCGGACAACCCAAAATCAGCGACAGTGCGCTCATAATGGGAAAAAGGCCTTTCTTAGGCATCAGTACCTCTGCTGCGAAGCATCATAGCTGACCCGCTCGGAGAAGGCTGACATCGTCTTTACGGAAGCGCCCTTGTCGGCTGGAAGCCTCGTTCCGATTTATTCTCTATGGATGCTTTACTTCACACCTTTAGAGCCATTTATGGGGCCATTTATCGCGGTGTGTTTCTCTACCTTTCTTTCTACGCATACATCTTTGTTTTGGTTCCATTAACGGTCGCCTTTGACAGCTGGTCGCCCATTCCCATCTGGGGCTGGATGGGGCTCTATTCGGCTGGGGTGTTCTTGATTGAACTGAGTAGGGAATGGCCTGAAGAACGGATCGATCCGGTCACGCTCGTGGGACCCAGTGTGTGCGCTCAACCGTCTGGTGGACGTGTGGTTCACCTTAGACGCGGTCGGTTGAGGACGGCGAGAGCGGTGGTGGGTGTCATGACCCCGATACCGAGTCCTCTGCATCGGCAATTGAGATTTGGTCGGACACGTATTCGCTGATCTTTACTGTCGTCTCATTGGGGCAGAAGCCGTTAGAGGAACCACAGTGGAGGCACACATGTCCGACAGCGAGAACCAGGGTTCAATTCTTCCAGGCGAAGGGATTCTTCCAGGCGAAGGCATTCCGAAAGGCGAAGGCATTCCAAAAGGCGAGGGAATCTTGCCCGGTGAGGGAATCTTACCCGGAGAGGGAATGCTCCCTGGTGAAGGGGTCGCGAAGGGTGATGGAAGAGTGCCTACGGAGGATACGGTCCTTCCCGCTGATGGTCTTTCTCCGGAGGAGGGTCAGATTCCCGGTGAGGAGACCATCCGTCCAGGAGAGGGTCGGCTGCCTAATGACGACGAAGCAGACAGTGCCGAAGCGGGTTCAGAATCGGGCACAGAAGAGCCACCGGCCGATGCGGAGTAGATGGTTTACGGTTGCCTAAATCGTGTCGTTAAGGCGATCAGATAGGCGACTAAACCCAGGGCGAGTGCGGCAGAAAAGGACACGGTCATCGACACCACGATGACCGCGAGTGCACCAATGACGGAGAAGAGTGCATTTGTGGCCCAGGCCCACGGCACTTGATCCGCATCGATAGAGCGGAGGCCGTAAACAAAGGGAAAGCCCAAAACCAAACCGATAGGAAAGCAGATTCCCACGGCGACGGCGATGCGGGCGAGTTGATGCCAATCTGCGGAGGCGTAGGTCAAGCTTTCCAGCCCCCAATGAATGGCTGCCACACAGATGCATAGAAATCCGACCACCCATCGGATGGATTTAATCTTGGTCGACAGAAGGCTGCCCACACCTGAACTCAGCAGCATGCTCGCCAAAACGACACTGAAGGACAGCATGGGGTGGCCCAGCAGAAGCCCCAGCTTGTGCATCAAGGCCAGTTCGATCATGACGTAGCCCACGCCAATTCCAGCGAAGTATCGCGTGGTCTGGCTCTGGCCACGGTCTCCGATTCCGAGAACAAATGGCCCGTACAGGAGCAGTAAAGCCATCGCGATTGAGTAGCCCCCCATGCCGAGCAGCCACAACGGGTTTCCTTGAGAAATATAGGTGGGTTCTCGAATGGTTTGTGCGGCGATGGACGGCTGGGTCCAGCGGGTGAATTGGAAGAAGTATGGGCTATCGTCGTGGGTGGGAGCGATATGGCGCGGGAAAGTGTCGATGAACTGCTGCGGGTCAGCACTAAAAACAAACCGAGAGACCCAGTTGGATGAATCGACGGTGCTGTCCGGACCCGGCAAGTGGAGAGTGGTAAACCCGGAGTCAGTGGCCCACTGTTGCAAGGATTCAATCTCATCTTCAGAGAAGCCATGGGGTTTGCAAAGAGTAGCGACCTGGTGATCGACCGATCCGAAAACAGCGATGGTCTGATGGAAAGCGATGTCCGTTCGGGTTTTTAGCGCTTCTCGGAGTTGAACCAGAACCCGAAGCGCTTCCATTTCTGCGGCCATCCGGATGATTTGGAGGACACCGTGAGGCCGTAATCTGTCCAGCATGTTGGCGAATGCTTCAGTGGTATACAGATAATTTTCGGCGAGCATATAGGCGCCGGAATTGAGGGCAGTCCAGGTGTCAATTCCGGTCAATTGGACGACATCGAAGGTGTCATCGGTCCGCATCAACGTGCTGCGCCCTTCTGCTACTCGAAGGTCGACCTGGGACGAGTCCAACAGAGCCTTCGACCAATTGGGCTTGTGGTGGGTATGGGCAGCGAGGACCGGCGCGTGAAGGTCGACGGCTTGAACATGAGCTGCACCTTCACCCAGCACGGCCCAAACATCATCGGCGCCACCGAAGCCGATAATGAGTACATCCGCGTCGGGTTTGAGCGTTGCAGCCCCTCCGTACAGAGTATTTTTGAGAAGCGATCTCGACTCCGGATAGTCGCTGAAATTGCTCAATAAGGTTGATGCTGAGCCATCCTGCATGATTTCGATTTGTGGGGGGACTTGGCTGGCATCGACGGGAATCCCTCGGGCGCGAATCGTGCGCTGTGCATCCGGAACCTCGACAAGGTCTACTCGACTCAAGGGTGTCCATGTGGAATCCACGATGTTGCGGGTGATTTTGCTGGGAGCCAACGGTGCGCGCAGGGCCACGACGACGACCACACCAGCGATAAAGGCCAAAGCCCATCGATGGTCCGGCATGCAGATCCATGCAGCGACCAGGGATAGGAGGATGAGTGTTCCGACGGCTCCGGCCATTCCCAGCAGTGGAAGCAAAAGAGGGGTGAGTACACAGGCGAGACCCGCTGCGATGAGGTCGGCACCATAGAGCGTGCTGGCTTGTCGTGGCCAGGCTGACAAAATTAGTCCCACTACCATGCCCCCACTCAGAAAGGGCGTGAGTGAACCCAATATAAATGCACTGAAGAGTAGGGTTCCCTGTGTGTTCATCGGGCCCAGATGGACGGGCAAGACGTATAGGACAAGGATAGAAGCGATCAGGGAGAGGCAGTAGGCCGCCACACATTTTTTAAGCCATGACCAAGGCTGATGTCGCCATTGCTCTCGAGTGATGGCCAGCCAGCATCCCGCGGCTCCGATTCCCAACAAGCCGTTGCTGACAGCCAAGTGCCCGAAATGGAAGTGGTAGCGCAGGCTGGCCAGTCGAGTGAGTAGCACTTCCCAGCCCATGAGTGTGCCGGCCACGAGGGCCATGCACAGGACAAGAGGCGTGGTGCGCGGCTGCTCTGCCTTCAAAGGAGGTCGAGGACTCTGGACTCCGAGATGCCCGGGTCAGCCGGTCCCGTGCTTCGGTAGATGATGTTCATGTCGCGATCGATGACGACGTGCTGAGGATTGCCAAATCCGTCCCGGTAGAGGTCGGAGGCCACATCATCGTAGTCACACAGTACGGGGTGCGTACTGCCGAATGCATCAATCCAATCCGCAGCGTCTTCAGCGGCGTCACAGCCGTTGAGTACCACAAGGCCGGTGTAGCCCGATGATGCGTGTTCTTCGTAGAAATCTTGGAACCCAGGAGCCTGGGCTCTACAGCCGCTTCAGGTGAAGCCACTGAGGTCTAAAAGGATCACGTCACCAGCGAAGTCATAGAGGTTGAGGGTTTCACCGGTGTGAGTGGTCAGCGTGAAGTTTTCCGCGCAGTCGCCCACGCTGGTGCCGGTGGCTAAACCTTCGCAAGGTGCTGTGCCGACATCCGCATCCGCATCCGCATCCGCATCCGCGTCGGCGTCGGCGTCGGCGTCGGCGTCCGCGTCCGCGTCCGCGTCCGCGTCGGCATCTATGTCGGCATCGGCGTCCCCGTCTATGTCGGCATCGGCGTCCGCGTCTGCATCCGCGTCGGCGTCCGCATCGGGTTCGGCGTCCGGACACTCGGGCGAGTCTGCGCAGTCCGGGTCGTCGCAGTCAAACAGCGTATCTCTGTCGTTGTCGGCGCCATCGCTACACTCGCCAGACTCATCGCCTTCAATGTCCGCGTCCGCGTCCGCGTCCGTATCGGCGTCTCCATCGGCGTCGGCATCGGCATCCGCGTCGGCGTCCGCATCGGCGTCTGTGTCGGCGTCGGCCTCTGGGGCGGGTATGCAATTCCCGTCCTCATTTTGTTCGAAGCCATCCGCACACGACGCAGAGTCTTTTGACTCTGTTGCTGTACAGGACATCAGTACGATGGGAATGCAAAAGAAAAACTTCCTCATGATGACTCCTTACTGTGCAATTTAACGGCTTTGATAAGCTATGACTCGCATACCGAAATTTTGGCGTTATTTCTTGAGCAAAGGAGATTGATATGACGACCCTTAAAGGAACCAGAGGACCCCTTGTGGCCTTGATGGTGTTTTTTTCCTCCAGTGCGTTTGCAGGCACCATCACGGTGACCAGCAGTGAACAGCTTCGGAATTCGAATGGTACGCTTCGCTGTGCATTGTGGACTCAGGGCATGGGTTTTCCCGGTAAGGTCGAAAATGCCGCAAAAGTGGTCACTTCGGCCATCCAGGCGAATACTGCCGTCTGCACCTTCAACGATGTCAATGCTGGGAAGTACGCCATCTCCATTCTTCACGATGAAAATGACAATAAAGAGATCGATGTCGCTTCGTATGGTCCACCCTTAGAGGGCTTCGGAACCAGCAATAATGCTGCACCCCTTCCCACTTCACCGCCCACTTTTGAAGGCGCAGTGTTCGAGTACGATGGGACAGCCACGAAGTTGGTGCTTGAAATGCGGTATCCGGCCCAAGGTGCCGGCGGTCCTCCGGGTCAGTAAGCAAAGGCTTAGGCAATGTTGTCGAGACGACTCGCTGTTCAGCTCAGCGCAAAAGGTGTGATGGGCCTGATGGCCGCTGCGCCCGTGTTGGGCGGGTGTCTTCGTAAACCCCAGGGTCGCTTAAGGGAGTCACCAGGTTCTCAGGCTACAGGTGCGGCCTCCAATTTGGGGACGGTCGACTGGGGGCGTTTTATTGAGGAGTTGGCTGAACTGGCTGAAAAGCAGTTTTCAGGTGCTTGGGACCAGGAAGTTCATGTCACGGATGTAGAGTCACTGATGAGACTTTTGGACCTGGACGATAGGCGATTCGCAGACATTTATGATGGGTATGTCAACGCCCATGGGCTTTTTCCGGAAATCAGATCCGCTCATGACGGCGGTTCTTTTTCAGTGGCGACCATTGAGTTTGATGCTGGAGATGAGATTGCCCTTCACAATCACCCCGACATGACGGGAGTCATTTTATGTTTGTCGGGGGCCGTGGAAATCGAATCCTTTGACCTGTTGCCCAATGTCGGGCCGGACGGAAAACTACGACTTCAGCAGGTGGACCAACTTCGGTTGACTGCGGGGGAGTTTTCGACCCTTACAGGCCGTCGAGGTAACATTCATGGATTGGTAGCGACGGAATTCACAGAGCTCCTGGATGTGTTTACACCCCCGTATGCCGGAGAGCGGAAGAAGCGCTTCAAATGGTATGAGCGGGCGACAGAGCCGCTGCCTGGAACGAATACGTTTGAAGCTTGGGAGCGGTAGTCCGCCGTTATGGCCGAAAGTTGATGGCGTCCAAGCTCTCCACACGGCTGTCCATTCGCTCCAGAATATTGGCTCGAATTGTGCCCTTGGGGAGCTCTGCAGCCATCGTTTCGATGGCGTCTGGCTGATCTCCAACCAAGATGAGCAAGGCCTCCGCAATACCGGAGTCAATATCATTTTGACAGCGATTCGGGATCTGCTCCCGGAAGGATGCAACTGGATCCCACCACGGCTCATCCTCAAGGACTAATGAGAGGATGCGACCGCGGGTCATTCCTTCGGCGAGGCTGCAGTCGGCGTGCGAAGGAACACTCTTGACGTGGGCGTACCACTTTGACGCATCAATGTCATCGTCATGCCCAATTCGCCAGCCGATTTCCTCAAAGAGTTTCGCGTGCATCTCCTGCGGGAATCGTGCGGCGATACCGAGGGCCTCGCCAATTGAGTCGCCAAAGCCTTGCTGCAGTCCGATGCGGATTCCATTTATGAGGGTCTTTGCGCCAGAAAGTTCTTGAAGCTGCTGAGTTCGGGCGATGACGTCATCGGGTTTATCGCCATTCTCTGCCGTATAGACCCTTATGATGCCGTCAAAGAAGACGAGTTGGTACTCTTCAGGAATGTGGCGCTTGATTGCGTCGACCTGATTTGAAAGGTCTTCAAAGTCGACCTCAATATGATGAGCGGCGCCATCGTAAAATGCGTGATGAAGAACCTTTGGGAGTGCGTTTCCACGAGGACGAAGCTCGTCGATGCTTAGATTTTGAGCACAGAGCGTTCCATAGTCGTGAGTGACCTTCCAGCTTCGATGTTGGGGGGATTCGGCTATTTTTGCGGCTGCCCGGTCCGGACCAAAGACGAAAGGATGCGGGGTGGGAATTTGATTGAGAAGGAAGAAGGTCAGGGCGATGCCGAGTACAGCCACGACGGCGATGATTCTACGCTTTTCTGCTTTTGAACGCGGGGTAATCCCCATTTAGAATCTTGTGGGTTGGGCCGCCGTAAATGCGACTCCCATGGGCAATTCTCCAACATTTATTCCCGACACCCAGCCTCCATGTTGGGATGCCCACACAAAGAACCCTAAGGGCACTTTTTTGATGGGCAGCAGTCCAGGGTAGATGTTGGCTCGGATGGTGGGGTCGTAGCCGACGTCGATTTTGAGGGAGGCCAGAAGAGAACTGTTGTCTTCCCAAAATGCACCCATCACCAGATTGCCGTGGGGTTCACTGGCAATCATAATTCGGCCGCCATTGGTTTCCATCGGGACAATTTTGACGGTTCGGTACCCGGCTACAAAGGATACGGCGTTGCCATCGACAGCACCAAGAGTCACGCCGCCCAGCCCTTCTGTGCCGATGTAGCCAATAATTCTAGGTCCACCCTTTTTGGCCGGGTCCCACCGGAAAAAATAGCTCTCTCCTGCGTTGTAGATGCCGATCGTGTCGACTGCCAATGCGGGTTGCCCGGGCCAAAATCCAATTTCAACGGTGTCGCTAAAAAACTGAGACACATTGTCGGAGTTGAACATGAGCCATCCGACGGGGTTGAAGAAGTACAAGTCCGCGACGGGGTCAGTGTTGCCTCCCCTGAATGAACCGTTCTCGATGGTTTCATTCATCAAGGCGCTCATCAGCATGGTTGAAGCGGCCCAGATTCTCGGCGCTTGGTATCCCTCTCGCTCATACCACTCCGCCATTTTTCGGTAGAGCATCCCTTCCCCCAACAGATGGAGGAAATAGTTGGGCACCCATTGGGAGTATTGGGCCGTCATTCCCTCCAAGGGGATAAATTCGCGAGCCATGAACTCTCTGAATCCTCCGGTCTGCTCAATGGCCTGGATGGGATTCGCTAGATTTCGCATGGTATTGGTGAAACCGGTTTTGAAGTCGGTTTCCAGGATGCGATTTTCGTAGGACGACGACCGCGTGATATCGAAGCCGAGGTTGACAAAGGTGGACACCGGATTGAATAGCGTTTCGCTGCCCCGGGTGTGCTCTTTGAGGAAGTACGGCTCTTTCTTTGGCTCCGCGCGAACATCACCACTGGCTGTAGTCAGCCCGAATAGAGCTGCAGCCAAAATACATAAATGTGCCGGTTTGAGCCGCACGTGGGTTCACTCGGGTTGGATGTGATTCACGTCAAAACGTTAGCGCAAGGAGCATATTCATGTCTGAAAAACCCTGCATCTGTATTAAGTCACAGCCCTGCTGTAGACTCGGCTTTACTGAGGTGGTTTTCCATGTCTCTATTCACTTGGGCCCCGGGCTTGGTGTGGTCGTTAATGGGGCAAGCTCATGCGAGTGAAAGCCAAGTTTGGGTCCGCAATCATACCCAAAAAACGTTGCACGTCGCCTCGACGGTTCAATCCGGTGAGACATGGGCAGAGGGGCGCGAATGGACATCCCAACAGCAGGTGATCGAGCCTGGGAAGGTGGGAGAAGTCATGCGTTTCACTCGGCGGAAACGGGATGTGAAGTCTTCCCCTATATTTCTGGTCAACACCCTGACTATCGATGGGGTTGATGATGCGCTCGAGTTGAGAACAAGCCTAAAACGGTCTTTTTGCAGCACATCTATGGAGAGTGGCCTGGGTGGCCTGGGAGCATCTGAGTTGCGATGGGGCGAGAGTGACATCGCCTTTACGGTGCGACGTGAAATGGAACAGCGAAATATGGGCGGTTTTCCATTTTGTCAGGGTGGAAATGAACGCATTGAGTTGATTATCGAGCCGGACCATCCGCTCCCTGTGGCTCCCAAGCCGGGTCCCGATGACCTTCAAATCATGGCCTACAACATCTGGTATTTGGTCGGTAAACCCCGACAGAATTCGCGATGGGAAGGCATTGTGGAGGTCGTGTCTGGGAACGATGTGGTGGTGTTTAGTGAGGCATTTAAAGAACGATATCGAACCTTGATTATGGACCGTATTCGCGACGAATACCCCTACATGACTCGAGTGATTTCGGGCAATTCCGTCATGAATGGTGGGGTTTTTGTCGCGAGCCGATGGCCGTTTGAGGGTCTGGAGCCAGATAGTTCAGGTCTGTATCGAGCGCCTCAGTACATTTTCTCGGGCCGCGAATGTGCAGGGGAAGACTGTTGGGCTTCAAAGGGGATCCAATACGTCATCATCAAGAAAAATGGTCGCAATTTTCATTTGTTTGCAACCCACCTTCAATCCACGGATCCAGTATTTCGTTCCAACAACCAAGCTTTTGATGCCATGATTAGACAGACGGAGTCGGTCGGACGCTGGGTGGGCGAGTGGAATATTTCGAAGGAAGAGCCTGTGCTGATTGCTGGAGATCTCAACTTTGATGGCAACGACGCGGAGTTGAGCACGCGGGTGCTCGACAACATGGGGGCGCTGATGCCGAAACGGGTGGGACCGATCCAGCACAGTTTCATGATGGCAAACCCCGCCAGTGCAGCTCAGGCCCTGGATTACGTGCTTTATTCTCGGTATCACCGCGCTCCGACCCAAGCTGAACAGACCATTTTATTACCGGCCGGGATGCTGTCGGATCACTTTCCTGTTCGAGCCCTCTACCGTTTTGGGGAACCCTGATGCGGCTCTATCTCTGGGTGGGAATGATGGTGGGTTGCACCGAATATGGTGTGAAGCATGCTCTGCCCTATGGGAGTGGAGGGGGGGACACCGGAGACGATACCGTGGAGGATGCGAAGCCCGCTCCCGAGGATGATGAACCCGACCCGGACGACGAAGACCCCGACCCGGATGATGATGAACCCGATCCGGACGACGACGAACCCGACCCAGATGATGATGAACCCGACCCGGACGACGACGAACCCGACCCGGATGATGATGAACCCGACCCGGACGACGACGATGGACCGTTTAAGCCGTCCGACTTTTCATTGGGCTGGCATTTGCTTGACGAAGGTGACCTCATCCCGACGGATACGAACCCTTCGCACGTGGTTTCCGAACACGGAGATATCGACAGCTATTGGTATGAGCCTTCCGGGAATCATGGATTGACGGGCGATGGCGATTCGTCAGAAGCATTTGAACGGATGCGGGAGTACGTGCTCGAACGGGTACCGGAGCCCACCATCGGTATTGGAAATCTCCACTATTATGCGGACAGCACGGTCAGTTCGTTTTCTGAAGCCACCTTCACCTATGTGATGGCGGACTTCGTGGTCAGCGAATCTGAAGACCCTTACGATTATTGGCTCACCGTTGCTGCTGTGGATGATGGTATTCAGGTGATCGTGAATGGAACGATTCTGGGGTACCTCAAGCTCGATGAGATGGGCCGGGACTGGGATCTGGGGCCGTATATTCGCCTGGGCGAACGCAATACGCTCATCGTGGTGCTTGTGGACAACGCCGAACGGAACAAATTCATTCAGGATATGGCGTTTTACCGTGGCGAGGTCATGGTGGTAGGGACGCCCTAGCGCTCAGTTCTGAAGGTGGCCACGAAGGTCTCTTCTGTACCGTCCCAGGCGACCGTCATGGTGGCCGTGTATTCCGTGTCGGATTCGAGTGGCGACAGCGGGAGCATGGTGGCCATCACGTGCAGGTAGTCGTCTGTGGACGGATCTGACAGGAGGCAGTCGATACTTTGCCCATCGGGGCCGATCAGTTCCGCATCGATGAGTTGAACATCGTAGGGGTTGCCCGATGGGCCGGTGACGTCATCCGCAACGGCTGTCACGGTGATGGGGTAGCCAACGACGCCGTGACTCGGAGCCGGGTCGGGAACTTCTGTGTCGGAATCAAAGGATGTGGGTACGTCTTCCTGGCCATGGACCGGAAACATCACGGCTGTGCGAGCGCCATCGGGGTACGGCGTCACGAAGCTCATGGATGAAAAGTCGCCTGTCTGGCCAAAGCCTGAATCAATCCAGTAGGGCATGGTGAAGGGAATGCGGTGGTACACGCTACCGATCCACAAATCTACAGCTTCGGTGGGGTCGGTTCCCCACGACACGACTTCGGCCCAGGATTGCCCGGGACGGGTGGGGTAGCCGGCGGCTTCCATGCGGTCCCAGACCCATTCTCCCGTGAAGAGTTCGTCATCGCTATTTTCATAGTGGGTCAGCCAGTCATGAAGATCCATGTAGTCGGCGTGGATTTGGCTCGCGTCGTCGAGCTGGCGATTGAGTTGACCTTGCTCGATGCCCATGAGGTTTCGGTAGCAATTGGTTCGCTCGATGGCTTCGATCGCATCGTCGGAGGCTGACCCGTACCCAATGGAGTCAGTCCCGCAGGCATCGTCTATGCTGCCCACCGATTCAAAGTCAGTTCGGTCCGCATCGGTGTCTGCGTCTGCGTCTGCGTCGGCGTCGGCATCGGCGTCGGCGTCTGCGTCTGCGTCGGCATCGGCGTCGGCATCGGCGTCGGCGTCAGTATCGGCATCTGCGTCTGCGTCCGCGTCGCTATCAGCGTCTGCGTCTGCGTCGGCATCCGAGTCGTTTTCGGTGTCGATATCATTGCCGTCGGCATCGCCCTCTGAGTCGAGATCGATACTCGGGAGTGGGTCGGCTATCTCGGTTTCATCGAACTGCTTGGCGCAGCCGGAAATGAGAGACAGTGTGAGAAGCAGGGGGATGGTTGGGTGCATTTCGTTCTCCTGTCCCACCCTTTTACAGCACTCTTTGGAGTCGCATGTGCCAATGGGGTGCCCACTGGGTGACGATCAGATGGCGTGACGATTATCGCCAGGTCGTGATGCGCAGGTACCCGTGGCCGGTGTTGGCGCCAGCCATCAGCCAACCCCCATCATCTTCATTGAAGGAGCCGCCGCCGCCGCCGCCCCAACCGTTACTCGAACCGGAGCCACCACCACTGTAGCCGCCGCCACCGCCGCCGCCATAGTTCCCGCCGCAGCCACCGCCTCCGAAGCCTCCAGCACCGTGGTGAGGGCCGTTGGGGCCGCCCTGGGCTCCCGATGTGAAGCCGCGTGCGGCTTCGCTTCCGCATGCACTGCAATAGATGCCGGCGTCACCGGGGGGAGAATTGCCGTCGCCGAAGAATCCCGCACCGCCGCGCCCTGAATTGTGACCGCCTCCGGTAGCGCCGTATCCGGGAAGCCCACCATACCCCCAGCCGGGGCCGGTGCCATCCGCACCTTCTTCTGTAATGACTGCGTCCACTCCACCAGACTCTGCGCCACCACCGCCACCACCTCCAACGGTAATAAAGGGGATGCCTGCGGCCACTAAGGTGGTGAAGCCGCCACCACCGGTACTGTTTCCGGTGTGGCCACCGGATGAGGTGGTTCTACTCGGTTGTTCGCCGACGACGAGATCGAGCGGTTGTTCGGGGTATACCGAGTACATGCCGCCACCACAGGCGCCCAGCCCGCCGTCGCCAGCATTTCCGTTGCCGCCTTGGGCTCCGCAGGCTTCGACCTCGATCAGAAAGACGTGGTCTGGGACACGCCAGAGTTCCATGCCGCCGGTCATGCTGAATGTGAACACTTCAGCGGGCCCGATACAGTCGGATGGGCCAATGTCGGGGTCCTCATCATCGCAGTCGCCGTCGCAGCTTGAAACCCCATCACCGTCGATGTCCCGGCCATTGAGATCGGGATCGGTGTCATCGCAATCTTCGCTGGAAACGGTGCCATCGCAGTCGGAGTCGGACTCGAAGTCACCCACAAGTGGGTCGAAGTCATCGCAGTCGAAGTCGGTCACAATGGTGTCGCAGTCCGCATCGATCGAACGGGTGGTGGATTCCGGGTCGGTATCGTCGCAATCGCCTTCGGTGAGCGTGCCATCGCAATCCGCATCGACGTCTGTCCAGGTCGAATCTGGGTCGGTATCATCACAATCGGTGAGCCCTAGCCATCCATCACAGTCGAGGTCGTCTGCTATGGCCACAGCATCGGCATCGAAGTCATCGCAGTCATCTTCGGTCAAAATACCGTCGCAGTCGGCATCGGTGGAGCGGATGGTCGACAAGGGGTCGGAGTCGTCACAATCTCCTGCCGTCAAAATTCCATCGCAGTCGGCATCAAATTCCATAGAGGTGGAATCGGGATCCAGGTCGTCGCAGTCCTCTGCGGTGGGGACGCCGTCGCAGTCGTGATCTGTCCAAACATCGCCTGAAAGTGGATCGGTGTCATCACAATCCACGGCCGTTTCGGCTCCATCGCAATCGGCGTCATCCTCAATGGCGGTGGATTCTGGATCGAAATCATCGCAATCGAGGTCAGTCAAAATCCCATCGCAGTCTCGATCTGTCGAGTACGAGCCGAATGTTGGATCGGTGTCGTCGCAATCACCGATGGCTAGGACGCCATCGCAATCGGCATCCTCAGCCACAGCCGTTGATTCTGGATCGGTGTCGTCGCAGTCGGCATCTAAGGGGATGCCATCGCCATCGGCGTCGGCGTCCGCGTCGGCGTCCGCGTCTGCGTCGGCGTCGGCGTCGGTATCGGCATCCGCGTCGGTGTCCGCGTCTGCGTCGGTGTCGGCATCCGCGTCCGCGTCCGCGTCGGCATCGTCGGATGTACAGTCCGGTGATCCGGAGCATCCGGGGTCGTCGCAATCCCATAGGCCGTCGCGATCATTGTCCGCACCATCGATACATTCACCCGGCTCGTCTCCTTCGTAAGTATCGAGGTCGGAGTCGGTGTCACTGTCCGCATCGGTGTCCGCATCGGCATCGGCGTCGGTGTCTGCGTCGGCATCGGTGTCTGCGTCGGCATCGGCATCGGTGTCTGCGTCGGCATCGGCATCGGCGTCGGCGTCTGCGTCGGCATCGGCGTCGGCGTCGGCGTCGGCGTCGGCGTCGGCGTCTGCGTCTGCGTCGGCGTCGGCATCGGCGTCTGCGTCGGC
>Ga0163180_10000469_pt1 | contig 23272 bp, 41 predicted proteins | sample AtlANTMetagenome_2_FD_109647 | JGI IMG/M metagenome (GOLD analysis project Ga0163180, IMG submission 109647) | Marine eukaryotic phytoplankton communities from the Atlantic Ocean - Atlantic ANT 4 Metagenome | ecosystem: Environmental > Aquatic > Marine > Oceanic | place: North Atlantic Ocean...
ATTATGAAATTATTTGAGAAGTTGACAGATGAAAACTTCACCATGTTTGCAATGCAGTGTTATGATAACCCTCAATGCACTTCCATGGAAGAGTTTATGGAAGACCTTAGAAGGTTTAGATATTTAAAACGACTGTTAAGAAGATACTACAAAAATGGTGAACTCAGAGAAAGATTGATTCTCAATCATCTCATCGTCATTTTCAATATATTTGGATTCGAAAATTCTGTTAAGATGTTGGAATTCAAAATCGATGAAGAGTACTGGCCTGTACTTAAAACTTGTTTAATTTTTATGGATTATGTTAAAGAAGATTGGAAGACAGCAATTCCAGTTGATATGGAAGTAGCACAGGTATTAAGAGAATTATGACACAGGTTGATTTAAAAGAAGGTGCAATGAATGTAGTAGATACAGTCATTGTATTTCGTATTCTTAAAATGATGACTAGAAAGTGGAATGAGATGGATGCACATAAGTTCGGTCTCATTGATGATAATGGTAAAAGAATCAAATCAAAGAAACCCAAAACCTCAGAAGAAAAAAACTCATTCACATTACTACATAGATTAGTATTTAATTTAAAAAGAGTCTTGGAACTACTACCATTTGGTAGGACAAGACTTGCATCTTACGCTGCATCATTAGCTTTACTCAAAGAACATTTCAACATAGATGGAGAGTCTCTCGAAAGACATTTCTATCAATATCTCAAAGAAAACGATTTAGTACTTGACTTATTAGAAGGTCATGATAATATGAATAATTTACAAAAGGGTAAACAGTATGAATTAAGACAATCAGTTTGGAACGAAGAAAATAATGTTGGTTACAGAGGTGACCAAGTACAAGTTTTAGGAAAGACTGATAATGTGATGGGAGTAGACATATACAGAGTCTACAATATAACACAAGACCAGTCCATGTTGATAACAGGACATGATATTAAATGAATGGATTTATGAAGATTACGAAGGTACAAACTCCACCAAAAGATATTGCACAGTTCAGTGGTGCAAACTATCCAGTGGAAGACGAAGGAATCAACCCAGAGGATGTAGTTGAAATATTCAATACACCTTTGACTGGTTCTTATAATTGGGACTACACAGTTCAAGATAATAGAATTAGAAAACTATATGAACTAGGTAAAGAAAAGAATTGGAATGTAGAAGAAGATATAAATTGGAATGTTCCTAATCCAGATGAAGATGAAACTGCATTTATGTTTTTTAATGAACAATGGAAAGACCATAAAGACTACAAAAATTTATCAATAGAACAAAGAAAAGAATTTGTTCAAGATTTAAATAACTGGACACTTGCACAACTATTGCATGGTGAACAAGGTGCATTATTAGTTGCATCTCAACTTACTAGTTGCGCACCTACATTTAATGCAAAACTTTATGCAGCTTCACAAACATTTGATGAGGCAAGACATGTAGAGGCATTCAACAAATATTTACAAACTAGAGTGGGTAGAATGTTTCCTATTGGTGCAAATTTGAAAGCTTTATTAGATAAAGTTCTTACAGATGAAAGATGGGATTTAAAGTTTATTGGTATGCAAATAATCATAGAAGGTCTTGCACTTGCAATCTTCAATACAATAAAACAAACAACTACAGACCCAGTACTAAGGTCGATACTTACTTTAGTAATTAGAGATGAAGCAAGGCATGTGACTTTTGGAGTAAATTATCTTGAAAGTTTTGTGCATACTTTAACACCTAAAGAGAAAGAAGAAAGAGAAGATTTTTGTTTAGAGGCATGTACAGTATTGAGAAATAGATTTAAACAATATGATGTTTGGGAAAAATGGGGATTTGATATTGAGTATACAGATGAATACATTACTAAAAATGCATTGAATACTCAGTTCCAAGAATTACTATTTACTAGAATTATGCCTAATCTTAAAAAGGTTGGACTACTTCCAGATAGACTTTTACCTAAATATGATATGTTAGGAATTTCTAAGTTTCAAGACTCTGTAGAATCAGACTATGAAACATCATGGGAAGAATTAAGTAAACCATTGGAAATAGTAAAATGAAATTAAAAAGGTTCAAAGAAGTAGTAGAAGATGCACCAGTGAATGCAACAGGAAGTGCAGTTGCAACTAATGAACCTATTGTTCGTAAAAAGAAAAAGAAAGATGATTCTGGTTATAGAGAAATAGGAACACCAGAACTTTTAAAAAGATATAAAGAAGATACTCCTGGCCAAGAAGATGCAATAACTGAGTCAAGAAAAAAAGATATGACTGCAATCTCTTCTTGGAAAAAGAAACTAAAAAATGTTAAAGGTATTTCTAAAGATACTATGCAACAACTATCAATGTTACCTACACCAGTTATTACATCTTTAATAAATCAAATAGGTATGATTGTTGCAGATAATGAACCAGAACATCCACCTCATGTAAAAGACAAAGAAAAAGAAAAGAAAAAAGTTGTCCTCAAAGGTTCACTTGCATCTGTAAATGAAGCACAACTCATGACAGATGGTAAAATTGTTACAGGTGTTTTACAAGTTCTTGATATTATAACCAAAAGACTTAAATCAGAAATGGGTAAAAGATACAAGAAGGATGCAGAGGATGGACTTGCATATATTAACTCCATTGCAAAGATGGTAGGAATGAAAGCAACTGATAAAAAACAAGTTAAAAATAGAATGTTCTTAAAGATGGGTGATTTTGATGAATTAGATGAAGGACTTTGGGACAATATCAGAAAGAAAAAAGCAAGAATTAAAGCTGGTTCTGGTGAGAAGATGAGAAAGAAAGGTGAAAAAGGAGCTCCTACTCCAGACCAAATTAAAAGAGCTCAAGAAGAATGTTGTGCAGAATGTTTAGGATATTATGACCATCAACTTACAGAAGCAGAGTATCAAGGTAAGAAAGTCACATTAAATGACCCTATAAGGACTTCTGAGAATCCCAATAAAAAGTTTAAGGTTTATGTAAAGAATGAGAAGGGTAAGGTTGTTGTAGTTCGATTTGGAGACCCTAACATGGGTATAAATCGTGATAACAAAGAAAGAAGAAAGTCATTCAGAGCAAGACATAATTGTGCTGACCCTGGCCCTAAAACTAAAGCAAGATATTGGTCATGTTATCAGTGGAGAGCAAGTGCAAAAGTGGATAACTAAGATTTGGGGATGGATTAAAACTGCATTTATTTGGTTCATAGACTTATTCAGAGAAAGGTATGAAATAACTGTATCATTTAACAGAGAATATGGTGATGCAGATGATAAAGTTTATATTGCAAAAAAGATTTTCAAACAAACAGAAAGACATCTAAAATTTAAAGACGAAGAAAACTGTCTTGTAGAATTTAGAAGTGCTGGTGGATTACACTATATAATAAAGGAGTTATAAAAATGTCAGTAGAAAAAATAATAGCAGAACATCTAAATATTGATGAATCTTCAATAAGTGATGATAGTAAAATTGTAGATGATTTGGGTGCAGATTCTTTACATATTGTAGAGTTAGTTATGCAAGTCGAAAATCAATATGACCTTGAAATTCCAGATGAAGATGCAGAGACATTACTTACTGTAGGTGATGTAAAACAATACATTGAGGACAACTCATAATGAACCAAATGTTTATGGGTATTATATTGATATTAGGTCTTGCAACCTTTTATCTTTATAATCAAAATCAAACATTAAGTGCAAACAACCTTGCACTTGAAGGTGCAGTACTAGAACAACAACAAGCTATGACTGCAATGAAAGAATCATTTGAAAAACAAGGTAAATCCTTACAACAAATGATGCAAAAAAATGCTCAGATTGAACAAGAAATGAATCAATATCTTGACATTTTTAGAAGACATAATTTAAACCAACTTGCAATTGCAAAGCCAGGAATGATTGAAAAAAGAATTAACGATGGTACTGCACAAGTTTTTGAGAGTATAGAAAATGACAGTAAAGAACTGGATTCTTTGGACGACCCTTCCGCTGATATTAATCCTAACAACTAGTTGTGCTAGTTTTGGGACTAAGAAAGTAGATATCGTATCCAAACCATTAGAAATAGATATATTACAACCAACAATGCCTAGGAACATTGATTTGAAAGAACCTAGGTTTTATGTAGTATCTGAAGCTAAGATTGCAAATCCATGTATCAAAAATGAAGAAGGTAAAAGACCTAGAACCAAAGTAGATGGTAAATGGGTATGTGATTTGGGTAAAGAAAATCCAGATTGGCCAGAAGATTATACCTATCTTGATAGATTTATGGATGATATGAAAAAAATGAATAATGGTGATGTCGTCTTTGTTGCATTCTCGGTCAGTGATTATGAACTCCTTGCATATAACATGCAAGAACTAAGAAGATACATTCGTGAAGTACAAGAAGTTGTAGTTTACTATAGGAATGTCACCATTAAGAACCCAGATGGTTCTACATCAGAAGGCAAAGCTGCAGTCGTCAAGAAAAAATAAAACCAATGTCTAGATATTCGTAAGAGAGAACGAATATTACCTTGACAAATCCCAGACTTATAGTATTATAGATATATGTCTTTGTGGATTGATAAAAAATACCTTAAACTAGTATCCCCTCGTTTGAGAAATGTAAAATGGAAGGATGATAAACTCCTAAACCATTCATGTACCTATTGTGGAGACAGTTCCAAGAATGAACTAAAAGCACGAGGTTATCACTTTGTGCATAAGGATACTTATGTCTATAAATGTCATAATTGTGGTCATTCTACTAACATAGGTATTTTTCTTAAAGACCACGATGAAATGTTGCATAAACAATGGGTCATGGAAAAGTTCGGTAAAAAGAATGATACCAGACCAGTTGCACAACAGAACTTTACTTTTGAACCACCTAAGTTTAAATCTAACCCACTTGCAAAATATCCCAAGGCAGAAGATAGTCCATTATGTATTGACTATTTACAAAAAAGAGATATACCATATAAACATTGGAAAGATATGTATTTTGTGGAGAAAGCACAAAGTCTAAGTTCAATAAATTATAAGTATAATAAGAGAGTTTTAGGAAACGACCCAAGACTAGTTTTACCCTTCTATGATAGACAAAAAAATCTCATAGGAATTACTGGTAGAGCTCTAAATAATTCACAACTGAGATATTTAACACTACGATTCGATGAAGAAAAACCACTTATTTTCAATCTCGACAAAGTTGATTTCAACCGACCTCTTTATGTTGTTGAAGGGCCAATTGACTCTTTATTTCTGGACAACTGCATTGCAGTGGCAGGTTCAGATTTCTCCAAGGTAACAAACGAAATTAGTAAGAGTAATTCTACTCTAATCTTTGATAATGAACCTAGGAATAAAGAAATCATCAAAAAGATGAAGTCTATGGGTGACCAAGGTTACAAAGTTTGTGTTTGGCCAGAGACAATAAAAGAAAAAGATATCAATGACATGTGGATGAAAAACATCAAAGTCAAAGATGTGATAGACGAGAATACAAGACAAGGTTTAGAGTTATCCCTTGCAATTAATAACTGGAGTAAAGTATAGTGAATGGTAATGGTTTAAGTATTACGAAAAGGGATGGGTCAAAAGAAAATCTAAATTTAGAAAAAATACATAGAATGGTAGAAGCTGCAACTGATGGTATCAATGGGGTATCTGCATCACAGGTTGAAATGAGTGCAAATCTATCATTTTATGATGGAGTGACTACTCAAGAAATTCAAGAGACATTAGTTAAATCTGCATCGGATTTGATATCTTTGGACACACCAAATTATCAATATGTAGCTGCAAGATTATTACTATTTGCAATCCGAAAAGATGTATTCAATACTAAATGGAAAGATAGTAAAATTTATCCACCATTAAAAGAGATAGTAGAAAGAAATATAGAATATGGTGTTTATGATAAAGATTTATTGAGTTATTATGATGATGAAGAGTGGGAAAAACTAAACTCATATCTAAATCATAATCGAGACTTGATGTTTGCATACGCAGGTCTCCAACAGGTAGTGGATAAATACCTTGTACAAGACAGGTCGTCTGGTAAATTGTATGAAACTCCACAATTTATGTATATTTTGATTAGTGCAGTTCTTTTTAAGGACTATCCTAAAGAAACGAGGTTAAATTATGTTAAAAGATATTATGACGCGATTAGTCAATTTAAAATCAACATACCAACCCCAGTTATGGCAGGGGTTAGGACTCCTCTTCGACAGTTTGCTAGTTGTGTTTTGGTCGACAGTGATGATACTCTTCCAAGTATCTTCTCTTCTGATATGGCTATTGGTAGGTATGTTGCACAGAGGGCTGGTATTGGTATCAATGCTGGTAGAATTCGTGGAATCAACTCTAAAATTCGTGGTGGAGAAGTACAGCACACAGGAGTTATACCTTTCCTCAAGAAATTTGAATCTACTGTCAGATGTTGTACCCAAAATGGTGTTCGTGGTGGAAGTGCTACTGTCCACTTTCCAATCTGGCATCAAGAGATTGAGGACATTATTGTTCTCAAAAACAATAAAGGAACAGAAGATAATAGAGTCAGAAAACTAGACTATTCTATTCAATTATCTAAATTATTTTATGAGAGATTTATTAAAGACGAGGATATCACTTTGTTTTCTCCTCACGATGTGCCTGATTTGTACGATGCATTTGGCACAGATAAGTTTGATGAATTATACGAAAAGTACGAGAGAGCTTATTCTATCCCTAAAAAGAAAATAAATGTAAGAACTTTGTTCATGGATTTACTTAAAGAAAGAGCAGAGACAGGAAGAATTTATATTATGAATATTGACCATAGTAATAGTCATAGTTCCTTTTTAGATAAAGTAAGTATGAGTAATCTATGTCAAGAAATTACTTTACCTACAACACCTATTAGTCATCCAGATGACGAAGAAGGTGAAATTGCACTTTGTATTTTATCTGCAATAAATGTAGGTTCAATTAAACTAGAAGAAATGCAAGAACTTTGTGACATTGCAGTTCGTGGATTAGATGAACTAATTGAATATCAAAGATACCCAGTAAAAGCTGCAGAGATATCAACTAAAGCAAGAAGAAGTTTAGGTATAGGATACATTGGTCTTGCACATTATCTTGCAAAAAATAAAGTTAAATACAATGACAGTACTGCACACAAATTAGTCCATGAACTTACAGAAAGTTTTCAGTATAATTTATTAAAAGCATCAAATAAACTTGCAAAAGAAAAAGGTAAATGTGAGTGGTTTGATAGAACCAAGTATGCAGAAGGTAAACTACCAATTGATACATATAAAAAAGATGTTGATGAAATTGTAAAACCAGTATATAAACAGAACTGGGATAAACTAAGAAAGTCAATAGAAACACATGGACTAAGACATAGTACATTATCTGCACAGATGCCCTCTGAGAGTTCGTCAGTGGTCTCAAATGAAACAAATGGTATAGAACCACCAAGAGACTATTTAAGTGTCAAGAAATCAAAGAAAGGGCCTCTAAAACAGGTTGTACCATCATATCAAATGTTACAGAACTTTTACACATTATTGTGGGATATGCAAGATAATGATGGATATATCAAAGTAGTTTCTGTTATGCAGAAATTCTTTGACCAAGGTATTAGTGGTAATTGGTCTTATAACCCAGAAAACTATGAAAATAACGAAGTTCCTATCTCTGAAATGGCAACAGACCTTCTTAAAACTTATAAATATGGATGGAAGACTTCTTATTACCAAAATACATATGATATGAAGACAGATGAGGTTGTCGAAGTAAAAGACGAACCACTTCCAGTACAGGAAGAATTAGATGATGAGGATTGTGACGCATGCGCCATATAGAATTTGCAAGAAGAACTAACGAAGAAAACATACAAAGAAAAGAAGATAAAAAAGAGTTCTATAAAAAGAAAAAAGAACAAATCTTATCTAGTTATGTAAATCTCACTGAGAGTGCAAGGAAGGAAATTTTTAATCCAGAAACAGACCATCCAGAAGATGCACCAGAAATAACTAAACAAGGTTATTCATTTGTAAAAAATAGATTCTTTGTTGCAAGAAACTTTTTTGAAAAAACACATATTGAGTGGACTTCTCATATGTTCAAGTTTCAAGAACAAAGAAAACAATATTATCGTGAAGAACATATCATCGGTGCAAACTACGATGATAAAGGAAAAGGATTAGATACATGGGTTAGTAAAGGAATGCCCTTTCCTAATTATGGAGAAACTATTCTTCTAATGTATCAAAAGAAAATAGAAGACCTATTTGGTGTTCGATTAGTTCCAACATATTCTTATGGAAGAACATATGATAGACATGCAAGGTTATTAAGTCATACTGATAGACCATCATGTGAGTTTAGTGCAACCTTTCCTATATCATATAATACAGATGATAATAAACCATGGACTATATGGGTTCGTAATGACATAAACTATTGTGGAATGGCAAACGATGACTCATGGGATTTGACAATGGGAAGTCCATATAATGAAAGAGAAAATTGTATTCCAGTAGAATTAGAGCCAGGTGATGCATTATTTTATCAAGGAAGTAATGTAATTCACTGGAGAGAAAGATTAGCTGGAGAATCTGCAAGACAAATCTTTATACACTATTTACATGCAGATGGCCCTATGTATAGAGATTTTCCAATACTTGCAAATGATGGTAGACCATCAGTATATCATGGAACAGGAAGTAAAAGTGGAAGATTATTTGAAGAAGCAAATATGTTTTTACAAGATGGAAAAAATTATTGGAGATATGGGAATAGTGCATTGACAGACCCATTAACAGGAAAACCATGTGCAAAAGGTTATAAGAAATATGAGTAAAGTATTTAATAGAAACAAAGTAAATTTTTTAAAGAATCCAATCTTCTTTGGAGAGGAACTTAATACCCAACGATATGACGATTTTAAATATCCGATTTTCGACAAATTAACACAAAGACAACTTGGGTATTTCTGGAGACCAGAAGAAGTTTCTCTTCAAAAAGATAGGAACGATTACAATGAACTAAGTAAAGCACATAAACACATCTTTACTAGTAATCTAAAGTATCAGACACTTTTAGATTCAGTTCAAGGTAGAGGCCCTGCTACTGCATTGTTACCTTTCTGTACTCTTCCAGAGTTAGAAGGATGTATCATTGCATGGGATTTTATGGAAACAATCCATAGTCGTTCCTACACTTACATGATAAAGAATTTGTATTCAGACCCAACAAAGGTATTTGATACAATTCTAGATGACGAAAAGATTATTGCAAGAGCAGAATCAGTCACAAAAAGATATGATGAGTTCATAGACTATGCACAGAGATATAGTTTAGGATACGAAAAAGATGAATATGAACTTAAGAAAAGATTATATCTTGCACTAATTAGTATTAACATACTTGAAGGTATTCGTTTCTTTGTATCATTTGCATGTACTTTTGCATTTGGAGAAATGAAAAAGATGGAAGGTTCTGCAAAAATTATCAGTCTGATTGCAAGAGACGAAGCACAACATCTTGCAATATCACAACACATTCTAAAATGTTATCAGAAAGAAGAAAAAGATAAAGTAATGTTAAAAGTTATGAAAGAATGTGAACCAGATGTTTATAAAATGTACGAAGATGCAGTTGCAGAAGAAAAAGATTGGGCAGAGTATCTATTTAAATATGGTAGTATGTTAGGATTATCAACTGCATTGTTAAGTCAGTATGTAGAGTATATTGCAAATAGAAGACTTCGTGCAATTGGTTTGAACCCTATATATGATATCTCAAGTAGAACCAACCCATTACCATGGACACAACACTGGTTATCATCTAGAGGACAACAGAATGCACCACAGGAGACAGAGATTGAATCTTATGTAATCGGTGGTATTAAACAAGATATAAAAGAAAATACATTTGAGGGATTTAAATTATGAAGGAATTAGGAATGGTTTTGGTAGGTATATTTGCATTTGGATTATTTTTTTCAACAATGATATATCCTAATCTTGAGTATACAGGTTATCAGAGTGCTCATACATGCACAGGTGAATGTTATGAAGAATATGTAAGAGTGCATGGGACAACAGTTGAAATTTTACAAGCAAAACAACTTGCAGATGCTGGTGACCCCTTTTCATCTATCAGAGGATTATGGGCTGGATGTGCAGCTTGTCATGGACAAGAGGGTCAAGGTATGGCAGTCTTTCCTAAACTTGCTGGTCAATCTCAATCATATATTGTAGGTAGACTTAATGCATATAAAAACAGAGAAACAATAGGTGCAATGTCATCCACAATGTGGGGACAAGCAGAAATGTTGTCCGATAGTGATATAGAACTATTAGGTGAATTTATACAGGAGACTATGAAATGATTGAGATATGGAGTAAACCAGCATGTCCTTATTGTGTAAAAGCAAAACAACTTTGTGAAAGAGAAGGATATGATTTTAAATATTATATGTTGGAAGAAGATTTCACTAGGGAAGAACTTTTTGAGTTATTTCCAACTGCAAGAACCTTCCCTCAAATAAAAGTTGATGGTGAGTCAATTGGTGGATTTGACCAATTATACGCTTGGCACAACAAGGATTGGAACGATAAATAAGGAGAAACAATCATGCAAGACCCAGATTTTGTGGAGTCGTTTTATTGTTTAGAATGTGGTGCAGAAGGTGATGTTGAACATGAAATGGGTGATGGATATGAAGTTAAATTTTGTCCATTTTGTGGTTCAGAATTAAAAATAGAAGATGAATTTGATATGAACGAGGAGTTAGACTTCGATGAATAGAGAAGTAATACTAGATGCACTAAAAACATCTACAGTAAAAATAGATTTTAGGTCTTTAAATTCTGGTAGAAATATAACTGGAGTTTATAAAGGACATTCAGCAAAACAAAGTATACAAAGTAATAAAGTTGTAGTTTGGGATGTTGTGAACTCAAAGTGGGATGACATTGAGTGGGATACAATTATATCATGGGAAAAGGTGAATGAAGGTACAATCTGCTAAAGCAAAAGGGAGAAATTTACAAAAATGGACTCGTGAGAGACTCATTGAGGAATTAGAAATACATGAGGAAGATGTTGAAAGTAGGTCTATGGGTTCTTCTGGTGAAGACCTCATTATGGCAAGAGCTGCAAGGAAGAAATTTCCTTACTCAATTGAATGTAAAAATCAAGAACGAGTCAATGTCTGGGAGTCCTACAAACAAGCATTAGCAAATTGTGGGAAGTATGAACCCATAGTCGTAATTAAAAAGAATCATCATAAACCATTAGTGGTTATAGATGCAGAGGCATTCATTAAAATGCATAAGGATGAATAAAGTATCAGATTGGTTTGCAATGTCAATGACGAAGTTCTTTCGTTTTGTTGCAGATACATTTTTTGCAAAGAGGTATGGACATCGTGCAGTTGTCCTAGAAACAGTTGCTGGTGTGCCTGGCATGGTTGCTGGTATGTGGATGCATCTAACAAGTCTTAGACAAATGAAAACAGGGTATGGCCCTATGATAAGAGAACTTCTTGCAGAGGCAGAGAATGAAAGAATGCATCTTATGTTTTTCATAGAAATTACCAAACCAAATGTATTTGAAAGATGGTTAGTGTTATTTGCACAAGCAATATTTTGGATATTTTATTTTATCTTGTATGTGTTCTTCCCTAAGACTGCACATAGAATGATACATTACTTTGAAGAAGAAGCAGTAAAGTCATATACAGAATACCTTAAGATGGTAGAAAGTGGTGAAGTAGAGAACATCCCAGCACCACAACTTGCAATAGATTATTATGGGATGAAGAAAAGTGCAAAGCTTTCAGACTTAATCAAGAAAGTCAGAGCTGATGAAGCACATCACGCAGATATCAATTTAAAATATAGTGAGGGGCTGTAGCTCAGTAGGGAGAGCGTCTGGTTTGCATCCAGAAGGTCGTAGGTTCGATTCCTATCAGCTCCACCATATTTGACACATAGGTACATCTTTTGTTATACTACTAGTGTAATAAAGGAGTAATATATGTTTTTAGAATTTAACAAAGATAATATCGAATACGAAGTTTCAAGTGACTTTGTTGGTGGTTCTTTAAAAGGAACTGTAAATACAACTTACGATAAGTTGAAAGAGTTATTTGGTAAACCTACAGTTGATACTGGTGACCCATATGAAAAAGTTCAATGTGAATGGGTCATTGAAGGTAAAGTTTATTTCACTGATGAATATGGTGATAAAGATTGGGAATATGTCAAAGGATATATTTACAATTGGAAAACTGGTGGTGTTCCATTAGATGAATATGATTGGCACATTGGTGGTGAAAACTATGATGTTGTTGAAATGATTCAAACTATTGTTGAGAATGGATTACAACCAGAGTATAATTGGAATGATTGAGGTCACAATCTCAGGCCCTAGAGGGGGTCGTGTCAAAGATATAGATGAAGCATTAATCTACAATTATATTGTAGAGGCATGTCAAGAACTAAAAATTAAACAGGCAGATATAGAAGTCTTGGTATATAATAAGTTTCCAAGAGATTATGATTATGCAATTGGTTTTTGTTATGGTGATACTGAGTCTGTTACAATCGAATTAACAAAAGAAGACGATAATATGTTTCAAACACTTGCACATGAAATGATTCATGTGAAACAATTTTTAGAAGATAGATATCCAAGTGAACGAGAAGCAAAAAAACTAGAATATAAACTTCACAAAAAAATAACTCATAGGATGGGATACTAATATGCTTACATACTACAAAGAAATAACAGATTGGAGTGACTCTGGATGTAATGTTCCAAATCACACCTACATCTTTAATGAAAAGAATCAGAATGTAGGATACATTAAAACTGGAACTAAAGAAGAAATCTTTTACAAATCACCATCTAAACTATTTTCAAAGGCAAGACGAAAATTTATAAAACTTGACAGATAGGTACAACTTATAGTAATATACAAATATGACAAATAATAAACAATCTTGGAAAGATATTAGAATAAAAGAAATCAATGATATGGGTTACAAGTGTGATGACTCACATCCTTATTTCGATGAAGTTCAAGCTATCTATTCTGCACCAGAAGGACTAAGGTCTTACAAAGAGTTTAAAGACTGGCAGAGATTACAAGCAGTGAACAATTCTATTTTAGAACCAAGGTAAACAGTTTCGAAGTGACAACTCATGGCAGTTGTATATTGGGTCTGAGTCTGATTCTCATATAAAATCCCTAAAGGTGCTGATGGTTGGGTTTACTCTCTCCTTCCCCATCATCGTTGTCACTTCACTTTTTAGTGGAGAGTATGGAGTATTATGGCAGTAAAGAGCAGAGGATTTACAACTACACATGTAAGTGTAAGAAAATGTACATCACAGGGTACAGGTGGTAGAAGTCGTAGAACTAAAATTTCTATGTCTCATATGAACAAACATAAGAAAAGGTCTTATAAAAAATATAGAGGACAAGGAAGATGAGTCAACCTCAACAACAACAAAAATTAATTAAATATGGAACTGAATTCAAAACAGTTAAGGAATGGAAAGATTTTGAAAAAGAACTTAAAAAGCAAATTGCTGAGTCTCAAAGAAAAAGCAAAGAAACAGTCTAGTAGTTTTACTAAAGAAGAACTTAAAAACTCTACTAGGATATTTAAATCTGCAACACCAAAGTACACATGGGATTGGTATCTTAAGTGGGTATCTTCTGCATTTGTGTTAGGTGCAATGTCAATTCGTGGGATTCCAGAATTACAAAATGTAGATTTAATTTTATCAATCATTGGTATCAGTGGTTGGGTAGGTGTCTCTATTGCATGGAAAGATAGAGCATTGATTATGTTAAATACAGTAGGATTATTTTTTCTACTAAGAAACTTGATTACATTATGGGTACAATAAATTTAGGAAATAGTTTAAGGTATGACATGACAGGTCGTAAAAGAAAGACTAAGAGTCTTTCTACAAAGAAAAAGTGTCATACTATGTCATACAAAATACACAAACCAAGTCAATCAGAATTAGATAGGATGAAGGCATCAGAAGACCACAGGAAGAAATATCCTTCTTTAGGTGTCAATGCAAGACCAACAAAGAATGTAGATAACAGTTGGAAGTTAGAAGAGTCTAAAAAGTTTACAGTTGCACCAGCTTACAACAAAGGTGCATATCAAGTAATACCAAAAGAGGATATAGAATGGATTGGGAAATAATAACACAAATTCTTTTACTTATTGGTGCTGGTATTTTTGCAATCGGTAGTAGTATTATTGTTGCAGAAGATAAACAGAAGAAAAAAGTAAAGAATTATATAGACAATTTGCCTGAAAAGAGAGAAAATGGGTTTCCTTTTCAGAAACAACCACTTACAGGTAAAGGTCAATTTGATAAACAGAGAACTACTTATACCGAGGGAGATAATACTTAAAATTTTGTTTTTTATAAGTAATTAACATGAGTAAGAGAAATACAAAATCTCTTGATGAAATCTATTATGGTGTAGAACCTCATGCAGAAGACGAAAGAGACAAAGGTAGATGCATGAATTGGTATAACTACATGAGTGATAATAAATCATGTGGTGAATGGTTATCAACATGGATGTCTGAAAGAGACTATGAAAACAAATATATTAAGGGAATTAAAAGACTTAAGTATGTCCCTAGAACTGCAGCTGCACTTGCAAGAATGCAAACTAGGTCAGTTCCTTGTATGTTCGAAGGGGATTTGTTAAGTCCATCTACAACTGCATTCATAGAAAAACATGTTGATAAATGTATTACAGATATAGACTCTCTCAAAGCAGTCAAAGACGAAGAAAAGAAAAAGAAACCAGTTATCTCAATACAAGAAAGAATTTTAAACAAGGCAAATGAATACGCAGGTGAAATAGAATATCAAATAGATTTATACTTTGATGACCCCAAAAACAAATTCGATGTCTTTGCATATCTAACAGACGAACAAGTGTCAGGCCCAGTTGCAGTAAAAGTAGGAGACAATTTCCACAATTTAGAAAAAGAATTAGAAGAGGCAGTTGAAGGTAAATGTCCACAACTGAAAGAAGCTTATTCATTCTTATCTAAAAAAGGACTAAGGGATGCATACAAATATATTTGTGGTATTAGAGAAGAATGTGATAAGTATGCAAAAGGTAAAATAGGTCAGAAAAGAACTAGAAGAAAAAAAGTCTATTCTGCACAGGAACAAACTAAAAAGATAAACTACAAGATAACAGATACAGAGTATCATCTTACATCACTTAATCCAGAGTTAATTGTGGGTGCAATGCAACTATGGACATTCAATACCAAGACCAAAGAACTTACAAAGTTTGTTGCAGAAGATAGAATGGGTCTTGGAGTCAAGGGTACAACAATTCAAAGATTTAATAACTACAGTGCTATGAAGAAGATTGGAAATAAGACAGAATATTTCCTTGACAGAATCCAAGAAGGTGGTAAAATAGTATTAAGTAAAGTATTAGATGAAATAAACACAAAATCATCTAAACCTACAGGAAGAATTAACGAACACACTATATTATTGAGAACTGAATGATTTTAATTGACCTAACGCAGGTTCTAATTGCGTCACTGATGGCACAAACCAGAGGTGGAAAAGAACCAATCAATGAACAACTTGTAAGACATATTTGTTTAAAGAGTCTTGCAATGTATCGAAAGAAATACAAAAACAAATATGGAGAGTTAGTCCTTGCAGACGACTCTTATAATGTATGGAGAAAAGATGTATATCCATACTACAAAGCAAATCGAAAGAAAACTAGAGACAAAGATGACAAAGATTGGAATCAAATATTTGATTGCATAACTGTCATGAGAGAAGAATTAAAGTATAATTTCCCTTATAAATATATCTGTATATCAAAATGTGAAGCAGATGATATCATAGGGACTCTATGTGAAAAGTATGGAAGTACAGAAAACATCATGATTATTAGTGGTGATAAAGACTTTCAACAACTTCAAAGGTATGGAAAGGTTAGACAATTCTCACCTATCACTAAGAGTAATATTAAACTAACAAAGGAACAGGCAGAAGAGTATCTTATTGACCATATTATTGGTGGTGATACTGGTGATGGTGTTCCAAATGTTTTATCTCAAGATGATGTATTTGTATCTGGGTTGAGACAAAGACCTCTTTCTAAAAAGAAAAGAGAGATTATCAAAGACCCATTAGTTGCAAATGATGATGAGATAGATAGAAACTTATCAAGGAATAGGAGTCTTATAGATTTGTCCTATATACCTAGTGAGTACAAAGAACAAATCCTTCAAGAGTTTGATAATGTACAAGTTGCACCAAGAGGTGGATTACTAACATACTTTATTAATAACAGATTGATGGATTTAGAAGAAAGTATTGGAGACTTTTAATTATGGCAAAACGAGGAAGACCTAAAGGGTCACTTAATAAAAAGACTTTAGAGAAAATAGTTCAAGAAAAAGAACAAGAAGTTTCTCTAGAAAAGGCAGATGCAGTTTTAACAAAACAAATGTCACCACCATCAGCAGTAGATGATGCAGCTGATGTCATGTCCAAATATGAAAAACCAATTGGGGATACTCAAAAGAAAGTTTTAGATGGGCCTGAGACAAAAGTAAAAACTGTTAAAGACCTTCCAAGAAATCCAAGTATTGTAGAAATACTAGGATTAGTTGAAGAAACTAAAGGTAAACAATCTAAGGTTGACATCCTAAAACAGTTTAATGGTAGGAATGATGTAAAATATGCACTTAAAGCTGCATTCGACCCAAGGGTTGTATTTACTTTACCAGAAGGTTTACCAGATGGATTTGTGATTGGAGACCCAGACACACCAGAAGGTGCAATGGATATGGCACCAGAAAGATTCATTCGTGTATTTAAAAGAATGCAGTATTGGGTTGAAGGTGGTTCTGCACAAGCAAGTCAATCTAAAAGAGAGGAAATATATCTTAATACTTTAAGGTCACTTGAGAAATCTGAAGCAGAGTTCTTAGTTGCAATTAAAGATAAGACTATGCCTTTCAAATCAGTCACAAAAGAAATTTGTGAATTGGCAGGTTTTGACCTAAGTCCTAAGTAAGTATTGATATAAATACTACTATGGAAAAGGCAATAAACAAACTAGGTCTAACTGATGAGGAAAGAGCAATAAGATATACTGATAATGGTGTATCCAAGATTGCAGAGGTTCGTCATTATGACCCAGTAATGGGATTGTTAAAGATTGTAGACCCAATGAATGGGGAAACTCATGAAATGATATACAATTATGACTTTAAAAAATGGTTCAAGCCAGGCACAGACATTTTTTGTGAATGGAATATAGAAGAACCAGTAATTAAACAGATTGATACTCAGACAGGTGATGTCCCAGTAACAATCAAAAGATTTCCATCAAGTCCTTTAGACTAGATGGTACAAATATTATGGAGACATTATGAATCAAGTAGAACAAGTTGATTTGATGCAAACACAGATTCTAGGTTTGAAAGAACTAGCTCAGATGGTTGCAGTTATTGATACATGTGCAAGTCGTGGAACATTCAAAGCAGAAGAGTTCTCAACTATCGGAAGATTAAGAGAAATCATCATTGCAGAGAGTCAGGCACAAGCACAAATCAGACAAGCTGCACAACAAGAACAAACTGAAAGTCTAGATGGTGGTAAGGTGGAAGGTAATGAAACCTCTGAACCAGTTGTGGATGCAAGAGAAAAGTTAAAAAGAAGTAAAGGTAAGAAGTAATGGCAGATTTAGATTTCGGTTTTACAGCAGTAGACCAAGACGAACTCACAACCAAAACTGGAGAAGCTGCAGCTCTCAATGAGAAGATTGCAGAAGACCTCAAGAAGGTTGCAGAATCATCTGGAAATGCAGTCAACTCAGAACAAATAGAAAACCTTGATGCAAAGGTTGATGTACTTAACAAACTAGTATCAAGTGCATTAGATGAGTTGGATGATGCAAAAACATCTATGGGTAGTTCTACAGATGTTGCAGTATCAAAATTGAAATCACAACTTGCAGATGCAGAAGAACTTATATTACCACTTCTACATAAACTCATGGAAAATGAGGATAAAGAATATATCTATTGGCCAAACAGAAAAGCAATTATCAACCAACAGATAGAAAGAGTCAAAAAAGTAACTAGGGGATAGAGAATGGCAACTGATAACTGGGGACAAACTATACCATCATGGGTCGAAGATGACTCATATGAATGTGCAACTATGCAAACTATTATGCAGAATGATGGTCACCCAACACCAATGTCACAAGCAAAATTCTGTGAAATGATGAGGGAATCTGGTGACAAATACATTGTAAGGGATGGTATTGTTAAAGACAGTGAATGGATGGATGGTAAGTTCATAGAGGATGGTCAAAGAACTTATACTAATGTTGATGAGATTGCACAAAAAGATGAAATGATTGCAAAATATGGTGCAGCTCCAGATGGTAATCCAAAAGCAACTTTAAGTTTTTCAAAAGGTGTTGATGAAAACGATACATCTAATTGGGGGCCTGCACAATGGTTAGGTAACTCTGGACTTGATGCTTACATGGCAGCTTATGTTTACAAAAATGGTTCTACAGTCGTTGCAAATACAGAAACTTTTGATAGGGTTGAAGTAAAAGTATATTGGAAATATATCGATGATTATAAAAAAGCAATCACTGGTGAAATTAATCCTATTGCAACAGTTTCATCAAGTGTAATTCCAGATGCAACTTTAGATAAAACAACTGCACTTAACATATCACCATCAAACTCAGAAGTAAGTTTGCAAGATTTTGGTAGAAGTGAAGACTACAAATTTAAAACTACATGTGTCAATGACTTTATAGTTTCTGGTGCAGCTGGAAAATATAAAAAAGAATGGTTAAAAGGTGGAGACCATGAAACTGCAAAACTTATTGACAATTTCTTAATTGCAAATGGGATGGGTAGAACTGCAAATCTTAATACATGGGTAACTCATTCATGTCCAACACTAGGACAACCAAGAACAACAAAAGACATTCTTAATTTTGTAGGTGGTCAAAGAGTAGAAACTACACTACAAGAGGTAGATGGTGGTACTTTCAGTCTACCAACTGGTCATCCTATGATAGAACATTCTGCAACATCAGATGTTAAATGGAAAGAATTTTGGCAAGAACAGTATGATGCTGGTGCATTCTCATCTGAGAATGAAGCATTATATGAAGCAATCAGAGTAGATATCTATAATTAAGTGGACAAAGAACACATATTAAAACTCCAGAAAGGTGACATTGCACTTGTAATAACAAGTGATGGTGGTTGGTTTCAAAAAATTAATATTGCATTTGCAGACGATACTGAAAACCCTATTCAAATGAACCAAGAATGGTTATCATTGTATAAAGCAACAACACACTTGTCTATGATATGTGATACATATTTAAGAAGTAGACAAAATCTCATGCAAGAAACTGGAGAGGATATCATACAAGAACAAGAATGGAGTGCAGATATGTTAGACCCATTTGTTCTAAAAGACTATTTAACAGATTTAGGATATTCAACACCACCAGAATTACAAAAGGAAGTAGATGAACACCAAAAAGAAAAAGATAAAGGAATAAAGAAAACTGATAATGTTATCCCACTTTTTCCAGAAAAAACTTGATTAATAAGTACACATTTTGTTATAATGTGTCAAACAACTTTTATACAAAGGATATATAATGAATAAACATAGTAATTATGATATGACTCCACAGGAAGTCTTCTATGCAGAACTAGGTCGAGAAATCTCCAAGTATGCAGAAAAAAACAAAACCAAATCACTACGATTCAGTAGAAAATTATTTGAAACAGATAGAAAAGGATGTGCAGAAGATGATGTATGGAATCATATGTTATCTGCATGTTCAAAACTTGTTCGTATTGGAACAACTTGGGGCCCTAAAGATACCAGTTGTCTGAATGAGAAAGAACGAATTATTGTCCATGCACAACTAAGGAAGAGAGCAAATGCAAGACGAAGAAAAGAGAAACTTGAAAGCAGAAAATCAAGTACTAAGGAATAATGTCAAAGATTTAGAACGACAACTTCATGATGCATACAAAAGAATAAATGAATTATCAAAATGCAGACAGTAGTGGAAATGATATCCATGTAATCACAGATGCTGTATCAAATACAGATACAGCTGGATGGTATTATGGGTTTATGTTATGGGGTAAATGGAATAAGAATCAGATATTCTATAACCAAAATCCACCAATCAATGCAATGGATACACATATAGAAGGTGCAATGGAAGTAGATAACTCTGGTATGCCAACAGTCAATTCTGCACTAGTCACAGGAACTAGAGAAAAACAAACTTGGTTCATTAATGTATCTAAGATGGAAAAATGTTATCATTATCAAGATGCAACAAACAAGACTGTTATAGATGGTCTAAACTCAGACAATACAGAAACTACATCAACCATAATCCCAGAACCATTTAAAGTTGGTAATTATGAAGTGACTCAAGAAATGATTGATGAGAATCCAGAGTTATTTAAAACTGTAAATGTTAATGATGTAAGACTTAGTTCTGGTGTATATGAAATGCATCCAGAAGTAAGAAGACTTGCAAATGAAATATATGATATCTACAGACCACATTGTGAAAAGATAGTTGGTAGAAAATTTAAAAAAGAATATACAAATGGTTATTTAAACAGAAATGCATATGGTGATTCTGTTTGGACTCATGCAGACCCTTTTGATTACAGTTTAGTAGTCTACCTAAATCCAGATTCATATGACTTAAGAAAATGGGGTGGAGAAACTATATTCCTAGACGACAGTTTAACATTTTGTAGAGGTGGTGTTTCTCCTAAAGGTTCAACTGCATGTTTGTTTAAGAGTGATATACCACATAAAGTCACTGGTGTATCATGGGAAGCAGAATTTGATAGGATGGCAATAACATACTATTTGGAGTTTGATGATGACGAGTGAACACATTGATGTATTAGGTGAAGAAATTTATCTAATAGATAATATCGTCCCAGAACCAGTAGTAGAAACATGGTGGATGAATCTTACTAACTATGGTAAATGGATAAGAGGTTTTCTTGCATATGGTGGTAATCCACCTCATATTAGTATGAATAGAACTGGTGACCCAAAAGCACAAAAAATTATTAGAGAACAAGGTGGGTTTTCAACAGAAATTACAGGAACAACAGAAAGATTAACTTGGTATATGAATGTATCACAAAGTCAAAAAGCATTTACAGAGGCAGCTTCAGTTGCATATCAAAAAGCAGACGATGACAGTGTACCTTACTGGGATAAAGAAGGAAAAGATTTCGAACTGAATCAAGATATATTTACACATCATCCAGAGGTACATAGAACTGTAGACGAAATATGGAAAATATTTAAACCAAGTTTTGAATCTGCATTAGGAGTAGAATTAGAAGAATACAATAACTGTTATGTACATGCATTTCAAGCTGGTGACAGTTCTTGGTCACATCAAGACTATATGGATTATAGTGCAATAGTGTATATTAATCCTATGCAACACTGGGATTTAAGAAAATGGGGTGGAGAAACATTATTTTTAAATGATGATATTGACTTTGTTCGTGCATGTACTTTACCAAAAGGTGGTAGTGCAGTTGTATTTCGTGGTGACATATTTCATAAAGTCACTGGTGTTTCTTGGGAGGCAGAATATCCTAGAAACTCTGCAACATTTTTCTTCAACAAAAAGAAATGATTTGACAAATTTTAATTTCAATCGTATACTAATAGTATGAATATATTTTACTTAGACAAAGACCCAAAAACATGTGCAGAAATGCATTGTGACAAACATGTAGTCAAGATGATTATTGAGTATGCACAGTTGATGTCAACTGCACATCGTATTCTTGATGGTGACCCATATGAAGGTAAGACTGCAAATGGTAGAAGGATTGCACGATGGAGACATCCTATCGAAAATATGGAGAATACATTGTACAAAGCTTCACATGTAAAACATCCAAGTAATCTATGGGTAAGAAAATCACAAAATCATTACAACTGGTTGTATCAAATGTGGACACATCTATGTGATGAGTATACACATCGTTATGGTAAAGTACATGAGACTGATAGAAAACTCAGAGACATGTTATCCTCTGCACCAATGCAGATTGATGTAGAACCATATGTTGACCCATATCTTGCAATGCCAGATGATGTTAAACAAACAAATGTAGTAGAGGCATACAAGAACTACTATATAAACTACAAGAAAGACTTTGCAAAGTGGACTAAAAGACCAATACCAGAGTTTATGAATTTTGAAACACACGCTGGGTATGCATCGTAATGTATGGGGATGTAATTGACATGGATTTATTATCTTATTTAATGTGGATATATTATATGCCATTTGAAATATTTGTATTCATGTTTAGTCTAGGATTTTGGGTAGCTCTTGCATATATGATACACAGAGGTATAAGAAACTTTTTGGATAGATAATGCCTATATATGAATTTCAGAACACTGAGACTGGTGAGGTAGAATCTCATCGTATGTCTTACAAAGATTTAGATGAGTTTAGTGAAACTAATCCTCATTTGAAGAAAATAATTTCTGCACCAAATATAGTTTCAAAGGTCGGTTCTAGGACTGGTCTTGGTGGTACAGGTGGGTTTAACGAAGTACTTAGTAAAGTTGCAGATGCACATCCTAGGTCAGACCTTGCAAAGTCAATAAAAAGACGAAGTGCAAAAGAAGTCAAGACAGATGCAGTCATCGATAAACATGCAAAGATACAAGCACGACAAAAGAAACAAGGTATACAATTAAATAAAAAATGAAGAAACAATTACACGATTATAAAGGTTACACTGCATTCGAGAGACTTGATGTTTCAGATGATAAAACTAATCCTAAAATAAATTTAGATAAAAATGATGGTGAACGAGAGTCATATGAAATTGTTGCAAAAAGCATGGATGACATTGTGCATCCATCTATACCAGCATTTTACTACATGACAAACGCAGGATGGGTTGTTGAAGATGAAGTAGGATTTTCTGGATGGCAAGTTGTTAAAGGTGAAGGTCTTGGTAGTAATGATTTAGGTAAACCTAGACTATCAACTGTATGGGAAACATCGTGGTGGCATTCTATAGAACCAAGTATCCCTAGAAAATTAGTTGGTGGCCCTTTCAAAGCTGCAATAGGTGATTATCATTTAGGTGTCAATGCA
>Ga0163180_10000472_pt1 | contig 23197 bp, 30 predicted proteins | sample AtlANTMetagenome_2_FD_109647 | JGI IMG/M metagenome (GOLD analysis project Ga0163180, IMG submission 109647) | Marine eukaryotic phytoplankton communities from the Atlantic Ocean - Atlantic ANT 4 Metagenome | ecosystem: Environmental > Aquatic > Marine > Oceanic | place: North Atlantic Ocean...
AAAAATCCTATACTTGGATCTAAGCTTGTTTAAATTGTTTACAACTTGCTTTGTATTAAGGCCTGTTAGTTCACGAAGATAAAGATAAACAGCCTTCTTGTTGAAGATTTCTATTTGGTCTGCGCTATTCAAAAGAACCTTTACAGCTTCTACGACGCGCTTCTCGTTATCTTTTAAGTCCATCGAATCCCAGCGATCGATCTCAGACAATAGCGACTGCCAAAACTCTTTTTGCTCTCTTAGTTCTATGTAAGTGTCATCATCGGTTACCAAGTCTCTGTGTGCTGACTCGTATATTAACTCTTCGTAGCTAATTTCTTTCTTTGTTCTTTGTGAGTTTTTCTTTAGCTTGTGAATAAACCAGTGCTTTGTTACCACACTGAAATAAGAGAACGCTTTTGATCCCTTGTTTGGATCATACTTGTCGAGGATTGTTGTTAGCCAAATTTTGCACTCTTCTTTTAGAGGATCAATGTTAGGCAGAGTCGTGAACTTGTACGTGTAAGTTATCTTTTCAACCATCTCGTGAAAGGCAGGCTGTATAAATTCAACATACAACTTTGTTCTAACTTTGTTGTCGCTAGTTTTTGTATATTCCACTATGGCATTTTCATGAACCTTGGTGAAATAATAATTCTTAGTTCTCTTCTTCCTCTTCTTCTTCAGTCTGGTCAAGATTTAATTCCTCGTTTATTTCTTCGTCGTCTATAACAAGCATATAAATATCCTCATAATTGTCTAATTCATCCAAGATGCTCTTGGTGTGATCAATCAATGCCTTTAAAGATTCATCCCCATAATACATCTCAGTTTCATAAAGCGCTTCGACATGCGCTTGAAATGCAACAAACTCATCCTGCAGAGAATACAAATTACTAGAGACTACCAACAATTTGCGAGCACTAAGTACTCCATACCAGATCGCTGCAACATTAAGAAGAACTGAAATAACCAGTATTGTTATTAATTCACCCATTATTTAAATTCCTCTCTTGAAGCTTTCTTGTCATCACGCAAATCTTCTTTGGCATTCTTGATGTGATCTTTCACGACATCACCAACCTTTGCCTTTCTTTCTTGAACCTTTGCACCAATTAGTGCTGGTATTTTCTCTAGTTTTCCCATGAAAGAACACAAGATACACTCCTCCTGTTCATGACTCATGGAATGCATTATCTCAAATGCCTTATCGCACTCTCCGCAGTGATAAGTATATCTTGGCACTAGTCACTACCAACAGTTGTAAAATTCTCATTCGAATCGATGTCCGGACTTAGCTCTTCCTGATCGAACTTGAAAACAGGAGGGTTCACAACAGTAAGCTCCTCGTTTTCATTTACTTGGAAATCAAAGTCCCTCAATACCGGTACGATATCTGTCTGCTCAATTAGTGATTTTTGTAGCGCCATCATAATCGCGCCTAATGCCTGATCTGAAATTCTCATTTGTTACTCCTTTTCTTCTACTACTGCTCGGCCCTTTAGATTTTCCCAATCTTTTTCAGGTCGAACTTCTAGATTTGTTTGCCATGCTGCCTTAATCACATTGACGTTTACGCCTTTTTTGTTTGCATGGTCTATAAATGCATTTATGTCCTTTGGAAAACAACTGCCACCAAAGCCCCACTTACCATCAGGACCAGGGACGTTCAAGTGAGAGTCACCAACACGACCGTCTGCAGCGAAGCCAGCCAAGGCCTCATCCCAATTTACATTTGATTTTCTTGCCATAAGCTTCATTTCGTTAGCAAAGGCGACTTTAACAGAAAAGAAAACATTATTAAAATATTTTATAAACTCTGCCGTGTTAAAGTCTGTTTCCATAATATTACAATGCTTAAACCTAAGTCTATAAAGCTCTGCAACTCTCTGTGTGTGATTCTTATAGCCACCCAGAACAATCCTTGCTTGATTTAAAAAGTCATATTTAGCGTGTCTCTCTGTTAGAAACTCTGGATTGAACACAAAGTTCAAGTCATGGAAGTCCTCTTTGAGAGATCTTGTAGTTCCGGGTATTATGGTTGACTTAATTACTACCACATTATCAGTTCTGGTGTTCACTCTTTGCACGTCTGATAGGACAGATCTTACAATATCCAAATTTATGGACCCATCCTTATTCATTGGTGTTGGAACAGACACAAAGATTATGTCTGAGTTGTTTACTGTTTCCTCTAGCGTGTTCATACTTCTAAGCGGATCCTTATCATGAACGTGTACGGGAAGAACCGGTACAAAACCAAACCCTATTGCTTGCCCTACAAAGCCATTTCCGATAATACCAACTGCCTTAATCTCACTCATTTATAAACTCCGAAAAACATGTTCTTATTCCTTCTGATATATTAACTTCTGGTTTCCAGCCTAGATCCAAAAGGGGCTGAATGTTTGCTTTTGTTAATCTAACGTCGCCGGGTCTATCGGCAACATACTCAAACTCTAAATCAGGCAAAGACTCGTGGACGGCTTTTTTCATTTCATTTATAGAAATGTTGTTGCCCGTACCAACGTCAAAGGCCTTGCCTAGCAGGCCCTCGTTAGAGCGATGATTCATGCAAAATACATTAGCAGAAACAACATCACTAACGTGAGCCATATCTCTTCTCTGTTCACCGTCTCCAGTTATATATGGGGTGCGCCCTTCTTTAATAAACCTTCTCCAGTTTGCAACACATGTAGCATATGGCCCATCGGCAACTTGATCAACAGAATACACATTGAAGTATCGAAGAGCAACGGTCTCGACTCCATACAGTCTGTTATACAATATTGTCTCTAGCTCTCCAACGTACTTTGAAAGAGCATACGGACTCTCTGGTCCTTCACCATTACCAACAACGGATGATGAACTTGAATATACAACCATCGCTCCCACTTCCTTAGCAAACTCAAGAACTAAAGAAGTCGAATGAACATTGTTGTGCATAACCTCTACTGGATTTTCAATACTGTATACAACTCTTGGTATGGCTGCAAGGTGGAATATCACCTCTGGCTTAAAGTCACGATGCTTTTGTTGGAATCCGTTGAGAATATCTTCTCCTTCTTTGAGGTCGATACCCATTACGTTATGGCCTAGTTCTTGCAACCTTTTTAGAAGATTGCCGCCAATGTATCCCTTGTGTCCCGTGACTAGCAAGTTCATTTAATATATCCTGCCTTTTTCAACTCTTCATCAAAGATGGACAATTCATCTGGTGTGCAGATTTCTCTATACGCAAGGGGATTCTTTCCGACCGATGCATTGGATAATTGTCTCTTTCCATAATCGCTTTCTTGCTTTCCTGCTCTCCCAGTTACGGAAACGTTCCAATCGTAGATCCAATCTTGTACGTATTCTGGATATTTTGAAAAGTGGTGCTCTCTTTGCAGACCAAAGATGTTGCACATATTTTCTTGAATTCTATTTGGATCTTTGATTAAGTCTTCATACCTTACTTCATAATCAATAATGTCGGCGTACTTTTCTCTCTGAACCATTGAAGAAATCCAGCGCTCTGGCTTGACGTAATTTCCATCTGACAATACTACGTCTCTACCGTCTCTGATAACATTGATGATTCCGATGTCGTTCTTTTTGATCCACTGCAACTGGTCTTCAAACTCTGGCCCTTCTACATTACTCAAAAGGAATGGTGGCAGTCTTTTCCCTATCATAAACCTTTTATCTGTCTCTAGATTAAGAAAGTCATTCAAGGTTAGTTCGTGACCATTAAACCCGGTCCTGTATACGACATCCGCGTTCTTGAATGCATAACTCATTCTTAGAAGCAATGTTGTCCCTGTTTTTGCGCATCCTGTTATGAAAATCTTCTTAGTCATCTATACTTCCCATGTTTTATATTCTGGCTGTTTGGTTTTGTTAGTGTTGTGCATCCTATAACGATAGAATGGAATCTTCAAGTGGTGAATTCTGTACTTGTCGCCAAGCCTCTTTCTAAGTTCTACTTCTTCCTTGTGTCTCATTTTAGGGTTGTACCCTCCAAGATCCAAAAACAGATCCCTTCTGTACATTATACCACAAGATATGTTTTCATTTTCAGCATATTTTCTTTCAATAGTGTTCTCGTAATCATCCACCATAAGATAGTCCGAAGATACACAGAAGGCGTCATGATTAGACTCTAGGTATTTCTTCATAATGTAAGACATATCTTTATTAATGTAGTCATCAGCATCAACTCTAAAAAAGAACTGGCCTCTGGCGTTCTGGATTCCCAGATTTGCAGCCACAGCTACTCCAGAGTTTTTCTCTGTTTTTAGAAACCTGATCTGCTCAGCAAATGGCCTGATCATCTCAAATGAATTATCTGTGCTACAATCATCCACAACTATGACTTCATATAGAACTCTTTCTTGATTGAGACAACTCCTCAAACAGCGGGATATGTATTTTCCATAGTTGTAGTTTGTTACGATTATCGATACGTCTGGTACCATTTATTTACTCCTGATGATTTCTAATTCTTTTATTAAGTCTTTGAATTGTTTTAGAGACTTTTGATCGAAGGATCCAAGATGGCCCCCTTCAAATCTAGATTGCGCTAGCGTGTTGTTGCTGTAGTGCTTTTCTAAGATCTTTGCACCGTTAAAATAAGACTGCAAAGATGCTGCCATTCCAATTGTGTGATCACTGTAGCCATAGTATGCACCCTTCTCGAACTTTTCTGGCATCTCCTTTAGTGCAGGGTCGTGCAGAAAGGTTGGATATTTTGATACGCAAAATAGATACTTAATATTTGTATCGTGCCCGAACGGGAACTCGTTTGGTTCACAAGCACCAGTAGACACAATTGTTGGCTTGCCTGTGTTCAGAATGGCTTCGCACAGTTTTGGATCTTCTTTGACTGTTCTGCTTGCTATTTTGTGCCTTTTGATTCCCAGTGTCTTGACCCATCCTAATCTTTCCATATCAAAGGGGGTTGCCATAAGTGGTATGTTTAAGGTGTCGCAGAAATCTTTAAGGCTTGCAAATGTCTCAAAATCAATATCTCTATATTTCTTGTCTGTGTTCCCAAAGAACTTTTCAGAATCCATCAACTGGACTTTTACAACATCGGCTCCAGCAGACCAAGCGTTCAAAGCCATTCTTTTCAACTCTGGCAGGGAACCGTGATGCTGGTTACAAAGATCTACTATTATTTCCATTTAAATATTCCTTCAAGAGATACGGAGCCTTGTGTCTTATCTCTAACATTTTACCATAATTCATGTCTTTTGTTTGATAAAGCTTCCCTCTTTCTTCTAAGGGGTACGCGGTGACTGAATCATATAATATATTATATATGTTTTCTTCCAAAATGTCAAACCCTGTATTGCAAGTTCTCATAAAAATATCTTCTGGTGTGTCTTCTATTGTCAAACCTGTCGTGTTCTTTTGTGCTATTATCTTTCCGCCGTCAATAGAACAGTCAATAAAGTGTAGGGTCGCACCGATAGTCTCCACTCTTCCTTCGTTAATAGCCCAGAAAGGACTATCAACACCTCTATGGTGCTGCACAAGGCCTGTATGAATATTCACACATCCTCTTCTTGGGATGCCATATAAGTCCTTCTTGAGAAGTGGAGCACCGAACACAAAACAAACTTCAGGATCTATTTCTCTTAACATTTCTTGCATTCTTTTTGAACCTAATTGAGCGCTACTGCATTGAATAATCTCCGCTTCTACACTCTTGCGAGACCTTTTAAAGAACCTATCTTCAGACTTACAAAATTCTTTATTTCCTTCTGGTTTGGATACAACTATAACGTGCGACAAGGAAGCGTGTTCCTCTATCCTGCTTATAAACTCTCTATGTCTGGGCTGGTCTGAAGTTATTGCTATATAGTTCATAGTTTTATTGGCATTCTCCCAATTCTAGTAAAAGCTTCGCCTCTCTGTACTCCAATGGCATATCCCCTAACTTTAGAGATACCATCAATGTATCCCATAATATCATTTAAGATTCCATGCTGAGAGAAATATTCTTCCATTGCTGCCTCTTTCCATTCATATGTGTCCGTTATATCTACAACTATATCTGGGTTTGGGTGGGGATCTAATATTTCGAAGGTCCAAAGATCATCTATCGTGTGTACCGGTCCAAGATCTTCTAAGATGTTTTCTTGTGCTTTCCAGCAAGCCTCTTCGACCAATGCCGAAGTTCTTTTGTGGTCTCTGTGTTTGCACAATTGATTGTGGGTAATCACAATGTTTGGCTTTACTTGTCTTATAACTTTAATTACTTTATGAAAATTAGCCTTTTTGTTTGAAATCTTTTGACACTCCAAAGATAAGCTTTGCACTGTAGTTACGCCGAGAATGTTTGCTGCTCTCTTTGCCTCAAGCATTCTTGTGTCAACAATATCTTTAACTTCCTTGCCTTGCTCAACCCCTGTTGATCCATCAGTCATAAAACACACATGTGTATCGCAACCGGCAAAAGCCCACTTTCTAATTGAGCCTCCACATCCAATCGTCTCATCGTCTTGATGAGCAGCAAAAATTAAAATTGTTTTATTCTCTAGTTTCATTTACCACCAGTTTAGAGGTATGCCCCTGGATTTGTAGGACTGCAAGACCTCTTCCTTTTTTGTGTGCCACTCTCTGTCTACAAACTTTCTGGAGTGATCTTCAAAGTATATTGATTTAATCTTCTTGATTGCGTCGCTCGACAATAGTCTTTCCAGAATTTCATACTCAGCGCCTTCGACATCCATCTTAAGTACATCGATGTCTGAGTTGATAGATTCTACAACTTCCAAGATATCAACACATTGAACCTCTTTGTTTAGGTTTTCATCTAAGATGTTTGTCTTCTTAGACATTAGTGTTGCTCCGCCGTTCAATCTTTCGAAAGACCTCTTAAAGTAGAACTTCTTTTTTTCTGTCTTGTTCCAGACTGCACTGTCGGATAATACAACATTCTCGTTGTCTGCATATCTTTCTTTTAACATAGAGAAGAAAATCGGATGAGGCTCGAAAGAATAAATCTTACATCCGCACTGCTGCAGCTCATCAACCACTATACCAAAATTGGATCCGACATCAAGTACGACAGACTCTTCATTCAAGCTCTCTAAATCAATAAGCTCCCTTGTCTGAAGTGCTGTCTTTTCTTTGTCGGTTTTATCATCTGACAACACATTGTCGGAAAATTTAAATTCTAAAAAATCTAATCCATCGAGACCGTATTTCATATTAGTTCCTTGTAGTTCTCTTTTCTATTCTTTTCACATCTTCAATTGTGTGTACATCCTCGACATCACAAATAAAAGCACCAGTCTTTGTACTTAGTTCCCTCTGATATACATACCAGTTTTTCATTATTCTAAACGCTGCATTCATCATGAGTCCTTTATCAACACTGATAAGTTCGTTCCTATCATTAATAATGAAAGACTCTATTGCATTGTCTAAGACTTGAGCTGTCATCTCTGGAGAGTTTGCTTGCAAAGACACAACTATCTCTGGCTTGTAATAATTCCTCTCTATGAAGCTTGTAGCTTCTCTAATCGCTGCCATCTTATATACGTGATCTTCAGATAGTTTTGGATCTCTTTCGTGAACCTTTGCACCGCACTCAATGGCAATACTCTTTATTTCTTCATCTTCTGTTGTGACCCATACATCGGTGATGTGCTCACTTTCTTTGGCAGCCTTGATAGCCCAATAGAGCATTGGTTTTCCCCAAATAGGATATATATTTTTTCTTTTTAGTCTTTTCGAGCCTCCGCGTGCGGGGATTATGGCTACAACTTTTGGTGTCTTAGCGTCGATCAAGTCAGACAATCCCATCATCAATCCTTCTATCATACCGGGAACTCCTTTGTGTGGTAAGGTTTCCCATGTTTTTTAATGTTTGCCATCCATTTAGCCTTAGGTTTTAATACTGCCATGTCGCCAACTTCTTCGATTAGATCGTACCACTCTAAGGCAGCCTTATATCTAGGTCTGAAATATTCACACAGAAAAACAATCGTGTCTTTGTGGGCATATCTTGTGGCCATCTCGCAACACTGCACTCTTGCGCGGCCATCGATAATAAAAAAATCATACACTTTTTTACCAAAATGATTGATGGCTTTTATGTAGCTTTTAAACTCTTCGTTTCTGTTGTCTAAAAGGACAGAATGCCCAGTTTTCCAAACATTCCACGCAGTATCAGCAGGAGCATAATAAAGTTTTACATTCTTTATCTCTTTCTTTTCAATCATCTGAGCAACTCGATCTGCCCATCTATCGTCATGCTCTACCGTATGATGGCTCTTTACAAATTTAGAAAAATGAATAGTACTTCCGCCAGAGCCCCACTCAAACAACGTCTTGTCTTTAGACAAATAGCTTTCAATATAGTCAATCTCTGCCTGGTTCATCAGGGGCTTGGTTTTTTCATTTTTCATACTTGGTATAATAACACATCAAGTATTCTTTTGCAAGAATCTTTGTGGTCAAATAAGTGGTTTTGTCTTGCTTTTTTAAACTCTGCAGACAAGTCCGCGTTTGTTAGATATGTCACTGCTGCTGCCACTTGTGATTCTTTACAGTCTTTTGGCATCTCTACGCAATAATCGTAGTCATACAAATAATCGTGAGTTACTCTAAATTTCTTCTTGTTGCCATTTCTAAACTCGGGCTTTACATCAAAGTTTACTAACGGGACATCTTGCATGACACACTCTTCTATGGTTGTAGATCCAAAGTTGACAACAACATCACTCACCTCCAGCAATTCCTGGGTTGTATGAGGGTGCCACGAATCATCTTCAAAATAGAAATCATTCTTTTTTCTTAATGTTTGAATTGCATCTTGAGTGAGTGGATCTTTGCCTCTAGTTTTAACCATGAGGGTAAACCCTTGCTTCTTTAGCGCGTTGAATATTGTCTTAATATCAACTTGACCTTCATCTCTGCGCTTAGGCCACACAATCAAAGCTTTCTTTTTATCTGCAGGAATAGAATATTTGTTCAATACCTCTTCCTTATTGAGCGGGACATCGTACTTGGGAATGCCAAGAAACAAATTCTTTTCTGTTGTTAGGCCATAGTATTCTGCGCAAAACTTACTTGGCATTAGCACATGATCTACGTGATCTACGTACAGATGATAGCTTTCAATGAAATCTGTTTGATAGGTGGCTGCAATCTTTGTTACATTTTCCGCTTGCTTTACATGTGCTATTCCTGTCTTTTCGCTAGAAAAGAGAAGGCCCTTTGCATCTTTTAGTTTGTTTAGTGGAAGTATATTTATGTTGTGCTTTTGCGCCAACTTCCTTAAAACAGACTCATGGCGCATGGGACAATTGTACTTGTGAGATGGGCCAATATAGAAAGTAGATTGTATCTTGCGCCTATTGCCTTCGACAACCATCGGCATCCAATATCTTAAATGTGTCATTTCCATCAATAAGAAATTCATAACTTAATAAACTCCGTCAATATGTAGATTCGACCCTTAATGGGGTCGCTTATTATTTTAGGATCCTGCAGGGATACCTTGTGTTCTTTTAGCAAACTAGAAGAAAACAGATGATCCTCGTCAGAAACCACATAATTCAATTCAAAAGGAAAGGCCTCTGGAAAATGAGGTATCAGGTTTGTGCTCCCCTCTTTCCAACGCTGATATGGGCCGCTATCATTTGTCGATATGTTTCCTGTGTTGAAGTCGAGCATTACTTTCTTGTTGTGCTCTACAGCTTTTCTCACATTCTTAGCGAGGCCTGAAGATGATTGAACCAGATAAGCGAGTCTCAAGCCCAGAACCAAATCGTAACCCTTGATGTCGCTGCTCCAGTCGCTATGCACATCCCACCTAAATGATTCTTCTGTGTTGTCATTTTCTATATCATAGAAATGGTGAGTTAAGTTTTTTACTTTTATGTTGTTTTCAATGCCGGAAAACATATCCGAATATTTATCTCTTTGCTGTTGTCCGAGCCATGCAATCTTGTCGCCAGATTTTAGATTTTTATTTATGTAATCCCCAACCAATCTTGAATATTGAGGAATTATAAACTGATCTGTCATTCCCACTACAGATTCTCCATAAAAACAAACTCTATGTTTTCCTTGTTATCAACCAATAGTTCTATCAACTCTTCTGTGTGGCTCTTGCTCATATAGTTTCTATCCCACTCACAGGCGTGATACACAATGCCACAACTCTCTTTAAGTTCAAGTGGTCGAAACGGCGGAAAGACAGTCGAATAATTTGATCTGTATTCCTTGTCTTTGCCCTGATAGGACTCTAGTGCATAATCAATATCTGTAACTGCGAACAACTTGAAGCCTTCTTCATTGAGCGCATCCCATGCTTGAGGGCCCATTCTCCACGCTGGTGGTCTGAATATTGGTTTGAATACATCTTGCAGGCCTGCTTTTGCGACTTGTCTTTTCATAGACTTAGTTCTTTTTATTGCTTCGTCGTACTCAATGTCGAGAAACTCATTGTTGTCGTTTTCTCCCGGGATGCCGTGATAATATCCATGATAACATATCTCGTAGTTGTCCGGAGATAAGTTTTTAATCACGTCACAAAATTCAGGATACTTCCATATTACTAATGGCTCTTTTGTAACTACACTAAGCCTTTTGGTTCTCCAATAAGCAATAGGCACAAAAAGGCTTATTTTTATGTCCGGGAAGACCTTTATAAGCTCCTCACAGCGGTCTAAAACCTTTACGGATGCCATGGGATGGGGTGAAACGTCATCAATACTTATGTTTACTCTGTACTTCAAACCTTGAGTCCCCACAAAAAGTTTTTCATCAGTAGATCATATTCTGATCTATCTTTGTCTCGCAAGTATGCCTCTTCGGAAAAATAGTTAATCAACTCTTGTCCAAAGATATCCTCAAATCTTTTTGATACTCTTTTTACATCAGAGTTTTCTTTCCATTTGTTTAAGAAAGATGGATCTTCCTTTCTTATATAGTTGTACTCACCCGGACCGAGAATGGGTCCGTGCCTTGGACAATCCAAAACCTCTTCCTTTCTTCCTGATCGAATTGATGTCATTTTTCTTTCTATCTTTTCTGTTCCACAAACATTGCATTCGTCCAGAACAGCAAGGTCTTGCGATTTTACGGACGGAACGCCCAAACACTTAAACACTCTATTTAGTTCTTCGTCAATGTTACAAAAAAAGTGCTCAAAACTTATTATGTTGTCTCGCTTGGGATCGAAGTTCTGTGCTAATTCAAAATTAGATGACATAAAAGTTGTCACAAACCATTGAAAAACCTGCTCATCTGTTGGATTTCTTCCGTATCTTTTGTCACCATATTCTTTCCACTTTTTAATCCAAGTATAGTAAAATGAAACGGGGTTTCTAAAAATGTACAATACTGGAATTTCAGGATGAAATGTTCTGTGGTAGTTTATCATCTTAAGAGGTGGCTTATTTAATACTAGCCACTCTACTTCGTTGTCAAAGTTCTTCTTTGGCAAAAGCTGTTCTGAATATAATTGTCCAGACGGAAAATAACCAGGCTCTGTAAGGTAATCCTTAAGATTGCCCTTCGTGGTTCCTCCCTGGCTTCTAAAAGAATTCTCTTTGAGGGTGACAATTGCCTCGTGACCCTGAAGTTTGTGAAGTACAAAGTGAGAGCCTATTCCCCCACTAGCTGTTATTAGTGCTGCTATCTTCGGTTTCATCACAGATCTCCTCTATAATCTCTATATACTGATCGACAATGCTGCTGTTGTCAACTTTGTATTCCAGCGTCTTTTCTTTATAACTCTTATAGTTAGACGCTATCTTGCGAATACTCTCAAGCATTTCCTCAAATGAAGAAAATTCTTCACCATATTTGTGACAATAATTATTAATGCTTCCACCATCCTTGTGGTATGCGACTGGTAGTCCGACTGCCAAGGCCTCTAGAACGTGATTTGCGCCTGCTTCCTCGATTGATGCAGTAACATAAATATCGTTCTTTTGCAACTCTTTTGCGACTAGTCGAGCGCCCATGGGAGGCTTGTAGTTAGATAAACTAAGCCCATCAGGCAATCTGCCGGCATATGTAAACTCAAACTCTCCCGTTTTTTGAATATGTTCATCTAGTTGTTTGTAAAGGTGGAACCCCTTTTTAGGATTAGTAGACCAATGATGAGTAATCAACCTTGGCTTATCGGCTATTTCAAGCTCCGTATTCTTGTGCAAATGGAACACCCCCATTGGAGCGTTGTGAATAACTCGACAATTCTCTCCAGTAAAACCTATCCACTCTTGAGCCCACTCGCTCGGAAATATAAAATAGTCTGAAAGGTTGAGAGTTTGCTTTACCAATGTTGTAAGCTCTGGCTTGCTATGAGTGCCCAAATCTCCTACTCTTTGAATTATCTTAGATTCTGGAGCATATGACTTATAGTTTATAAAATTCTGATACCATTCACCAATATCATTGGGCCTAGGATCGATGCAGAAGATTATGTCAATGCCTGGCTGCAAATTAAAAACTACTTCGTGATCTCTCGCTTCGAGTTCTTCAACCAACTTATTAACAGTTTTTATTCCGCCGCCCCAAGGTCCCGTCTTTGGTTTACGGTTCAGGTATACCCTCATATTTCAACGCCAACAATATCCGGTGAGTCTTTCAACTTAATCCAGTGACCCTTTTCATCAACTGGCAAGCTCCACTCAACAGCTTCGGAAACATCCTCGATTGATACTGGATGTGGCTGGTCCAAGTGTTCTTCTACTATTGTATCAAAGTCATGAATCTTGTAGTAGCATACTCCAGTTTCGTCTCCGGGTGGGGACCAATAGTCTCCAAACCTCAGGTTTCCTCTAACTCTTGCATTGCCGCCTTTATCATTGAAGATGCCGATGGAAACAGGGATGACTGGTGCGGAATAGAAGATTGTCATATTCTTTGACTTTACCAGCTCCTCTACTCTCTTTAACATCTTTGTTTCTGAGTCTTGTCCGCCTTCGTGAGCTTCGTTAGTAACCTCCCACGGATAAATTGTATCTAGCATTTCTTTTGTGACCATACAGTTCATCGCACCCATGATAGGATTCCTATTGAAGTGGTACAAAAACTTAAAGTCCCCGTCGCCCAAAAGATTTGAATATCTTCCCATTGAGTTTCTTATTCTTCTCTGAGCGTCGAAAGAGATACAACCAGTAGTGTCCTCATACTTCTTGAAGAACTCAACATATTCTTGCAACCATCCGCCCTTTACTACAAACTGGACATCTGCAGGGATTGGTGCAACATACTCACCAGTAGAATTTTCCGCTATAAGGTTTAGCGCTTTTGCATATTCGTTTGCTGGGTCTCTTTGTTCTTGTACAAAAACCTTGAATCCTCTTTGCTTTAGATCTTCTAAGTATTCAGATGTTCCCTCTTCAGTCGATGCGTTATCGACCACAATAATTTCTTTGTTGTCATAGTCTTCTGTGCACTGCAGGAAAGACTCCACACAGCTTTTCAAATAATGCAATCTATTGCAGTTTACAAATGCGAATGTGACTTTTGGTAGTTCACTCATCAATATGCTCCTTTTCGTTTTTCTTTTCTAAAATTGATTTTATAGCAGTTGCTATCCTCTTTCCGGCGTTGCCGTCCCACAGGCTGGGCTTTTTGTAGACTTTATCTTTGTTTTCTTTGATGCCGTTAACTCTGTCTAAAACCTCTTCAACAGTATCTACTAGCATGTTGGACCCTTCAGTGATTGTTGATGGCCTTTCTGTGTTCTTTCTAAGAGTTATACAAGGAACTCCCAAAGCTGTGGTCTCTTCTTGTATTCCGCCAGAATCAGTTAGTACTGCCATGCTGTTTTTCATAAGCGACACAAATTCAAAATAACCATCTGGTTCGATGATTTCAACATTTGAAATATTGGACAGCTCTTCAAGTAATCCGAATTTACCAAAGTTGCCTTTTGTTCTTGGGTGTACAGGGAAAACGATTTTTGCCTCCACGGACTTGCAAATATTGAGTATTTTTCTTAAACCATCTTCATTGTCAACATTGGATGGTCGATGGAGCGTAGCCAAAATGTAGTCATGATCTCTTCTAGATTCTGGAATAGAGTCTAACACCTTATAGAGGGAGTCTATCATAGTGTTTCCTACGTGATGTATCGAACCCGTGTCGCACCCTTCGTTAAGAAGATTAGTCACTCCTGATTGTTCCGTTACAAAGTGATAATTTGATATCTTATCAACTATCATTCTGTTGATCTCTTCTGGCATTTCTCTGTCAAAACTTCTCAGTCCTGACTCGATGTGTGCTACTGGTATTCCCATTTTAACTGCTGCTATAGCTGCTCCAAGGGTGGAGTTTACATCTCCATATACCACAACTAAATCAATTTCCTTGCCAGACAAGTACTTTTCCATCCCGACAATAACATCAGCGACCTGCTTGCCCTGCATCTTTGATGATCCAATTTTTAAATTAATGTCTGGCTTTGGCATATCCAAAGCAGTAAAAAACACATCTGACAGGTTCTTATCATAATGCTGGCCTGTATGAATCAGGACCTGTGTCACTCTTGGTAGCAAGTTCTTGATGCTGTGAAGAACAGGCGCTGCTTTAACAAAGTTTGGCCTTGCACCCACCACATGAACTATTTTCTTATCTTTCAACTAAATTATCTCCTTGTCGGATACCCATATCTCTTGCCCACTCATCGGCCCACTGCTCAACTCCATTGTGAGTTATTCTTTTCAACCACACACACATAAAGCCTCCAACCTTTATCAGCATCCCTCTTCCTTGTTGGATTTGATGAACCATACCCGGATTTCCATGAATTTTACAGGAATCTACTGAGACATTCCATAGAAATAATTTACCGAATTTAGACTCTATAAAGGCTCCCGGATATGGGTGGGTTAGTGCTCTAACATAATCACTGACTTTCACAGCAGGCCAGGATAAATCTATTTTACCATCTTCTGGTTTTCTTTTATAGTATCTTGTTGCTTTTGATTTATCCTGCACTGTTGGTGTTTCTTTGTTTTGCGCTATCTTGTTTATCGTTCTCTCAATCATTGTTAGCGCGGTCTTGTCAACCTTTTGGTATGCTGTGCGGACATCGTCTCGGACCTCTATTGTGAAAGGTTCAAAGTCCAACACTGCTCCTGTATCTGTTTTTGACTCCATGACAAAAAGACTGTTGCCCCATTTTACAGGCTTGCCATCGCTTTCGATAATCTTCCAATTAATGATTGCAGCACCGCGACCTTCTGGCAAAGGAGATGGATGGATTCCGATACAGTATCTTGTCGGTATCTCAAGGATGTGAGGCTTGAATATTTGAGACCACCCGCACTGAATTATTACCTCTGGATCTCTAGATCTAATCCACTCCTCTGTTTCTTTGTTGTTAATATCTTTTGTTAGGAATGGTTCACATATATCTGTTAGAGGGTCATAGTTCGACTTCGATAGTCCCTTATCAGGATGAAGATTCACTACGCCAACAAGGTTAGATATTTCTTTTAGTAGGTTTGTTACTTTTCTTGCAAGAGGGGTGCACCCAATGACGAGTGTTCTTAAGTTTGTGACGTGAGGATCTTGTTCGCCCATCTATTCGCTATCTCCTTGTGACCAGCGTTCGTAAAGTGAACACCGTCTACGTAATGCTTCTCAACGCCAGACATATCACAAACGTCTAGTCCGAGTTCATTAGATAGCTTCATTATAACAGAGTTATATGAATTAATCAAGTAAGAATTCTTATAATATAGTGGAGTCATTCCAAGTTTTGGAAGAGTAGAAATTATGATATGCATCCCATGAATCTTGCATATGTCAATTATTTGACGCAAGTTGTCTTCATAGATCTCTGGAGGTATTGCTTTTTGTGTGTCATTTGTGCCGATCATAATAAAAGCAATGTTTGCGACCTTGTGGGCAGATGCTGCTCTCCATGTTCTCTTCAGAAGGTCTACACTTGTTTCACCACTTATACCGTGATTGTGGCAAATGTAAACCTCTCCGGTCTTTTCTTTCATTATCTTTGATAGCTCAATAGTAGGAGATCTAGCGTATTCATCTCTAGCTCCATAAGTGATGGAGTCTCCCAAGCAAAGTATTTCATTCCAAATCATAGTCTATAATGTTCTTTCATCCATTGTACTGTTTCCCATACGCCTTCTTCGAGAGAAACAGTGTTCTTGTGATCCAAATCTCTTACAGACTTTGAAGCGTCAACGTGCTTATGCTTCGTTGTCAGTACCTCTGAGTGCTCTCTATAATCAACCAGTGCAGGATCAGCTTTAGTATATTTTACCAGAAGTTCAGCGAGATTTTCAATAGTATGTTCTTGGTCTGAAGCAATATTGTAAGTCTCCCCGTCAATAAAATTATCCGCAATGTTTGCCAGAGTTCTCACACTATCGTAAATATAAGTGCTAGTTCTAGAGTGTCCCTTGAAAACAGTAATCGGCTTCTTGTGCAATAGATTATATGTGAACAAACAGTTTACACTTCGGAAGGGATGGTACCATTCTCCCGGGCCATACGTGTTAAAGAACCTCACCATTACCGTATTGGTTCCAAATTGAGATCTTGAGTTGTGGACTTGCATCTCGTTTACTCTCTTGCTCATTGCATAATCGTTCATTTGAATAATTGGTGTCTGGCTTAGAACATCCTCGTACATGACACCTTCATAGTCCCCGTATACCTCAGAAGATGAACAGTGAACAAGCTTGAAACCGTGCTTTTCCTGAAGTCTGATTATATGCTTCATGCCAATAACGTTAGACTTCCAAACCTTTTCATAGAAGTTTTCACCATTCCAGCGGCCAAACTCTGCAGCACAATTATAAACAAGATCAGGCTTTACATACTCGATCACTTGCTCGATCTGCCTAAACTCTCCAATGTCACATCGGAAATAATCGTCACCTTTGACTTTGCCCATACCATGGCCATATATTCTATTTGTGTGGAAAAGATCCACTCCGAACACATCATGTCCACGAATCTTTAAAATCTCCTCTAACTTACTTCCGATAACTCCCAGTACACCGGTAACTAAAATCTTCATTATTTTCTCCTCTTTACTAAGAGCCCTTGTTCATAGAAATAAAGATAATCTATTTCCGTTCCCAAGAAGCAATTTATTGCATGTTCTGGTGTTTCGCAGATTGGCTCCCTATCGTTGAAACTTGTATTAAGTAGAACTGGGACACCACTCTTGGTATGCCATTTCTTAATAAAATTGTAATACCACTTGTTATCGTTTTCGGTGACTGTTTGAAGCCTTGCTGAACCATCAAAGTGAACCACTGCTGGAACTTTGTCTCTTACTTCTTCTTTGAACTTGATAACGTGTGTCATGTATGGACTGTCGATGTCTCTCTCGAACCAATTGGCTGTCTCCTCTCTCAAGATAGACGGCGCGAACGGACGGAACCATTGCCTGTGCTTTACCTTTTCATTGATAATTTCTTTCATATTGGCGTCTCTCGGGTCAGCCAAAATGCTTCTGTTGCCAAGTGCTCGACGTCCTGACTCTGAGCCACCACCAAATACGGCAACGATCTTTTGCTGATCTAGTAAGTCCAGCACGTCGTCATCGCTGACCTTCTCCGCTTCGACATCATCCTTTCTATTTTCAATTGTGCTCTCAACAAGCGCAGAATGATCACACCCCAAATAAGGAGTATAGTTATCTTCCCATTTGATTCTTGGGTTGCCCAATATGTGATGCCAGAGATACTGAGCTGATCCAATAGTGAGCCCGCCGTCGTGAGGAGTTGGAGTCACGTAGTATTCCTTATCTGGAAACCAATCTAGCATCTTTCCCATTGCCACTGAATTTAGCGTAACACCGCCTGCGAAACACAAGTTCTTTACGTCTTTGTGGTTGTCAACAAACATTGACAATGTTTCTCTTAAGTATGTCTCTGTTGCTGCCTGAAGACCAGCCGCTAAGTCAAACTGAGCTTGCTCACCCTCTTTGGCTATGTCTGCCCAACGCCACAAGTAAGGATGCTTTGGATCAGTTCCAACATTTGCGCCTCGTGGCTGAGTTGGAGGCTTCCAACTAGCTGCTGCCATGTCTTTTGTTAGCATCTTGTAAAAGTCTGCAAAATATTTCTTGCTGTCTCCCATGCAAGCCATAGCCATTACTGTTCCTGCCTGATGGCCTCTGGGCCATCCAGACTGCAGACCAAAGACATATCTCGTAACTCGTGTCCATACTCCACCAATGTTGACGTCGTTTATTCCGAAGATGTGAACAGGACTTATCTTTGTCCCCTCTCCTTTCCAGACAGTAAAAGAAGTTATACCGCCATTTGCTGTTTCAAAGCCTCCGCCGTCGATCGTGAAAATCAAGGCTTCATCAAAATTGCTAGAAAAGAAGGCGTTGGCGGCATGGGCTTGATGGTGCCCAATAACGTAAATATCCCCTTCATTTTCATTTATAACATTCTTAAGCTTACTTAGAGACTTTGGGTGGTTCTCTAGCTTAGAAAAAGAATGATTGGTCGCAAAGTATTTAATATCTTGATGATCTTTATATTCATCAAACATAAATTGTACTCCATCTCCTGCTGGCTCCTTTTCTCTTATGTATCTTTCATATTCTGCGTGTACTACTGGCCTTCCATTGTCCAATATGCAAAATGAACAGTCATGTCCTGACCATGCGCTTGCTACTTTCATTTAATCTCCCTTTATAATCCTGTAAGAATCTGAATCAAAATGTTGCGTAGAGAACTCAAAAAGCTCTGAGTCTACTTCAGCCTCCATTTGGTGTCTTAGTCCAACATATACATGGAAGGCATCACCCGGCTTCATAACTCTCTCTTTGGCTGTCTTGATGTCGTCTTCATCGGAGTATCTGACTATTAAACTGCCGGACTGCAAATAGAACACCTCGTCTTTTATTTTGTGGTGGTGCCAAGAGCACTTCTTTCCTTCCTTGAAGAACAGCAGTTTTCCACAATACTCTTCCTTGTTCACTATCCACAACTCATGTCCCCACCCTTTTGGAACATACATTGGATGTTGCCATACTTTCATAAAAAGTGCTGCTCCTTTTTTCCTTTCTGTGCCTGCGATATATGTTTGTTCTCTAGCAGGCTGATGTTCTCTTCTCTTTCTTCCAGTCTCATATGCGTTACTGGCTGACAGTATCTGATGGTATCTTTCTTTTTGCTTTTCATCTAATGCCTCGTATATCTCTTCGTGTGTAAGGTGCTTTTGGCTATTCTTTTTATTTGAAGAATCCGACATCTTTTACACCCTTGTCATCTACATATATGTCTGCAGCGGGTTTTCCCATATATAAGTCGTCATACTTGACTCCCCACTCGTCTAATTGTTTTTTCGTGAAGTCATAGAATTTTTTATAGCACCACACCACGTTGTTGTTTGATCTGCCCATACCTCTTGCCGTTTGAAAAACAATAGTGTGACCCTCTTCATATAAGTCATTTACTTTATCAATACGCTTTTGTATGGGCTTACTCTTGTTGTAGTCTCCGCTGTTCGTTTCGCAAATAGTTCCATCAATATCAAAGACGTAGATCACTTTAAGTCCTCCAAAGATACTGCGTGATTTCCAAACTTCTTAACTGAAATACCAGCACACTTGTTTGCAAACTCTATGGACTCTGGAAAAGAGAACGTTGACATGTATGCTGTAACGAAAGCTGCCATAAAGGTGTCGCCTGCTCCACAAACATCAAAAACGTTTACTGATTCTGTTGGAAAAACTTTGTCTCTCCACCTTGCTCCCTCAGACCCAAGAGTAACTATGACCTCTGTGTTGATTGGTGATTTTTCTATTTTGGAAAATTCTGATTCATTTAACTTCAAGATACACTCTTCATAACAAGACAGGTCTGTTTTCTTTGAGTCGACAAACACTACCAAGTTTTCTTTTCTTAAGGAGTCGATTATGTCCTTGCAGTTTTCATTACAAATAAATCCTTTATCGTAGTCAGATATAACAACACAATCATATTCAAATCCACTTTTGTTTATTGTATTGAGTAGCTTGCTGTCCATGGGCATTAGCGAAGTCTGCTCTCCGTTATCAACGCGTAGGAGGTGTTGCATGGTTCTAGAGTCTACAAACCTTTCTTTTGTTATTTTCTCTCGGTTTGTCAAGATCATTGTTTCGTGCCCAAGAGCTTCCAAGTTCTTTTGTACGTTAAGTGCCATTCCGGGCTTCTCTTCTCGAAAAGTAGTTCTTAATACTGGGACGGGAGCTTCTGGACTTATCCTGTCGCAGGTTCCGTAATTGTACACATCTGTACAGGAGTCACCGATTATTAAGATCTTCAAGGATTTGAGTTGTTGAATATCCATCTAAATAATTAAAGATTATAATTTGCTCACAGATATCGTTTCCTACAACATCTTCTTTTTTATAATCTCCACCTTTCACAATTATATCTGGCTTTATCTTTTTTATTAGCTCTATAGGTGTGTCTTCTTCAAAAACAACCACCCTATCGACATACTTACAAGACTCTAGCATAAATTTTCTGTCAGCACACTTGAAGACAGGCCTTCGTGGACCCTTTATTCTTCTAATGCTTTCATCGCTATTTAAACCAACAACAACTTTTCCAAATCCCTTGCAGAACTTCAAAAGCTCAATATGGCCACGATGAATTACATCAAAGCAGCCATTGGTAAAAATTGTTTTCTTTTTAGCCATAAAGGAATTATAGCAGAAATTCTAGCGCCTTGTCAACTATTTCTTTCTCATTGTGATCTTTTGCATCTTTAGTACACTCTTCGCATTCAACCTTAAGTCCGCACGGACCATGAGTAGAGATGTTTACGTTTATATTTTGTGGATACGCCACCATTCTTTGATCTTGATATCCGGTTATAATCACCAATGCTGGAGTGTCTACTGTTGTTGCTGCATGAGCTAAGCCACCCTCTGTTGTCAACAGTAGTTTTGATTTGCCTATAAGTATTGCAGCCTCTCTGAAAGAAGTTAGGCCTCTGTAGTCTACCACATTTTCCAAGAGAGGGCCTGCAGTGTTCCCTATTTGGACAACCTGTATCTTGTCTTTTATAGAGTTTACGATATTTTGCCACTTTTCCATTGGATACGACCTGTTTGGAGTGTAATTTGTCTTGGAATACGGCTCTATAGTAACAAATTGATGCTCTAATCCTTGTACTAGTTGATCAACTTTGTCTTTCTCTGGCTTTGTAAAGTACAATTCGCACTTTAGTTTGGGCTCCATTATACCGTAAAATTCACACATTTGTTCGATTATGTGCCTATCACCTCTGTGATATGCCTTTAAAGGAGTGTCGTTCTTGCAATAGTTAGCTTGAGGGTTGTTTAAAAACAGTGGAAACGCATGATCACCGTCACCGTTCTTGTATACGTGTGGATTGTTCTCAAAGACGGGACTCCTTACTATCTTGGTCACGTTCTTTCCGTCACCCTCACAAGTAAGTATCTTTGTTCCCTCAGGAAGCTTCTCTGCTAATTCTCTAACTACTGCCGTCCAGGCAAGGTATCCGCCTAATCCCATCTGATTACTCGCAATACTTAATCATCAACTCGTAAGCGTCATTCGCATATCTCTCGTACCCTGCATGTCTAAGAATATACTCTCTGGGAGATATGGATGGCTTAAGGTCACCGCTTAAGAACTGTTCAACTTTTTCAATATATGGAACATGCGACTCGTCGTTTCTCTTTAGGTACTTGTCTGTCATTCTATCTGTGCCGTGTACCCAGAAGTTTTGATCAAAAATACTTGGCGTATTGTGAGGAGACCCGATTACAGGAACATCTAGAAACATCGCCTCGTATGTTGCAATGCCTGGACATTCATCCAAACTTAAATTAATGCAGCACTTTGACTGTAGTAGTGCATCAAAGTACTCTTCTCTTTTATAGTTTCCGTATGTCAACTCAACAAAAGAAATGTCCTTACTCTCCAAAAGATCTATGATCCCTTCATGAAACTCAAAGTAGTTATCATCATATCTTCTTCTCTTTGAGTACACAAGACAATCGTACTTTATGTCTTTGTTGTTTATCAATTCAGGATCTATATCAAAAGTAACACACTTATCAAGATAGTTTGCGTTGTGAACCAAGTCTTTCCTCAAGAACTTTTTGACGTGATTGTTGTAGTACTCTACTTGATCAATGTATAGATCAAACTCTACATTGTTGACAAACCACTTGTCCCATTCGTCAGCAGCTCCTATGTCTGGATAATCGAGCAAAACATTTGGACCAAAAACAAACTTCTTGTTTGGAAATGATTTTTTCAAATTCATATACAAGTTTGGATGAAACCCTTTAGCGTAAAACCAAAAGACATCAAACTTTGGTATCGAAGAGTAGTCCTCTAGATTCCAAATCTCTTGTACGTTGAACCTTCCAAGCTTGTCTTGATTTAGCGCATCCACATGATGACTAAATGTTAGGCCTGGACCTCGATCACCGCCAGGACGGGAACACATCAAGATGTTGAACTTCTTAGAGGTAGTCACTTTCTGGAAGCTCCTTTAATCTTTTGTGTGGTGTCTTTTCCTTTAGTTCAGCTTCGATTCTAAGCTGGTCTGCTCTGTGAACCCTGTCAACCGCTAAAGGATTTTCTCTGTTGTATACATATGTTATTTTGCTGACTGGCTTAAAGTGTCTTGGTCCAGCCATCTCGACCATAGGATACATAATGACTCTGTCCCAAGTAAATTTATAAAAATCACCATCATGATCAATCATATCTTCCTTATCTATGCTCATGAAAAGCTCTCTCTTAAATGTTCTAAGATGAGAAAATGTCCACTCCTTGTGTCTGATGTTTCCTTCCCAATATTCTTCATTGACTTTGGGACGAACTACTTGACCGCCGATGGACTCAATGTATGAACCAGCTGTAATCCACACCTCTGGATCTTGGTACACCTCATTAAGCTGCTGCAGGACATATCTATTTGCTAGCCAATCGTCACCATCAAGAGCAACAATTATAGTACCAGGCTTAGAGCAATCAACTGCACTATACAGGTTGCTTAACGCTTTGACGTTTTCAGTGTTGTGTGTAACAACTAGCCTGCCTGTGCTATCTGCTTCTCTAAACTTTTTAAATAGCTTGTCTGCCATTTTGCCTGTCTTATCTGCTGATGCGTCGTTAATAAATCGAACATCAAAATTGTCATATTCCTGATTGATAACTGAGTTTATATTTTTCTCTACCCACTTTTCATTGTTGTAAGAAAGTACAACGATTGTAAAATGATT
>Ga0163180_10000473_pt1 | contig 23188 bp, 14 predicted proteins | sample AtlANTMetagenome_2_FD_109647 | JGI IMG/M metagenome (GOLD analysis project Ga0163180, IMG submission 109647) | Marine eukaryotic phytoplankton communities from the Atlantic Ocean - Atlantic ANT 4 Metagenome | ecosystem: Environmental > Aquatic > Marine > Oceanic | place: North Atlantic Ocean...
CGGTAGGCTTCGTTGAGCAGAGACATGTGTGATGCTTCACAGTGCCTTGTTTCTGCGCCATAACTACAAACGCAACATTACCGGTGCAAGTAAAAGTGTTTCCAGCTCTTTTCGCACTCTCTTCAGTTCTTCCCGGTCATTCCCCGACGCGCTGTTTTCCAGCTCCAGCGTGGACGCTCGCGCTCTCAGAAACGCAATCCGGGCAAGTCTTCGGCGTTTTTCTTGACGCTCGGGTTTCGCGTTCAAATTCATCAGCCGCGTTTGGATCTTCTCGCCGTGCATAAACGCCAGAATGATGGGGCGCAGAGGTACGTTCCGAATTGCGGACACGATACGTTGCATTGAAAGTTGGGATTCGAATCCGTCGGGAAACGCTTCGTACGCATCCGTCAAGTCGTTGAGGAAATTGTTCAGTATCACATTGGCGATCATGGGCGCCGTCTCTCTTTTGGTTCGCTTTGGGGTTCGGTCGTCTTCCAACGCCACAGAATCCAACGAGTCCAATAGGTTGTACGGACCCACCTTGTCCGAAATCTCTTCCACGACTCGGTGAAACCTGTTCAACGCCCGCACGAACTGGGTGTTGAACCGAAATCTGAAAGGAATGAGGAAAAACAATCTACTCTCAGCATCGCGCATCTGTGCAAAAATCGTGTGGCGCCCCAGAACCATGGTCTCGAAATTCGTAACAACACGTTCGTTCTGATACCATGGCTTATCATTGTCCGGATCCCACCCGTCTTCGTCAACTTGCTCTGGATCGTCTATTTCCGCATATGGAATAGGCATGACCGACGGCAGCAAAACGTATTCGACATTCCGCGCCACGAGTTCGGTGCCCCAGACTGGCGCCAACGCGCGTGCACCTTCTCCCTCTAGTTGCATTTTGAACACCGCTACGTTCTGCACCAAGCTGGATAATTTGGATGGGCTATAGCCGTACGGAAATAACCAATCGTACTGGAGAACAAGCATGGTGACCTCGCCTCTCTCGTACCGCACGTGCCCAATCCGCGGGAAGATCAACTGATCTTCCGATTGACGTACATGATCATCATCTGATAAAGTTGCGCCGTAAAAGGGAATTGTGTATCCCTCATGGGAAAAATCCCGGAGGGGCACGATGGTGACGGTGCGCTGCAGGGTGTTGGGATCGAAGAGACACACTTCAAGGACAAGCCGCGTATCTTGATACATTTGCGCACAAGACATGATTCGTGTTCCACACGCCGTGAATGCCCAGTTGAACGTAACCCAGTATGGCACTGGCGTTCCGAGTGACGACGCGACTCTCGTCTCTTCCAAACTGGCAATGTGCGTCACGGTGATCACATGATTTCCCAAGGAGTACGACATAAGTTTGGTTTCATTTGGCGCCGCTCTCAAACGCAAGAGGAGAAATCGACCGCGTGCTTGAGGAGTGCTGCGTGTATGCACACCCCCTACGCGCCGATACACAAGGTGATCGTCAACTTCGTCAACGTCATCTGGTTCTTCTATGTGTTGGAAATAACGAACCGTATCGCGATGTGCATGGATCCAGCCACCCGAAGGGAACCTACAAACATTCTCAATGTCGTTCCAATGTAGCATGAACGCGCAGCCGGGGGGGTGGTCTCTTTGTTTGTTCACCTCCCACAGCAATATATCCGAACCTCGTATGAAATGCACTGCGGTGGTGCGGGGCGCGCCCTCTGGCAACTTCACGAACCGTACACCTCGCTCGTCGTACAAATAAAGCCCGTTGTCGTAGCACAACACGCAACGATTGTTATAATAGTCTCCCCTCCTCCCAGAAGTCCCTTCATGTTCTTTGCGGACCTTAATTTTAAGTACACGCTCCGTGTCGTCGGGGAACATCACCGCCACCTCTACACAAGGGTTGTAACGATAATATCTGGTTTCCATGAGCACGTAGCCGTCCACATCCTCGCACAGCCATGCTCTTGTAGTTATCCGTTCCGGCGACAAAATAGAGTCAGGAAGTTTACGCACATATTTGTCCCCGCGTATGGCGGAGGGAGTGACAAGGTGACCGACCGGTTCTCCCATATTTCACTAGCGGACGACCCATGTTTATACTGGCGGATCTGTCTGGGTCGAGTATAAATAGCAGCATTTTGTGAACATAAATGGGAGCTAGAGGTTCCTCTAGCTTGAGACGACCCATAGTCGCGGATCCGTCGCGGCTAGTCATGACGAACAATGCAAGAAATGTTGATGACGTTCGGTTTGAGGGCGCGGGTACGATTATGCGCTTGGATACGACCACCAATCCGTGGTCATTTGTTGTCGACACTCCCGAAGGTACAGAAACAGGTGAAGTGGTCCCAACTACACGCAACGCCGACGAGCACACAGACTGGGGGTGGGTCATAAGGACCGTCAGTGGGAAAACATACAAACTCGCACCTCCAGAGCTGGAGCCACTCGGTTACGCGTATGTTGAATTGAATGCTTTTTTTGAACAAGCTTTTAAACTCATCCGCTCTAATGCGACGTTGGACATGGAGTTGGACATGCCAGCGTTACGTCTTTAAAACCGTGCGCGGCACATCGGGCAGGTGTAGTCAAGGCGGTGCAGTTTGCAGTGGAGTTTCCACTTGCGCAGGCATTTCGCGTGCATCATGTGTTCGCAGGCGGTGCACACGACCGTGCGCTTGCAGATATCCTCTAGGCAAATAGGACATTCGTAGGTTTTTCTTATCTTTTTTTCCCGCAGCGTTTTGGTGCTGTGGAAAAGGCACATTGGTAGGTACGGGCGCACTTATATAGATTCGTGTCCTAACCAGGTCCAGCCCCGCGCAGGTCGCTTAGTCCAACCGGACGATTTTTGAAAGCCGTGCCTGGCTCTCGTCTGACCCCGTCGTTTCGGCGTCGGACAGAACGCAATCGGTCGATCTTGGGCACATCTTCAGATTATGGCAGCGTATAAAGAAATCCATCCCGTCTTGAAAAAACCATGGCGCAGGTCATCAAGCGCGACGGATCGACGCAAGTCTTTAACCCCGAAAAAATCCAAACGTACGTGGAACGGGTGCACACGGACGAGGTGGTCAACCGGGTCAACCTCATGCGTCAGATCCTGCAGGGGATGCCGGACTGCATCGCCACGGAGAAAATCCCCGCCTACCTCTCCGAGACGTGCATGTCCAAAGGGCATACCCTGTTGGCGGGGCGCCTCGCCATGATCGACCTGCACAGCCAAACCCCCAACATGTTCCGCGCCGCCATGTGCCGTCTGCCCCTCGCCCCCGACGTCAAGCAGCGCGCGCTGTCCCTCCCGCTCGACAAGTACATCGACCACGGGCAAGACTTTTCCTACGACATTTTCGCGGTGCGGACCTTGATGCGCGCCTACCTCATGAAAGTGGACGGCAAGATTGTGGAGCGCCCGCAGTACATGCTCATGCGCGTCGCCTGCAGTCTCTACGACTCGGAGCACGCCATCGTCGAGTGCTACCGGCTGCTGAGCCGCAAGTTCTACACCCACGCCACGCCCACCCTCTTCAACGCCGGACTTCACCAGGGGCAGCTCGCATCGTGTTTCTTGCTCAACATGCAGGACGATTCGATCGAAGGCATTTTCAACACGGTGCAGCAGTGTGCCAAGATCAGCAAGTACGCGGGCGGCATCGGGCTGAGCATCAGCAACATTCGCGCCAGCGGGTCGCCCATCCACGGCACCAACGGCACGTCGAACGGCATCGTGCCCATGCTCAGAGTCTTCAACAGCACCGCCAAGTACGTGGACCAGGGCGGCGGCAAGCGCAAGGGGTCCTTCGCCATCTACATGGAACCGTGGCACCCCGACATCGAGTCCTTCCTGGAACTGCGCAAGAACCACGGGGAGGAAGAGTTGCGGTGCCGCGATCTATTTCTGGGGTTGTGGTGCCCCGACCTGTTCATGGCGCGGGTGGTGGCGGACCAAGACTGGTCGTTGTTCTGTCCCACCCAGGTCAACTTGATGGACGTGCACTCGGACATCTTTAAGCTGCGCTACGAGGACGCCGAGCGGGAGGGCAAAGCGGTGCGCACCGTCAAAGCGCGGGCGTTGTGGGACAAAATCATCCGGTCTCAAATCGAGACGGGCACCCCCTACATGCTGTTCAAGGACACCATCAACCGCCACTCCAACCAGTCCCACCTGGGCACTATTCGCACCAGCAACTTGTGCGCGGAAATCGTCGAGTTCAGCTCGCGCCACGAGATCCCCGTGTGCACGCTCAGCTCCATCGCGCTCCCCAAGTTTGTGCAGAACCAACAGTTCGACTTTGACACGTTCGGCAGAGTGGTGGAGCAAGTGGTCTACAACCTGGACCGCGTGGTGGACACCACCTACTACCCGCTGAAAGAGACGCGCCTCAGCAACGAGCGTCACCGCAATTTGGGCATCGGGGTCCAGGGGTTGGGGGACGTGTTCCAGATGCTCGACATGGTCTACGAGAGCGAGGCGTGCGTGGCGTTCGACGCCCTCATGTTCGAGTGCATGTATTTTCATGCGCTGACCGCCTCGTGCAAACTGGCAGAGGCGCACGGACCGCACCCCTCCTACTCGGGCAGCCCCATGTCCATGGGGGTGCTCCACCACGACACGTACGGCGTGCCCGACTCCCCGCGGTTCGAGTGGGCGACGCTGCGCCGCAAGATCGCCAAACACGGCGTGCGCCACGCCCACCTCATCGCGCTGATGCCCACGGCGTCCACGGCACAAATTCTCGGCAACTCGGAGGGCATGGAACCGCGCACCTCCAACCTCTACACGCGCCGCGTGCTGTCCGGCGAGTTCATTGTGGAGAACCACGTGCTCAAGAAGCTGTGCAAAAAGGTGCCCGGGTTGTGGCGCCGCGTGCGGTCCCACATGATGCGCAACTACGGGTCGGTGCAGCAATGCGACGGGTCCAGCCCGCAAAACCCCGACCTGCCCAACCGCGCCGTGTTCAAAACCGCGTGGGAGATCAGCAACAAAGCCATCATCCAGCACGCGGCGGCGCGCCAACCGTTCGTGTGCCAGAGCCAGTCCATGAACCTCTACTTGGACGCGCCGCGCGTGAACCAAGTCAGCGCCATGCACATCTACGCGTGGAAATCCAAACTCAAGACGGGCATGTATTATTTGAGGACCAAGCCGAAAGCCAACGCCATACAATTTACCTGCGACAGCGAGTGTCTTAGTTGTGGAAGTTAAAGTTTTTTTTTATTTTACTAAAATCTCTCTCTCTCTATATCATTCGGTCGTGTGTGGTCGCATGTGTGGTCGCATGTGTGTGCCCTAGTCCTCTTCGCTCACAAACAACTGCTTCTTGCGAGAGTCCAACTGCAACGACGTCGGCGTGTCGTCGGGCTTCACCTTCATGTGCGTGAATCCAAGGGGGTCGGTGGAGGATGACCTTTCCACCCACAGGGTGCGCATACCCTTCTTGACAATGTTGTTCAATACCCCTGCCATCGACGTAGTAACTCGCATCCTGACGCGCACGAACTCGGTACTCCCATCCGCGCAGTAGATAACGTACTCGTCGACAGGCGCCTTGGGGGACTTGGGAGACTCGTTCCCGTTGTTGTGCTTGGGCTTCTTGACAACTGCCGCCAAAGGGGTGTCGTTTGCCTCGCTGGACGAACGCTTGGCACCGGCGCTGGGGACGGCGGGGACGGCGGGGACGGCGGAGACGGCGGCGCCGCGCTGCTCCTCCGCCTCGTGTACGCGCGCGATGGCGTCCACGAGTGCTCGCTTGCACGCTACCTCATAGTCAATGGCGGCGCGCGCCACCTGCTTGTTCGCGTCACTACCGTGCTCCGCGAAGGCAGTGATGGCGGTGGCGGTGGCGGCGGCAGCGGTGGCGGCGACAGCGGCGGCAGCCCCCGGCGCCACCAAATAGGATAAGGCAGCGGGCGCGGCGGCGGCGCCCCCGCCGTAGGCAGCCGCGGCGGCTCTGGCGTCGTCGAAGGCTCGCTCCCAGATGGCGTACCACCTGCGGTGGCTGACGGCGGTGAGTTGGGCAGCGGTGCGGTCGTCGGACATGGTGGAGGAAAAAAAGTGGTGTGTGTATGTGTCGTCGTGTCTCGCGCGCCTCTACATATGTGGGTGAGATATAACCTTGGGCTGTAACACTGTCACGCTGGCTTCCTTGGCGGTGCGGAATTTTCTTGGTGCTTGTGGAAAAAGCGGGCAAAGCCGGTTGTAGTCAAGGGTATATATCACCCGCTGCGGAGTAACAGATCATACCTATTCTTTCATATCTTTCTATACAGTGTACACCATACATTGCGTATCCTATGTAAGTTTGCAACCCAATATCAGTTGTGGAGTGCGAAACGATCCATATCGGATTTGTTGCCAGAAACGTCGGAGGTTTGCGGGTACATGATGTGGTGCCCTAAACGAGTTTACGAATACGCGTATAAACTATTCTACACGATATCAAAGACGATGAGAGTCGAATTTTTTAATGAGAACGGCTGTCCACCAGATATTTTATCATGGAAACAAATGGAAGGCGGGTTTTATGATAGCGTTATATCTATTTTAGAATGGATAAAAGTTCCCGACACAACAGTGAAACTCTTAGATATCAGCAATTTGGACAGAGGCGTAAAGAACTGGCAACAGTTTGGTCATATTCTAAAAGAAAAGTTTCCGAATTTGAAAGGTCTTGTTTTTGAAATGAATTATTATTACAACAGTAAAAACGACGACCCGTGGAAAACCGCCGAAACCTTCTTTGTTCAAATGGAATTAGACTATTTGGAGATCAAGTGGGCTCAACAGTTTGAAGGTTGCGTTACAAATACAGAGAGCACAGACGCATACACGGTTGATTTTCACATCGGCGATGAATATTTCGACGACCCCGACGATTTTGAGTCGATTAGAGAAGAAATTTCAAACGAAGCGCGAGAGAGTGGTTCCAAGTACAACATTTATATTGAACCCCAAGCACACCCAAAGTGTTGTGTTTGTGAAAAAGAAAGTGCAGAAAACTATTGTCAAGATTGTATTGGCAGTATTGAGTCTCTGGGTCACAATATAACAACGTTAAGATGCGGTCATATGGTTGTTGCGTGTTGCCGGACGGGCGACATTGATTGTGTTGAATCTCCAGAAAATTGCGTGCTGTGTAATCGCGATGTCCATCCGTCGGAATACTACGACGCGCTCCGGGAAAACAACGATTATCACTTCGCATTGCAAACGTTGTTAGGTATTGACCCAAATGGAGAGATTGGTTGTGACAATGAATATGATTATGTATACTGTAGTGTGTGTATTTAGATTTTCTATACAGTGTACTTGAACGCTTCGATGGCGGCGCCCAGCGCTTCGAACGCGTCCTTGTCTTCCCGCGCCGCGTGGTACCACGTCTCCACCATCTGCAGCAGTTCGTGTTGTTGCGCCGCGTGCACGGCGTGGCAGAACAGACACAGCACCTGAAACATTCATTGGGCGCGGCGCCAAGTTATACGTCTGCAGCGGCGGCACAAGCAGATCTGCCAGCAGCGCATGTGTTTGTAGGGGGGTCCGCCCTACTTATACACACTCATAAGCGTAAATGGTGCACTTGTGCGTCCGTGTCGTATTCGACCATCTCCACGGGGTCCCCGTCGTCGTTCAAAAACGTGAGGTCTTTTGGAGGTAACGCGCCGAACGCTTGTTCGTGCAGACTCGGGGGTTGCGTGACGTAAAACTGTTTCAGCTTGGGGCACCCCCGAAACGCCCATTTCTCAATGTACGCCACCTGGGGCGCGAACACCATGCCGAGGCGAGCACACCCTTGGAAGGCTTTCCGATGGATGTTTTGTGTGTTGTGCAGCACCACGCGTGTCAGGTCGGCACACCCTTCGCACAAGCCCGTGGGCACGACGCGGCAATGCGCAATATTCAGTTCGCGTATCTTGGTATTGCGAAACGCGTACCTGCCCAGACGTCGCAACGACGGGGGGAGCACGACGGTGGTGCAGGGTACGTTTTCGAACGCGTATTCGTCGATGTGTCGACACGCGGCGAGGTGGACACTTTTCAACAACGTGTCCTTGAACGCGTGCGTGCCAATACTCTGCAAACTCGACGGAAAGGTGCATGATTGGAGCGCAGTGTTTCGGAACGTTCGGTTGCCAATGTGTTGCAGCGCAGGAGGCAGTACGATGTGTTCGAGGTGCCTGCAGTCTGCAAAGGTAGACCCGCGGAGATCGGTCAACCGAGTGCACGCGCCCAAGTCGACCGCTTCCAACAGCGTCTCGGCGAACGCCCCCCAGCCCACCGTGCTTAGGGACGCGGGCAGTTCCACCGTTTTGAGGGGCGTTTGTCGAAACGCGTGCGAACCAATCTCGGTCAGACGGTCGCACGCGCTGAGGTCGACGTGTGCCAAGTGCGTGCGGTAAAACGCCTCCCGTTGAATCCGTTGCAGTGTCGCGGGCAGGTACACTTCTTCCAGCGCGGAGGAACGGAAGGTCCGCTCAGCGATCGTGTGTATCCGTGCGTGGTTCAAATGTGCCTGGCGCACACCCGACTGGCGGAACGCGTCCTTGCCAATCGTTTCCAACTGCTCGCACAAACTTGCGTAAAGAAATTCCAGCGGGCACCGATGAAACGCCTTTTCGTCGATGCGTACAAGGTCCTCGCGAAACTCCACGGCGCGTATCTTGACGCGCTCAAACGCCAGCGGTGCAATTTGACACGCGTGCGTACATTCGACATACGCGGACTGCCCGGTGTACGAGGCAAGTTTCGCCTGCACCATCTCGGGCGTAATCACCGTGTCGCCCGCCGCGTCGAACCGGATCAACACCATTTTTACCACACAGACGTGCCATTTATATAGGGGGAATATGGTGTATAAAGGGTCTGGCACTCTTGGTCAAAATGGACGATGCCTACGTGGCGGAAGAGTTGCGGCGGCTGATCCGACCACAAACACACGCGTGCACGGCGGAGTGCGACATCGTGGTGCCCAAAATTCACATTTATGCCCGAGACGGGACGGAAGTGATCCATTACCAGTTCCAACCCAAGCAACCGTGGATGAACGCGTCCACCTTGGTGCGGCGGGTGCACAACATTTACGTGTGCAAAGCGACCCGCAGCGTGCACCACTGCCACGCCCTGTGCGGCGTGCCCAAAATCACGAACAGCGAACACTGTTTGGTGTGCCCCATTTCCGGGAAACAGTGCGACACCGAGGAAGTCAAGTCGTGGAAGTTGGCAGCCAAGTGTGCGCCCACCATGACCGTCGACAAGAGCGACCCCAACGTTTTTCTGCGCAACCGCGACGGCACGCTCTCCAACTCGTCCGCCACCGTCAACGTCCACGTGCACGCCCAGCGCAAACAGATCAAAGAACTCTTGCACATGCTGCTCTTCTCGTTCACGCGCATCCGCATCGAGCTGGGCAAGTACGTGGAAGGGGTGAAGTCCGCCAACAAAGAAATCAACCGGTACAAACGGCAGTGCACCGCGCAGCACAAACCCAAAAACCTTGCCCGCATGGCGGTGATTTACTTGCACACGAAATTCCGGCGTCCCAATTTCTTACGGATTCTGGACAAGGTGAAGACGCAAGAAGCCTCGTTGACGCAGAGCGTGGGGGACACCATCATTGGGCTGCACGCGTGCATTGTACGGCAACACAAAGTGGTCGCGCCGTTCCGCCTCTTCTGCTGCGCCACCATTTACATCATGAAGTACGGGTTGCAGCACGACGTGTGGATCATTCCCAAGGAACCCGCCTTCGCTTCCATCTTGCCCGAGGCGAACGTGCTGTCGCTGTTCGGGTTTGAGAAACCGTTGTTCACGCAGACCAAGAACGCGATTTTGACCGTCATGCGCGACATGTTGGGCAAGTACCCACCACACACTGTCAAACAAATGATATCTTTATAATTTTTGGAGTGCCTGTTCCAATGTAAGGACTGTGCAGACGATGGGTTCCGGTTGGAGGTAGTACACCGTGCGGTTCTTTTCCATGATGTCCTCGTAGTCGGTGAGCACCGCCGCCGCGGTCGACAGTTGTTGCGCCGCCGTAATGTGCGACAGCCGTTGCTGAAAGTTGTCCCCCGCCATCGCCGAGATGTGGTGCCACGCGACCAACAGTTGGCGCGTCGCGTCCGGTTCCGCGCGGCGCTTCCAGCACATGTCCGACAACTCGGAGAACTGGTACGCCATCCGTGCCACGGGCGCCGACGTTTTCCACGCGCACACGTTCTGGCAGTAGAGCGCCTTGGTCCGGAACGCCAGCGCCAGCAAGTACGCCGGTTGGAACTCGTTCATCGCGCGGACGAACGGCGTCTTCGCCCACGTACCGTTCTTGGTCAACATCTCTTTCGTCAACCCCAGCGCCTCCTCCAGCAACGGGCGCGCCTCGGTGTGTTTGCTCTCATTGAACAGATCGGCGGCGTCCCGCACCAGCGCGTCGCGGAGACAGTGCATGATCCGATGTTCTTCGAAATACCAGCACGCGCTGTCGGTGCCGTTCCACACGAACTGCGGGTGTTTCTTCAACGGGATGCGCCGATGTTCGTCCAGAATGCCCAGCATCTCGCGGAACTGCACCAAATACCGGCGCATGTTCTCCGTGCTCACGTCGCTGTTGCGGAACGCTTCCGACAAAGAAATGCACTTGTCCAACTCGACGTCCACGATGGTCTCGTAGAGCATTTTGTGACACGCGTGCGGGCATTAAATAGTCCAAGTCTCGATCGCGGTGCTTGCCAGAATCGCCATCAACACGTCGCTCATGTAATGCATTTTCGCAAACACCAGTTGGAACATCATGGCGAAGACGACAATGCTACGGTACTTGTATTTGTAGAGGACGAGCATGGTGCACATGGTATGTCCGCTGAACATCATGTCGGCACACCCCTGCAGCGACCAGACGGGCACATCGCGGCACACCGCCGCCCCGCCGAGAAGACGCGGTTGGGGCACGATGGTCACGAACTGCACGACCGCTTTCATCGTGTAGCCGAGCACCAACCGTCGCGTCAACAACCGCAGGTCCGGTCGGCTAAATGCGCACGCGACGAACGACCCGTAAAAGAGGAGGTGCACCAGAATCCACGCGTACGGCGAGTACACATACACGACGTCCTGCACGACGGGCGACCGCAGCGCGTTCTGGTTCGTCCAGTAATTCATGTGCACGTAAAACACCCCGCACGCCGCCGCCGCGACGACTTCCATTTCAACGCGGACGCCGCCCTAAATACGGTTATGGCGTCCATATGGTGTGGCGCGTGGCGCGTGGCGCGTGGCGTGTGGCGGCATGCCCAGCTACAAAGAACTCCGCCGCTCGTGTCTCAAACCGTGCGCGATCCATTACTGGGCAGCCCGCGGCGCGGGGTTTAAATACGAATCATGCATCGCGGAATGTGTCAAAAAAAAGAAAGCCTATGTGGAACACGTGAAGGAGCTCTATACACAACGGCGGTTTGACCGTGCATCGCCGAATGCGTGAAAAAGAAGAAAGCCTATGTGGAACACGTGAAGGAGCTCTATACACAACAACGGTTTGACCGTGCATCGCGGAATGTGTGAAAAAGAAGAAAGCCTATGTGGAATACGTGAAGGAGCTTCATACAAAACCAGGACTATAACTTGACCGTGGCGTCGTTATATGATCCGCTTCAACTGCAAACACGGCGAGTTCCGTGCGCTGTCCAACGAGTACGGCAACGTGTGGTTTGAGTTTTGTGGGAGTCGTTTTTTGGACGCCAGCGTCGTGGATTTGTTCCGCCGTTTGCAGAATTGCGACGGGGAAGAGTTTCTGGACGCGTTGAAGTGGTTGCAACCCGGCAAGGACTGGACCGCGCGGAAAGAACAGTTTTGGTTCCACGAGACCACACCGATTCGCGGCGTGGTCGCCAAAATGTTGGGCAGCATGCACGACCGCACGCCGACTGGACAGGCGCGGCGGCAGTTGATCGCGAAACGTATGGGGTTGAAGGTGATTTCCATTACGGAACAGCCGTCGCCCGAGCGGGAGGCACGTTTAATGTTGATCGCGCTGCGGCGCAAATTTCGCAACAAAGCCTACCGCGACGTGCTGTTGCAGACGGGGGACGCGGTGCTCCACCAGACCCCCGTCGTGGGCGCCCCCGACAAGTGGACGTGGCGAAACGGCAAAGGGGGAGATTTGATCGGAAAACTCTTAATACAACTGAGAAATGAATTACGCTGACCTTTCTTTGTGTTCTACATGTTCTTTGTGTTCTACGGCGGGCAACAACCCTTTGTGCGCGGGTTTCTGCAGCTCCTCGTGCGTCGTTTTCACTCCGCGCAGAAACACTCCGACCAGTCCCAGATACCCCAGCACGACCACCGCCACTCCCCACAGAATATATCCGAACAAAATCAACGCCACACCGCCCAGCACACAGAGACCACTCAGCAGAAGGTACATGTTTTATACAGTCGGAGCTCGGTATTTATACCACCACAATTCACGGTTGGTGTATGCATAACAGTTGGGAAGTTACAGCTTTGGAAGTAGTACTGGTCGTCGTGACATCGCAAAATATCTGAGCTGTGTAACAACAGAGCCCATCATGCACGAAAGCACGATTTCCAGTCCAAGTTAGGGTCGTCACGGTATCACATCTATGTGAAAAGTCGTATGTAGCCGAGTGGGTGTCCGGACACGACGTGCATCCGACGTTACGGTTGGTCACCGGATCTGTGATTACATTAGCATCACACACTTTGCACGGGACCGATATCATGGTCTGCGCGGGGACGCTCCAAGCATTGACCTCATAATCCTGATAATACTTTACCGTCCCCGAAAACATCACGTTCGTCGTTACACAATCAACACAAGACCTAGTGCCTCCGTGAGAAATTGCAGATTGACCGGCTGGACAAGTATTATGACTATCACTGCCACAACCTAGTCCTGGACCTTTCGCGTTTGGGTAAGAACTACTGGCGTCAGTAGCACACGGTGTGCAGGAGGTTGGACCACTGCTGCTGGTGCTATAAGAGAAGTAGCCCGTTGGGCATTTAATGCAGCCTGCATTCGGAGATAATATGCCTGCAGTGTTGAACGGTGTATCCCCGCTAGAGTATGTATTCGCTGGGCATTTCACACATTGTGTTTCGTAATTTAAATAGCTTACGGAAACATCATTGGCACCCTCTCCAGCTGGACATTTGTCTATACAATAGTCTTGGTCAGCAGATGTTTCGAAGAAGTTGGAATCGTAGTTGGAGCACTGTTTGCATTGATCTCTCCCCACATGGGCATACAAGCCCGTGTTACAAGTCTCACAAATAGCCCGAAGACTTGAATCCGCAGGGGGAGTGTATGTGCCACTAAAAAAACTACCAGTACCCGCTGGATTTCCAACCTTCCCCGGGGCGGTGCATTCCGTGCAGGATGTTGATCCACTCGTGGCGACCCATCCGCTTGGACAAACGCCACAATCGCTACTACCCGTTTCCGTCTGAAACTTGCCTGTTATACACTCCTTGCAAGAGCCCGCCCCAGTTGCGTCTTGGTACTGACCAGCGTTGCAATCTTTACATGAAGTCTTTCCAAGTTCGTTTTGGTATTGACCAGCCGCACACGCAGCGCACGCGGTTGCGGTTGCCGTGAAATATCTGCCAGTTTCACATGCATTGCAAGACGTTTGACCCGTCTCTAGCTGGTACCAACCGTCGGAACACGTCTGACACGTCAATGCAGTGTTCAAGAATTTCCCCGCTTGGCACACATCGCAATAGTCTTTTTCAATGCCAAACTTTCCGGATGGGCACGCTTCGCACGATGTCCGTCCGGTTGATATTAATGTATACGCGAATCTGTCTGTTCCAGCAGTTATTGGTTCTCCATGTTCCGCAGTATGTAAGATACAGTCATTTGACGATGACGCAAAATTTCCCTCGTCCACCCAGAAGGCTGCACAAGCGTCCGTACTCAAACATAGTTGTTTGCAAGCTTCTAACGAGTTCATATCGTAAACCCCAATCTTTCCATTCTCTGAATGGAATCTTGTGCCAGCCCCGCTATTCAGCCAACCAAGACCACTGGAGTAGGTGTTACCCGTGCATTGTGTACAACTTGTACCTCCCGTCGCGGATTGTGCATACCCTTCCGGACATGCGGTGCATTGCGTTTGAGCTACTTCGGTTTGATAAAAGCCAGCCGGACACAACCCGCAGGTCCTGAATTGCACGCCCTGTGTCAGAAACAACCCGGGTGCGCACTTGTCGCAGGTGTTGACAGTGGATAATCCTTCTGTGATACGAAATCCGTTCAAAACTGGAATGTCATCTCGTATACAGACGGGTGTGTGACCGTTCCCCTGTGCAGTGTTTGTCAACGGTGCCCAAAAGAAACCCTTAGCCTGATACTGTGTACAACCTGGCGGAATGTGCGAACGTGTATCTGGAATCGCTTGCACGTACCATCCCAACACACCCGCAGCAACCCTGCACTCGAATTCGGTCAAATGTCTATACCCTGCGCGATTTGCACAGTTCACATTCGAAGCAAATGTCGAATAACTGTCTGGAGAGTTGTGGACGCCCCCGCCCAACATGTTGAACGAATACTGGAGATCTGCAGTCTGAGGTGTGTTGGTGGCACTATCCACCTGTTCGAGTCTTTTATTTTGTTCGACGAAGGTGTACCCCGCATCACACACGCACGGATCACCAAACTCTGTATTGCACGTCCTGCATACTGGGTGATAGTTTTCGTACATATCCACAAAGCGTGTACTGCTTGAAGGTTCGCCGTCCCCTTGGTAAAACGCAAGGTACGCTGCCCCCGGGTTGTTACCCGCGTCGCGGTCGCTCACGATTTCCATCTCAAATTTGACGGACGTTGTCACATAGGTTTGAGACAATTTGTAGGTAACGACTTCTTCCGCCGGACGTAACGTGCGTAAGTACACTCGCTCAGAGCTGCCATCGCTGAACGTCAGCAAAACGCGATCCACTTTACTTGACCGTTGTTTGTACGCCATAAAATTAATAGGACTTGCGTCAAACGTAAACTCGACCCATCCCAACTCGTCCTCTGGTAAAATTGCCCACTCTTTCACAGCAAAGTTAAAGTCAGTGCTTACCAATCGTGTTGGGTCGTAACAGTAATCGCCATCTCCGTTTGCACGTGTACCTCCACATTGTAAAAGCATAGCATCACCCGGATCTGCAACCTCACACAATAACCCCGGTTGGCAATCGCTATCGGAATCACAGTCACCACCGCACAGACCACATGGATCCGGGCAAATTACTGGCTTATACGAATACACATCATAGTTCTCGCTGGGTTTAAGGTCCGTACATTCGTCACCTTGGCTCTGTGCACATGAACACTGATTGTGGTCCAACGTTGTGGAAATGATGAACAAATCATACCCTTCGGCACTGCAACGGCGTTGACACTCCGTATGCGTGTCTGCATGATAATCAGCGTGCGTTGGGTCGAGTCCCGCCGCACCGCCAGTTGGCGGTGTCCATGGGCTACACCAATGATCCGGGTGTACGTTTTCGTAACAAATATTACTACTACTCGAACATGCACTCCCGCCGTACGTTCGAGTATCGCGCTCACCTGTAAAGGGTTGCCGTTGCATCAACTGATCACAACCATACCCGTCGTGTGCAGAACTAACGTCACATGATGCGACGGTTGGCATTGATACGACCGTGTGTGGGGTGGTATAGACACTGCCGTCCTTTTCTTCGCAGAATGGGAAGTAGGACCCTGCACACTTGTACGCGCCTGCCGTACAATAGGACTCGCCGTTCACATCCCCCGTACATCCCGGAATCCCCTCGCCCGTCGAGGTCACACAAACCAACCCACCCGCACATTGTTCCACAACACTGTCCGGATTACACTGTTGGCATTGTGTACCGAGTGCAGGTTTCGTAAGTGTGTACGAGGCTGCCACACCAACATTTTGTTGCAAGGTACATTGTGGGTTTGTAACTGGGTTTGCGCAGCCGCATTGATAGTTGTGTGCACCAGGTGTACGACAATACACGAAAAATGCAGAGATACCCACAGTATGCCAGCATCGGTTGGCACATTCCTGTGTTCTGTCTGAATCGTAATAAAGACTTGAAGTGCCAAGTAGCGGGGCATACGCTCCACCACATGTAGACACTGGTCGGTCACCCGGGGAATATCCGGGCAAATGTGTAAATGGATTGCACATGGTGGCATCTTTTAAGGATGTATAGACCGGTTTCAGTCGTATCTTGTACTCGGCGGTGGTTTCCACGGGTACATCGGTTTGGTATGCGATGGGTACAATACGCGCGCCGTTGCACGCTTCCATCGTGGTGGCTTTGGACCACGTGTCGTCGTACGTCTTGCCGCCGTACATGGCTATTTCGCAGCGTTTGCTGATTTGACGCTGGTCCGAATCAACCATCTTTGAGAAATTACTGATGCCTCTCGTCCGATCCGTAATGAATTCCATAGCGGATGTGAAGTAAATAGGCAACGCGGGTTGGGAGTGATCGAATACGAATCCGTTCGGGCAGCACCCTTGGAGTGGGTCCAACACATCTTGGTGCGCGTCTACACATTCGCAGTCTGCGTCCAGATACCCGGATCCGGGCATGCCCCCAAACAAACAGGTGGGCGTTGTCCGATTGCACTGCATCCCCACCCATCCGTCTTCACACATGCAGTTGTTCCCCTCCAAGAAATTTGTGATGCCATCGTACCGCGACTTACCGTCCGGTTGTCGAAAAACCCAACTGTCGCCTTCGTACAAACTGAACCCCGACGCGTCAATCGCGTAAACAGCACCCTCGTCTTGGTACAGCCCACACACGCACGAGGCGTCGAAAAAGTCTTCGCCAAGCCCATTGTACGAACCCCACTGGCAAATACCTCTGCCATCGCAAATATTACCATTCACCGTCGGACAGTGGCGCTGGCACGTGCTCCCGCCCAACCCACGCTCGCACGTGTTGCAGTCAAATCCTGACCACCCTGGCAAGCATCGGCACGTGGCGGTTTTGTACTGCAAATTCGGGAAAATATTCACCTGCTGTTCTTGGACGCGCTCCACCACCGTATCTTTGTTGAACTTGCGTTGCAGCGTAATGGTGGGTCGCGTCCACGTAAACGCAGTCTTGATCGGATGCTCGCAGTCTGGGTTCACAGGGAACAACGTGCCGCGCTGGCACGGGGTCGTGTCAATGTCGAAATACCGAATGGTGCAGTTCGCCGCGCCGTACCAACAGACGTGGTCGAACGTGTCGTACCCGGCGGGCGGTGCAGAGTTCCACCCGATGTCCGCGCACGTCTCAATGGGTTGCAACGCCGCCAACACATCGGTGGCACGCACGGAATGTTGCGCCTCCACTCCCGTGCCCACCCGCGTGCCCACCGCCAACTGCAAATGTTCCACACTGCCAGAGGCGACGTCCACCTCGAGCGTGAACGGGTACGACACACTCACCACTTCTGTGTACAGTACCGAAGTCCCCGCGATATCCACGCCAATTTTCCACGCGTGCTCGTCCATTTCCACAAACACCCGCCGATTACTCGGCAGCGCCACCGTCTTGTCGGGGAGAAGGATCTCGGTGTTGACCCGGAACGTATACCTGTGGTAGCGGAACGCAATCGTAAAGTTGGCGTCGTACGTACCATCCCACTCGAATCTGGCGTGGGCGTAATATTTGTCTCGGCTCGTGTAACGGTGCGCTCCCAGCGTGCCGTCCGTGCTGAAATGCTCGGCGGACATCATCTGCACAGTGAGATCTAAATCCGGACATGCTTGGTCACCAAACGCTGCGAGCAACTCGTCGTTCTCTTCTCGAGTCGTCAACACAGTGTTGTCAAACAACGGTCCCACCAACTGCACTTCGCACGTGCCGTGTCCCGAACACTCGTTCAACGGGTTGTCCACCGACGAGGGACACTGCAATGTACACCCATTGTCGTCGCGTCCTGCCCACCCAGACTGACAAATGCAGCGGGCATTTTGTGTGCATTCGCCGTGTCCAGAGCATACTTTCGTGTTGTCCACGCCCTCGTACCCAGGGCACTGTTTGGAACAATTGGTGCCACGCCACCCCGTCATGGCGTTGGTGGAGATGGACGCGCGCTGGAAATCACTCACGTCGCCCGAATTAGGGTTGACCACGCGCACACCTTTTACGTACTGCACCAAAAACGCCGCGTTGTCACAATTGCACGTCCCGCGCGTGCAGCTGCCGTGCCCCGAACACCCCACGAAATCTTCTGGAAATGGACTCCCCGAATCCACTCCGGGGCATTTGTCTTCACAATTCAACCCCGTGAAGGGGGACCGTTTGCTCACCGTAGCACGGATCATGTTGTCGTAGGAACATTGCGCCGACGTGTAGGTGAGATTGACCACGTCCGGCGTGCTGCTCGCCTGGCACATGTGATGCAGACAGGCGTAGCCGTAGGTGCAGATGAGATCGTTGTCGTTGTCGCAGTACTCGTGGGGGCGGGCGTAGGTAGGGTTGTCGCACTCGAAATCGGCACTGCCCACCGTGCGACGAAACAAATCGCGCAACGCGTCCGTCACCTCCGTGATAGGTTCTCCTTGGTAGAGCACGTGGTGGGTCAGGTAGGCGTCCAACCCCTGCACCATGTTGAGCCGTTTGTGTGTGCCGAAATACACGTTGTCCACCGTCTGCACCTTGTCTCCGAAAATATGTTCTTCCGTGTGCGTCACGGTGGTCACGTACGGCGGCTGGCAGTCGCAGTCCCCCGTACCGTCGTTGCATTTGCCTGCGGTGAAAACCACAGTGCACTCTGGAATCGTTTGCACCACCCCGTCGACCGTGCACCCTGTGGACGTGGTTGCTTTCGTGCAATCCCCGCCCGGGTAGGTACGCACCAATTTGTTCTCGAAGAGGACGCGGCAGGTGTTTTCCACCACCGACGTCGTGAGAAGGGCGCATTCCGCCACCGTCATCGGAGACGCAGCCTTCGGCAGAGGCGTTTTCTCGAACACCAAATCGTACCCACTTGACACTGTGCCGCACTCTGTGCAATTGCCGTCGTCCAACACCTGGTATCCCTTGCAGTCCCCGTCGCAGGGGCACCGCGCTTGGATCTCCGAGGGGTTTTCGCACTCGCCTGCCCGGCGCACAAAACTGATTTCGAGCTGCGACGTCGTACTGTTGCACTCGAACCCGCGCACGTCCACCGTCTCCGTTTGGTTTAAATTACACTGATCGTTACGGCACGGCACCCCGCCACACGTTTCGTCCGCCTCCTCGTTGGCACACTCGCAAATGCCCAGATACCCACCGTCGAACTCGACCCCCGTCGACACGCACGTGCCCAACCCGTAGTCAATCCCGCAAGGGCTTTGCGACCGCGCGTGCACCGGACAGGTCAACTCACACGCGTCTCCCCCCAACCCGTACCTCTGGTTGTAATTACACTCGCACCGCGCCACCGCACACGTGCCGTTCAACACCCGGTCCTGCAACGCGCGACAATGAGTGCGCCACTCCCCGTCCTGAAAAGTACACTTGGCACTCACATTTGGGGGCACTCCCGTCGTCGTCGTCAAGGGGTCGGGGTAAAACTGGGCGCGCGTCTCGCACTCGTGGACACGTGCTTGTGCGTCCGCGCCGTTCGCGCCCAAGACCGTGCACACCGACGTCAGGGTGTCGCCGCACGTGTTCTGCTCGACGAACCGGGCACAATCCTGCGCCTCTTTGCGCGTGAAGTCCGTGTCGCCTTCCAGCGTGTCCGTGAACGCGCAGTAGGCTTCGAAATCAAACGTGTCGTGCGGTTCCTGCAGGGCTTCGTACGCCGCACACAATGCCACCGCACTCGCGTCGGACGTCACTCCGTAGGGCAGTTCCGCTTTCCGATACAACGACACGCAGGTCTCGTCGTCGTACACCAACAAATTGTGAATCCGTTCGTCGTGCAGCTCCAACAACTCGAAATAGGTCCACGCGCCGTCGCTGTCCATCTGGAACGTCAAGTCCTCTGCGTTGTCCATCTGCAGCGTGACGAGATCGTCCTCGAACACCAACCGGATGTGGTACCACGCGTTGCGCGCAATCACCCGGTTGCAATTCTCCTGCCCGATGGGACAAAACCGCGTAAACTCGGTCGTTTGGTTGAAATAGACACTCTGGTCAATGAACAACCGCGCCACCGACTCGTTCTCCGCACGTCCTTCCGCGTCGTTGCGGAACACCAACCGGGGTCCGGTGTCGGTGCTCGACGGCGTGCTGTAATAAAACTCCACGTACTTGCCCACGTGACGGTAGTCGCCCGCGGAGGCGTGGGGAACACTGGCGCGGAACCCCGGCGCGCAAGGTGCAAACGGTTTGGAGTAGATCGGTTCCACGTAGTCCACAGACGTGCGCGTGTCCACGTCGCACACCGTCTCGACGCAGTTGAACGTGTACGTCACCAGCGACGTGTTGGCACCCACGTGGCGCATGACGTGGGAGAACGTGTCTATGTTGATTGCCACGCCGTCCACCGACACTGTCCATCCTTCGCCCGCTTGTTCGAACTGCACCGTCTGTTCGCACCCCGGGGTCAGCACCGTGGCGTTCACACACATGTTGGGCACGCTGCACGCCGTGGTGTTCGCACACAGGTACTGCAGCGAGTCGGTGAATGTCTGCGCTGCGGGTAGAACAGTGCTAAAGTTGCTGTTGATGTCGAGCAGTGCGTGGGTGCACACCGGGTCGGTTTGTTGGCAGGTGTCCAACACGTTCAGAACGGCATCGTTCGCGTCAACGAGAGTCGTGAGAGCCTCTTCGAACTGTTGCGCCAAAAAGTCGTACTGGTCCGAGTCTGTGCGTCCGTCCCGTAACGCCTGCAACGCGTCCGACGCCTCACCCGTCTCTATACTGTCGCATATGTCGTTCTCTACACATGCTTCGATCTGGTCTGACGTGAGACCAGCGTCCGCGTAGGGGTCTGCGTAGGGGTCTGCGTAGGGGTCTGCGTAGGGGTCTGCGTAGGGGTCTGCGTAGGGGTCCGCGTCCGCGTGACTGTGGTCGACAAGAGATTCCAACAAGGAGCGCAACTCTTCTTTGAGTACTTCCACGTCCACGGCATCCGCCGCGCTGTACGCCTGCCACGCGGTTTGCACGGTGGGATGTTCAATGTCCTCGCATCCTATCTGTGCATCTCGGCATTCTGTCAACAGCGCATTCTCGTGGATAATGCGCATCCTTTCCTCTGCAACCATGTCCTCAAAAGGGTACCGTGAAGCGCCGCAATGCGCGCACTTGCCGTTGTCCAGACGCACGTAGCCTACGCAGTCGGTGCATTCGCACGGCGCGTCCAGGCGCAAGATATTGCACACACCGTCCGAGAGTGACGTCGTATCGCCCACCGCACGGCACATGTCTCGCGGGCGCATGCGCGTCGAGTACTCGGCGTGTTGACCCGGCGTGATGATGCATTCGTTTTGTTTGAGCGCCAACGCCTCTGCCCACGTGTCCACCGTATCCTCACAGACATGAAACCCTTCGTGGTTGACAATCGTCGTGTCGTCCACCACCACCGTGGCGTCCGGATCCGCGTTCGGGTCCGCGGCTGGTTGGCTGATGTTGACCTCGGGCAACGCGGCAATACGGTCGCAGAGCGTCGGCATGTCGGGCGAATGGCTCAGTTGGAGCGTAAAGGGATCTTCGGCGCTGTCCAACAACAACGACGCTTCCCCCAGCGCATTGGTGAGGAAATGCTGATGCTCCCACTTTTCCAGAATGTTTGACGCGGGTTGCATGATATCACACCCGCTGTTGTTGAACATTGGATCGTTGCACTGCGACACGTCACACCCCTGGGCGTCCACCTCCTCGCACCCCGTAACATTCTCGTACTGCAGCACACCGTCGCACCACGCGTACTGGTCCACCCCCTGCATTTCCAAATCACAAAACTCGTCCGTCCACGTGCACCCGATGATCACGTCACACGCGTGTTGCTTGCTCACCAGTTTGCACTCCAGTTGGTTGTGTTCGTAGGTGACCACGTCACTGTTATTCATATCGTAATCCCACACGTACAAGTTGTGGTTCTGAACCGTGTAGGCTTCCAACCCGTCCAAAATCAGTCCCGCCTCGGCGTGGAACACCGGGTACATGTAGTCGTCGTCGGGGGTCAAGTAGTAAAACGGATCGGTGCTGCCCACCTCGAACGGATCGTACAGCTCGATGACGGGCTCCCCGCTGCACCCGAACACTGGCGTGACCGTCGCGGGCACCAGCGGTTTGTGGCAGTAGGCGGTCTCGTCACCCGTCTCGTAACTGCCAAACGTGTCCGAACAATGTTGGTCGTCCTGACACTGTGCCAACGTCGAGACAATTTTGTGCGCCGTGCACAACCCCGCCGCGTTGCAAATGTTGTTGTCGTTGGACGGGCACGTGATGTTACAGTGCATTCCGTAGAAATTATCGTCACAGACACACGAAAAGGCAAGATCGTCCTGCAACATGTTGGCGACACACTGCCCGTTTTCCCCGCACCCTCCGATTTCCAGATCACACGTGCGGTCGCAGGTGGCACCGCCGTACCCTGCCGCACACTGACAACTGCCCGTGTCCGTGTCGCAGGTGCCGCCGTTCTCGCAAGTATTGTCGTCGCAAAACGTATCGCAGGTACCCTGTGGGTAATAATTCGGGAGGCAGGTTTCGCAGTTGGTCGCATCGTTAAAATTGCCCTCGCACACGCATTGCGGTTGACCCTCTTCGTACGCAGAGTTGGGCACGCCGTGGTAGAAACACGTGCTGTTCGCAATGTACAGACCGCACTGGTCGGGTTCGACGGGCACGCACGGGTCGGTCACGTCTCCCGCGCATTTGAATTTCGGATAATTATTTTCGGTGCACAGAGCACAGTCGGACGTGCTGTCAAACCCGTACGGACACCGGCAGCGGATTTCTTGCACCCCGTCCGTCTCGCCGAGTCCGCACACCCCGGCGTTGCACATATTGGCTTTGCATTCCAATTCGCAGTCTTCGCCCATGTATGTCGGTTTGCACATGTTACAACGTGCACCTTCGTAGTTTCCAGTGCACACGCACCCTTCTTCGGTGCACGTGCCGTGTCCGCTGCACGTGGTCGCAGCGTTGCAGCGGCAATTGTGCAACTCCCACGGGTCGTCGCACGCACAACTCGCCGCCTCGGGTCCTTCGGCACAGGTCCCGTGCCCCGCGCACACGAACGATTCGTCGGAAGGACATTTCTGA
>Ga0163180_10000475_pt1 | contig 23127 bp, 17 predicted proteins | sample AtlANTMetagenome_2_FD_109647 | JGI IMG/M metagenome (GOLD analysis project Ga0163180, IMG submission 109647) | Marine eukaryotic phytoplankton communities from the Atlantic Ocean - Atlantic ANT 4 Metagenome | ecosystem: Environmental > Aquatic > Marine > Oceanic | place: North Atlantic Ocean...
AACAAACTAAAAAAAAAAAAAAAGAAAGCAAAAAAAAAAGTAAAGGAGTAGGTGGGGGAGGGTGCCAACGGTCTGTCCACCAAAAAAAAAATGAGCAGCAGCACGTGTTGCGCACCGCCTCGCGCGTTGCTGGTGTCGAGGAGCAGTCCGTCGAGAGCGGGGGAAAAGAGGAGGACGAGCAAACGAAGAGAGCGAGTTCTTCGAGGCACTTTTGCGGAAGGTGGAGGAGAGCGATGGCACGCGTCGTCATCCAGACCTTCCTCCAAGAATAACGAACAACAACAACAACAATCAAGAGGAGGAAGAGGCGGCGGACGAAATAATACTACCAAACGAGGATGGGATACCGCGGATAAAGCGTACGCGCGGTTTGGAACGACGAAACGAAGAGATGGCAATTATGACGATGAAAATAGTAATAACAACAGGGCAAGACAACAACAACAACAACAACAACAACAACAACAACAAAGAGCAGTGCCTTTGGATGAATTGGAGCGAAAGCAAATCGCTTTGGAGAGACAAAAACTGAGAGGAGGAAAGAAATACGAAGACGACTTTATGGATTACGAAGACGAAGACGAAGACGAAGGCGTGGACGATTTAGCCGGATGGTCTCGATTTGCCAACGAGAGTGGGATTGAAGAAGACGATGAAGGTGTATCATCTAGCAGCAGCAGCAGCAGCAGAGTCAAAAAAGTTATATCTTCTTCTGCGAGAGCGAATGCAAAAGTCACGGTCCAATCCAAGTATAGAAGAGGAGGGTTGCGTCCTTGGGAGACGCAAAGAATGGAAAGGGAGACCAAGAAAAGTCAGCAACGACACTTACAGAATAGGTATCGTGACTACGATAATGATTACAAAAATTATAACAATAAAGAAAACAAACCGTTATCGAACAATGCGTTTATCAATGCCGGTTTAGAAGCCATCGCGGCAGAAAATTTAAACAAAGCTGGTTTGAAAAGACCGACAGAAATTCAAAAATTAGCCATGCCAGAACTCATCGAAGGCAACTCTGCGGTTCTATTAGCCGAAACAGGTTCAGGGAAGACGTTCGCTTATACTTTACCGCTCATGTCCCAAGTGGCAGCTCCGGGAAGAGGTGGCACAAAAGTCAGCGGAAGATGCTGTCCGGCGATGATCATCATCGTCCCAAACGTCGAGTTGGCGAGACAAGTCTCGAAGATGGCCGAGTTGTGTTCGATTTGGTGTCAAAGAACGGATTTTGATTTACCGGCGCCGACGGTGTTTTCAATTTTTGGCAAGGAGAAAAAACTGTTGAAACCAACGAGTTTGAAACAACGGAGAAACACAAATAATCGAAATCGAAAATACGTTCCAACTTCATCGAGAAAATCTTCGAAAGCTGGAAACAAAGGGAATAAAATAATCGGTGATTTAGAAGAAGCCATACCAGAATTTCGACGGGCGGATGTTTTGATATCTACGCCGGCTCGCTTATTAGCATTGGCGAAAGACGAGTGGGTATTGTTTGGTCGTCTCAAACATTTTGTCGTGGACGAGTGTGACGAGATGCTCTCGAGAGGATTCGCGGACGATGTGAAAAGTTTAATCGAATTAACGTACGGAGAAAACGCGGATGGTATCAACAAATTTGGCGCGAAAGTTCAGTACGTATTTGCAGCGGCGACTTTGAAAGATTCTGAACCGATTTTCGAATCTTTCCAAGGCGAACTGTCTTGGATTTCCACGGGGTATTTCGGAAAGTTGCACCCACAACTGGAACAAGAAATTGTGGAGATAGTAAGTGAAGAAGAAGAAACAGACACAGGTGTTGCAAAAGAAGACAATTATGACGATGATATCGAGGGGGCTCAACAACGAAGACAAAAAATCATACGAAGCAGAAAAAACAAAGCGTTGATGGAAGTACTGCGAAAGCGAAAAGAGTTCAAGTCGTTGGTCTTTGCAAACTCGCCGGAGGAGGCGGACGAGATTGTCGAGTACTTGAATAAGGAAAATTATCAAGAAAATGGTGGTGAAAGGAGGACTTTAGGAATGTATTCCATGGCATTTCATGGCAAAGCGAAGGAGAGAGGCGTCGTGTTGGACGATTTCATTTCTGGAGATTTGAAAGTGTGCGTCTGCACAGATTTAGCCGCGAGAGGCATCGACTTCCCAGAGCTCCACCACGTGGTGCATTACTCTTTAGCTGATTCTGCGGCTATACATATACACAGAACAGGGAGAACTGCTAGAGCTGGTCAAGTTGGACCGTATTATTGCACCGTTTTATACGATAAAGAGGAAGTTGATATCGACGACGCTCTTGTTAAAGACGATGGTTTGAAAGAATTACTTTTTGGAAAATCAACAAAATCATCGTCGCGCAAGCGGTATCAACGCAGCAGCAGCAGCAGTAGCAGCAGCAGCAGCAGCAACGCCACGAGTGCTTTTTAGCAGATTAACATAAATGTAATACAAACGAACAAAAAAAAACGTGATTTATAAGCACGACGCTCTAACCAAGCTGAGCTAAAAGGGCGACATGAATGCCCCATACGGGTCTCGATCCCGTGACCTTCGCGTATCTTTCTCTTTCTCTCCCTTCTTCGAGAGGCGTGCGGTCTGGCCTTTTTTCAAAGCCATTTTATCTAGTCCTTTTAGGGTTTAAGAATCGGTAAAAGAAAATAAAACAAAAAATCTAAAGTATTAATGTAAACATATAGGAAGAATTGCCTCTTTCACAAAAGGAACGCGGGTTGTTTTTCTTTCAGGTGGTGGTCGTTGGAAAAGAGTACTACACACAAGAGAACTTCTTACTTTACGTGCGAGTCACCGCATGCAAAGGAGAGAGAGAGAAGAGAAAAAAAGGTTTTCGTCGTCTGCATCCGTGCTGCCTCTCCTTTGTATTATCACTATATAAGAACAACAGTCTAAAAAATGGTGTACCATTCCGCGTTTACTGAGTTGCCCGATTCCATTCAGTCTTCCTGCGGTATCCCTTTACTTCCTTTGCGAACGCAAACCAGAGGTCCGGCGCCGAAAACGACCGATTTCGACATCGTCGACGAGGCTATTCAGTATTTCCGCCCGAACGTTTTGTTTCGGAAATATGCCATCGAATCCGACGCGGACAAGTTGTTGATTTACTTGACTTTATACATCTCTCAGTGCTTAAAGAGGCTTCAACAAGCGCAGCAGTATCAACAACAAAATAGCGATAGCACTAACAACAACAGTAAAATAAATCTGATGACAGAAGGGGCAAAGCTTTTATTCGCGTTCGCGCACGACCATTTTGACGTCACGACTGGGTTAGGAGGGATAATTAACGGCCCGAAAACGTTTCAAGAAGGCGAGACATTAAAGGCGTATCTCACTCAGTGTCGCGAAGAAATCGGTTTGCGATTGATTGACCACTTGTACGTAGATGAAGGCACGAAAATGAACAAGTTTTGGATGGCGTTTGCGAAGAAGAAATTCGTGAACAAAGAGTTACCAGAGTACTAGATTAGAATAGTTATTAGCGGCTGTATAAAATGTATAATTGTCAAAAGTACAAAAACTTTGTAATTATACGTAGTTCTTCTTTTCCTTTAACTCGAAGGATTGGAGTTATCGCTATCTTGCTGCATAGCTATATCCATCGCTAACGCTTCTTCTTCTCGAATCATGCGTATGCTTTCTAATCGTTGTTTTAAGCGGTTCTGTTTTTCTTCTAAAATTTCCTTTGGCATTTGCTCGGGAGGTTGTATGTTCATACTCGACGTCAACGAGCCTCCATCTGTAAAACCAGTCGAGTTCGTCTCGCTCGTCATGTTTGAAATAATATCGTTGTTACTATTATTATTATTATTATTATTATTATTATTATTATTATGCTGATCGTCATGATTCTGATAATGGTGATGGTAATGATTGTGTTTATGTCGAATCCATGGGTGTTGCAAAGCTTGCGTGGCAGTCATTCTATTCATCACATCCACCGTGAGCAACTGTCGAACGCAGTCCTTCGCGCCTTCCGATATATACCTCCAAATTCGATCGTCCATGCAATACGTGCCTTCTTTAATATTTTTAAAGAGCTGCTCTTCGTCGTCGTGATCGAACGGCGAATAGCCACTCAATAAAATAAACAATATCACGCCGACGGACCACATGTCCACTGCCGGAGTATATGCCGTATCCGATAAGTTCATGTCTAAAATTTCAGGGGCGACGTACAAGGGCGATCCACAAATTGTTCTCATCTCGCTACCATCTTGCGGTAATCTAGATAATCCAAAGTCAATTAATTTTACCGTCGCATTCGGCGATCGATCGGACATTAAAATATTTTCCAACTTGATGTCTCGGTGGACGACTTTCTTCGAGTGTAAATACTCCACCGCTTTTAAAATCTGAACGATGATCCGTCTCGCGTCCGCCTCGGAATAGCTCCCTTCCTCGGTTATTCCCTCTAACAATTCTCCCCCATGGACGACTTCAGTCACCATGAAAACGTTCTTTTCCGTCACGTACGTGCACCGTAAGTTTATGATATTTTCGTGATACAACGTCGACAACACTTGAAACTCTCTCTCGTAACTCTTGTCTGTCGGGGCGTACTTTTGCCGATCCACGATCTGTTTTTTTGTTATAAACGTAAGCATATGCGATTATATGTAATACTATTCATTTCTTACCTTGATTGCGACTTCTGCACCCGTATCTTTCTCGATCGCTCGCATGACGGTTGCGAAACCTGTGTTTAAATAGTTTCGGAGAGAGGAGAAGAGGAAAAATTGAGTTTTAGGAAAAAATCAACCACCGATACTAAAATCAAAAGCCGAGAAGGAACTGCAGGGTAGTCGTAAATGGTAGTTTTACCTCCGGTTCCAATCTTCTCTTTGAAATCGTATTTCGAGAGAATCTCGGAGACGTCCTGGATGGGGACAATCGCCCGTTGGAAATTCCCTCCCGCGTTATTTGTGTTGTCGTTATTGATGTGAGCTTCTCCTCCTCGATTTTCTGTCGCGTTCATTTTTCTTTTTCTTTTCGCTCTTCTTTGATTTTCTCTCTCTTTTCCTCGCGAGAGCGCGGGAAGAGGAAAAGCGCTGGTGGTAGTTCGAACGAGAGGCCGCTCGAAAGGGCGACGCGTTGCGTGTTACGCGCGCGTGCCGCGGGAACGGGTTGTCGCGAAGAAGACGAGAGACGAAGGATTGTAATAAATAATTTAGTAGTTTCCCGCAAATACCACTCAAGGACTAGTAGATATTTGTTGGTTGGTCTCCCACTTTAAAATAATGAGGCAAACAACAACAGACGACAGAAAGAAAGAAAGAAAGAAAGAAAGAAAGAAAAAAGCGCTTCATCATTCATCATCACCATCATCATAAAAAAAAACAGGTGGTACGACACTCTTCTTCGTCCGTAAAGGAAGGAATTAGAGCTCGGAAATAATAAGTAGCGAGATAGAAATAATACCTCCATGATTGCATTCATCCTCGGATGGCTCTCCTTATTCGTCTTCCTCGGCGCGGGATTAGGAATGAACATGTACATCTTAGTCTGTTTGACCGATTTGCAAAACGACTTCATGAACCCTCACGATACGGCCAATCGAATTAACAAATTGGTGAAACCGGAAGTTTTGTTCCACTTGGTCGTGGTGGTGATCACGACCGCAATGAGACGGTTTGGATTGTGCTTGATGCACTTACCCGTTCTGCTGTATTCTTTGAAACTGTATAGCAAGAAAGAGATTTACGTGGACGTGACGGAGATATTCAACGTGTTAGATCGAGAGAAGAAAATTCGAGGGTGGAAAGTGGTGTTTTTTTCCATCGTGTTTATAATAACGACGTATCGATTAGTGGAAGAGGTAGTACACACGATGATGACGGATTCGGGGAGGAAGATTGCGGCGCAAGTTTTGCGGGACGCCGCAAGTTCGAATTTGTATCACATTTAGATTAGAGAGAGAGAGAGAGAGAGAGAGAGAGAGAGTTTTCACTTCTGTGCTCTCGTCGTGATAGTTGTAGTTGCATTCTTGAAATACACGTACCTGGTACATAAATATTTTTAGTTGCAAACATATTTAAAAAACAACCTCCTATGACAATTCTTTCCCTTAACGCTATCCGGACTTTGAGTCCGGATCGCTTCGTGTTTTAATCAAACCGTAAATCGAGGAAAACACCAGAAACCCGCCGACGAATGGAGTAAACGCCGGATAGAGCGTATCCGTGATGAACGCATCAACGCTATCTGGCCAGATCTTAAATGCCGATAACGCGAGAATGATGCCAAAAGCAAAGATGATTGTTATGTATACCCCAAGAAATTTCAAGAACGATTCCTCGGACTCCTCGATGACAGTTCTTTCAGCTTCGCCTTTTGCAGCCGCAATGGCGGGCGAGTCCACCGCTACCTTTGCGCGTCTCGTAGATTTCCCATCTCGTCGTCTTCTTTTCTTCGACTTCGAACCAAATTCGAATGGGTCGTCGCTAGGAGCATCTGCTGCGGACGGTTCTTCGGATGAGTCGTCGCCGTCTGCATTTGCTTTCGTAATCGTCGCGTTTCTCCTTTGTTGTTCTGTCGTTGTTTTGTTGTTATTGTTGTTGCTTGTACTCTTCTTTATCATCATCGCTCGTAAACCATGGTCAGTAGTGCTCGTAAAGCTCCCAAAAGAACGCCCAACTCTGCTCGAAGACACAAACATCGCCATAGCGTTGCACTTAATCGCGCTTCTTCGTTGAGTCGTTCTGTTGTGCGCTTTCGTGGTAGCGTTTACTTTCGCTTTCATCGTCATCGACGTAGATACGCTTGCCGACATTTTCTTTTTCCTCCTCTCTTACAAAAATGTGTGTTACTCCCTCTGTGTTTGTGTGTGTGTCGCGCTTTGTCGCGACGGTTCTTCTTCTTCTTCTTCTTCGATGCTCGAGTAGTTCTCTCTGACTCTCTGTTTCGACGGATTCACGCGCGCAGAGTATCGAAACCTGCTCGCACTTTGCGCGTTTACTTTTTTTTTATAGAGTCATTTGTCAACTTTGTCATTTGTCTCCTCCTCTTCTTCCTCCCCAAAAAAGATTTCGGATCGACATTCAAAAAACAAACAAAAAAAAAGAGCGGAAGAAGAGGGCACAGAAGAGAGGGATGATGCCCAAAAAGGGAGGTAAAAAAAAAAAGAAATTCGTGAGACGAAAATAATTTCTCAAAATTCCTTCATTCAAAAAACGCTCCGGCGACGAGAGAGTTGGTCGATCGAAACTTTGCCGGTAAAAAAGCGCGCGAACGTCGAAAAGACCCCATCGGCCCGCGGAGTGCGAGAGGTTTCGACCGAGATCCGACCGTCGAATCGTCCTTTAAATCCAACCGGTCGGGTGTTGTATTTTTTATTTTTTGTTGTTGGTTTTCTGTTATCTCTTCCGCCCCAGAACGTTACCTTCTGAGTGCGACTTTTTAGGCCTTCCTCTTTTGAGAAGAAGAAGAAGAAGAAGAAGAGGTCTCGGAAAAAGAGCGAAAGACGACGACGACGAGCAGCAGACGAGCGTCTTCGGAGAGAAGAGTGGCAAAAGAAGACGAGATGGGCAACGAAACGAAACAGAAATCCCCGTCCTCGCCGTCGCCGTCTGCGGAAAATGAGCCCCGAACGCCTTCGCCTTCGAACGATGAAGAGAAGGAAAAAGAGGAGGAGGAGGAAAAAAAACAGATGAGAAAACAACAGTGCGAGCAACTCTACCAATGGCTCACCCGAGTTGCCACGAAACCAGGTAGAATGCTTGTCAATCAAGACGCAATTATCGACGACCAAGTGAAAATGCAAGAGGAACAACTGGAACGAAGGAACCGGGAGATGTGTTTGCGGTTCAAGTTGGTCACCGCAGAAGGCGAAGCGCACAGACCGCGAAGAGGCGCGAGAGGGAAGGAGAAGGCATTTCGAGCGGCTGGCTTACACGATTTTACGTTGGTGGAAGAGTCGGATAAGATGTTTTCATCCCCGATGACGAGGGCGTGGCAACCGGCGAAACCGGCAATTATACGTGTTGGAGACGAGTACCAAGCGCGCGTGCCAGAATTCAATGAAGAGGTGAAAAGGGCAATCGTGGACAACTTGGAACATTTTACGGAGAAGGAGACGCAGATGCTTGGCGTGCGGTTTTGGCCGCCGAATATTGACATGAATAACAATAATAATACTGGCTCACCGACAAGGAAAAGTCCGCGAAGGCGTTCGAAGAGTCGCGAACCCGTGGAGGAAGAGGAAAATGCGGCGAAGCGCTTGGCATTGAGTGAGAATGATAAAAAGAAGATAGAAGTAATAGGAGTAGCAACTGGAGGAGGAATAGAAACGGCAGGAATAACAACAAAGGCAACAGCGAAAGCTGGAATAGATAGTAACGACGCGTCGGCAGCTGCGGCGGTAGCAGTAAAAACAGAAACTGTAGGAGAAGAAGTCAAAGATCCGGACTTAGTCGCATTCATCAACGCTCGCGGAGAAGAAGAGGTTATTCGAATCGTACGTGTTCCTCCCGAGGATATAGCCGAAGCGCGCACAAAGTTCAAACGTGAAATCGGGGATTCTTTACATGTTCAAGCATCGTTCGGTTTTCATGACATGGGTATCGTCGTTGCCAACGCTTGGAGCGAAGAAGAGCGCGACATTTTTGCCCAACATGTGACGAAAAATTGCGACAACCTACGTCCAATGAAGCCTTTGTTACCGAATAAAACCATGTCCCAAATTGTTTCGTATTACTACAACGTCTGGCAGACCACGCGAACGAATCCGAGGCGCGTAGATATCTGGCATCCACCGCAAGAGAAGCGTTCGCAAAAGCGCGAACGAGAACGGGTTTTGGCCAAGGCCTTAGCAGCAGAAAAGCGGCTCCGCAAACAACAACAAAACAAAGAGCGAAAGTCAGCCACGGCGCCTGAAATCATCTTGAAACAGAGATGTAAAAAAGAGTTTGCACAAATGATCGAGTGGATACGTTCTTCCTGCTCGACTAACCCAAGACACGCGGCCTATAACGCCAGTCGCGCCGAGACGGTGACGAAGTTGCGCCAGCACATGATGGAGCGTGTTCACAGTTTACGCCTGTACTCGCAGAACGATAAGGATAATTTCGACGACTACAAGCAGTACTTTTTTCAAAGGATGACCAGTGTTAAGAGATGAAGAAGGGAGAAGAGTCATCGAATAAGCGCTTCGCATTTGTACAATAAATACATCTGTTTGTATTGATTAAAAAGCTTACACAGTGAGAACAAAAATGGAAGAATTTGGAGGAAGGAATTTTTTCATACGTAGCTGTACCCTAATTTTTAAGCTTCGACGTTTTTCTCCTTCGACGTTTTTAAACTGACGGCTCCCGCCTGAAAAATCGTCATTCTTCTCTCGAACGTTTGTTCTTATTCACAGCAACAACTAAAGGAGGAAATCACCCCACCCCACCTCCGAATTCACTCTCTGTCACTCTTGTGTTCGCCCGCGAACAGATCTTGGTTTGCAACGCGTTATAAAGGACTGTCCGTCGGGAAAAAATAAGAGAGAATTTTCTCGTTTCCCTTTCGGCGAGGGATACGTTCGAATTCGTTTTCAAAATGACGGCTTCGATTTTCGTTGGAGGTAAACCCATCGATGGGAAGTTGATTTTAAACGACGATTGGCGCAAGGTAAGAAACGTTTTTACGTGCGCTCTGTGTTTGCGATCGATTCGATTTTTACGCGTTCGTTCCAATCTGGAGGAGGGTTCAGAACGCACCACGTCTTCCCGTAATTTTTGCCCTCTGGACGGCTTGCCCTCGTTCTTTCGTGAAAGAGAAAGAGAAGACCAAAACTTGACTAATCCATTCTTTTTCTTCTTCCTTCTCCTTGTTATCAAAGGCTGGAGAAAAAAGGAGGAGACCACAGGACGACAACGAGTCGCAGTTGGATGATCAAGATCCGAAAACGCCCAAACATTACCAAGCTGCGGTGTATACCATCGTCAACGGGGAGAAGAAGAGACTTTAGATTATTGTTCGAAGTAGTTTCTTTTCTTTTTCTTGGAAAATTTGGAAGTGGAAGAGTTGAGCGCCGTGCTCACTACTCGCCACACACAATCACACTCATAAAAGAAAGCAAAACAAAAAAATGATCCGAATAGAATAATATGTTTGAGAGAGAGAGAGAGAGGGACAATCTCTTTCTTACTCGTTGTAATAACAGAAGATGTTGAATAACTATGATAATACTAGAAATCTAAACTTGCACATACATCAACACCGTCATATTTTGGACACCCACGTGTCGAGAATTCTTTTTGTGCCGTACCACGGTCTGTCTTCATTATTCGACCCGACTGGGGTGTGAAAGACACCTTCCAAGATTATATTTTCCACCCCTTCTAACTGCAACTGCGCGGATTCTACTGGAGTGATTCCATCGCCTCGTGCATCAGCCGTGCCGCAGACTTGTTTGTAGCCTTGGCCAACGATAAAATCAGAAAAACGTTCGCGAGAGAACTCTTTTACGCCCGTTTTATACGTTCCGGCTAAGCAAATCCATTCAATTCCCAACGATTTCGGCGATAAACAGTTCGCTTCGACGTAGGTTAATATGCCTCTGGTTTGATCCACCACGCCAGGTACGTCCAACGGTACGGCGTTCAAAGGGCTTCCTAAAGAAATTACCTTCGACACCCACTTTGCGTTCGCGTAGTCTTCTGACTCTAAATATACTCGGGATAACCACCCACCGGCTGAATGTGCCAGCAAAACCACCTCATCCTTATTCTCACTCGCATTCCTAGCCTCTTCGATGGCATTGTTGATTCTCTCTAAATACCAATCTACTGTCGGTCTCGGTTTGAGCGTTCCTTTCCAATACGAAGGCTTGACGATACCAGCGGCGTTGCGCAACCAATCCGGTCGAGCGACTTGAGCAATAGACGTGGCCACAAAGCCTCGAGAGGATAACTCTTCTTTAAATTCTTCGTAATCTTCCGTGGCGTTCCCTAAACCGGGTAGAATGACCACTGCTGGCTTGTCATTCGATGCCGATATAAATGTACGAGTACTTCTTCTTCGGGAAGATATCTTCCTGTTGTAAAAAGAGAACGTAGTGCGCCTCATGGTCGTCAACGAAGAACAAGAAGATGAAGTTTTCTGCGACGAAGCGATTCTCATCGCCGTGGCCAGATTTTGGTGTGGCATGATGGATGGACGGAGATAATCGAAGGCGAGCGAGCGAGCGAGCGAGTGCGAGTGTTCTTTCTTTTGTGAGGAACGATGATGTGTAGTTGTGTAATCTCTATTTCCTTCTTTACGAACTCATTATTTTACGAAATTGGCTAATATTTGACTTGGAATCAAAATCTATATATCGCTACTTATTCATCTCTATATATAAAATCCTATTCAGCATCACTGTCACTCTCCTCAGCAATGCGTGTCTTTACACCCGAAGCTTTCTTGGTAACTCTTGAACTTAATCGAGGAAGTCGTCCACGCACCTCCATGGAGTTTGGCGTCGTGTTTACTCTCCCCCGTTTTTTCTTTCGCGTGTTTTCCTAAACACTCGTTGAACTCCCAATACGCCTCTAACCCGGTTTCCATTCCAGACAAGGAAAGTAACATGGATTCTCGAATGTCCAACTGGCTACGACTGACGCGCCATATTCGCACGTCGTCTAAAACACCGTCGTAAAAATCAATCGGTTCGCCTTTTTCCAGCATCGCTCCGATTAAAACCGGCGTTTCCGGGTTTTGGTCCTGCCCGGCTTCTTTTTGGGAGGACGCTAAGGTTCCGTTGATATAAATAGAGGAGATGCCGTTCCCATAGGAACACGCTATGTGCGTGAACGCGTGTAAAGGAATCGTGCCGGCTTTTTGTCCCCATGGCGCAACCTCTCGATGGAAAAACACCTCCATTTCGTCGCTGTCACCTATTCGTTGCAACTGCACGAAATATTGACCCCATTTCCCACGATCGTATTTGGAGACTAAGACGGCTTTCTCCGACGCTCGTTTTGGTTTCACCCACAATTCAATCGTAAACGGCGCGGTGCCGCCGAATTGCAAGTCGCCCGACTCTAAAATTTCTAAATACTCTCGTTTCTTTCTGTCCAAATGTAACGCACACCCTCTGTTGGACGACCCGGTTCTCCCGCCTTCGCCAGCATTATTTCCACTTTTTCTCGACTGAATCGTTCTCGTCGCCTCCGATAACGCCGCTTTCAACAATTTTTTATCGTCGCCTCCGCCTTCGGAATTCGTGTGCGAAAACTTTCGTATAAACTCGCCATACTCGTTCCTTGTCACGATACCGTCGTTGTTCAAATCAAAGAAAGACGATAAAGCTCTTGCCCGTCCTCGATTTAAGTTCAACCGTCGATCTTCTAAATACTCTAGAAACAGACCAACCGCGAATTGTTCTTTCGGCACTTCGTCTCGATTGAAATGTTTGTCCCAAACGGAATAGGAGTCTCGCTTTAGCAACTCTTCTTTGCTCAACGTTTTCAAGTCTTCGTCAGAGAGCACACCCAAAGCGCGAAACAAGCGTCTTCGGGAATCTTTCGCACCCAAGATGAAATAGTAGGCGAAGAGGAGAAACGCATAAGAAAGAAGCACTTTGGGATGTATGCTGTTCGAAGAAGAGGAGTGTCTTCCACCTCCTCCATGATGAGAACGATATTTTGGGGAGGAAGACGATGGCGCCATGGTTGGCAACATCTTTTTTATCTGTCTGCTCTCTTTATCTCACAGCCCACGTGCTCTCTCTCTCTCCTTCTTCCTTCTTCTTCTTCTTCTTCTCCTCCTCCCTCTCCTTTTATGCGTCGTAGTACATTGATACAAGTGTGCTCTCACAAGAAGCGCTTTATTTATTGCGATTTTAGGAAGAATTTTGATTGAAAACGAGAGAGAGAGGCACAACGAACAAAAAAAATGATTCTGAAGAATTGTTAATGAACATATTATTAGCGCTAAATCGTCATGCAGATGTTAATTACATACGCACATACATCTTATTAAATCTAAGCAGCCGTCATGACGGATTTACGACGGACGAAACTAAACATGTCATCACCAATGCTCACGGCTAAACCAATACCGACTCCGAGACCGTTCGCGGCGCTTCGGCCTTCATAGTATAATCGCAACTTGTTCTCTGCCATGGGAACAACGTACGGTCGTCCAACTCCGCCTTCGTCCCAGGTGCCGTCTTCACCAAAGCCGAGCGCAGGGGCTGAAGCGCGTTCCCATTTGATCCCATCCTGGGATTTCGCGACGCAAATGGTGGATTTCCCCGGGTGTTTTGAACTCAATGCTTCATAAAACATGATGTATTCATTTCTTCCAATTCTGGCCACGCAGGGTGATTTGACGCCTAAATCGTCAATGGAACCTTCTGGTCCGGCGTCTAAAATAAATCCGCTGGAATTCTTTTGCCATTGAAACCCATCTTTGGAATTGGCAACGCCAATTCTAAAAATATTTGTCACTTTGTCGATGGAGTGATAAAACAAACGCATATCTTTCGGTCCCGCTAATAAAAGCTTCGGGTCTCGGATGCACAGCTCGTCCCATTCACCTTCATTTCCGACGTCAAAAACTGCGTGTGTATGATGTTCACCCTCGATTCTTGCCCAGTTTCTCCCGTCTTGCGAGAGACACAATCCCGGTCTCGTGCGCACACCTTCAACGCCGTCAACTTCCTCTTTATCACCGCCTTGGTAATACATCCAATAAATACCCCCACTGGCACCGCCGGAGACGTTACCGGAGGAAATCATATGCACGTCTCCGACGGAGACGTGAGAGGTATCAAAAACCCACCAATCTTCATTGTTTGGATACAACACTGCGCCTACGTCCACTGAGAGATTTTCAAAACCTTCTGCGTCGCCACCAGTTCGGTACGTTTCCGTTGGTGACCCGCCTCGTCTCCAAACGATACCATCTTCGGAAACGGCAATACCAATCTCTCCAGACGTTAACGATTCATCGTGTCCAAACGTTGCTGCTGTTATTTGGTCTCTTTTATTTTCGTCGCTATTATTCCCGCTCGTGCCTACTTCTCGTCTCCCTGTGTACCACATCACCCACCGTTCGGTGTCGTTATCGCTTTGGAAATATTTCACGATTGGCGATCCGATGGCGATGGAATCGAACGCGTTTGATTCTCCTTCACCGCGCTGTAATATTAATCCATCTCCTCCAGCCTCTGACGAAGAAGATGCCATTACTGTGGTTCTTTGTCTTCGACTGATTTTGTTGTTGTTGTTGTTGTTGTTGTTACATTTTTTGTTCGAACGCGGCGCAGCCAACGTCGCGAGAGAAGAACAAAAAGCCATCTTTCACTGATACGAGTACGAATACTACCCCGAGCGCGCGCGAGTTAAATGAATGCGTATTGATGATGCGCACTTACGTGGCAGTAGGAGCAGTAGGAGTGGGAGTATGAAGAAGAAAAAGAAAAAGAACAAGAAGGAGCGACGATGATAGGAGACAGAAGAAGAAAAGAAAGAGCTTCTTCACCGACCCTTATTTTTTTCGAGAGGGAGAGATTTTGTGTAAATTATCAAAGAATTTGAGGGAGTTTTGTGTTCTTTTTTTTGGGGGGGGGGTGTCAAACGTCGAAGTCCAAAAAAAAAATAATAGAAGTCCAAAACAACGCCCGCCCGCCCTGCCGGTGGTGTCGGAAATTTGTAAGAGCAATTCTTCATTCACATCGAGAGACACATCACTCTCATCATCAACATCATCAAACGGACGAGATGAACTCCATGTCCTCCATGGGGTCGCAGAGCAACAAAGATCGCTCGAAGACGACCTCGTCTGAGACGGTGACGCGGTTGTTTCAGAAATCTTTGAGAGATTTAATCACCGGTACGTTTTCTTAATTTTCTTTCCACGAGGTTGGGAGAGAGAGCCCGCGCCTTATGTAATAATTGAATTGCGAATTTCCGATCCTTTCTCTCTCTCTCTCTCTCCCTTTTTATCCCTTCCTCTCCGCCATCGTCACCGTCATCGTCCTTTCTTTGCTGGAGGGAACTCACGCACGCGCTCTTTTTTCATCACAACAGGCATTCGAAGTCACAAAGACAATCAAAAGGATTTTATGAACAAGTCTTTGCAAGACATTCGCGCAGAAGTGGTCTCGTCGGACATTCGAACGAAATCGATTGCCATTGAAAAGGCGACGTATTTACATTCTTTAGGATTTAACATGAACTGGGCCTCGTTTCATGTCGTCGAGTTGATGTCCACTGCGAATGTGAAATATAAAAGAGTCGGGTATTTGGCCGCCTGCCAATCTTTCGGGGACGATACCGATGTCGTGTTGTTAATTCCCAACTTATTGAAGAAAGATCTTGCAAGTCCGAATCCGGCAGAAGCTGCGCTGGCGATTTCATGCTTGGCGAATATTGTCACTCCAGAATTATCGCAAACGTTAGTTGCAGATGTGTATTCTTTGTTAAACAACCACAAACCGGATTTACGACGCAGAGCGTGCTTGTGTCTCTACAAGTGCTTCTTGCGATACCCGGAAGCGTTGAGACCATCCTTCGCGAGACTGACGGAATGTTTAGAAGATGACGATCAAACTGTCGTACAAGCTGCGGTGACAGTGTTGTCGGAACTTGCCATGCATAATCCTAAAACGTACTTGCCGCTCGCGCCGAAGTTTTACAAATTATTGACGACGTCATCCTCAAACTGGATGACAATTAAATTGGTTAAAGTATTCGGTGCTTTGACACCTTTGGAACCTCGCCTTAGCAAGAAACTCGTCGGCCCATTATCTGAAATTTTGGAAACGACGAGCGCAAAATCGCTCTTATACGAGTGTATTCGCACGGTTGTCCAAGGCATGACTTCCCAGGAGAAAATTGTTCGACAAGCGGTTGATAAATTAAAAGACATGCTCGAAGATACCGATCCGAATATTAAGTTCCTCGCGTTGCACGCGTTAACCTTTTTGCTCGATTCGCACCCGAGGATAGTCGCCGAACACAAGGGAAACATCTTTGGGTGTCTCGATCACGAGGATTCGAACATACAGTACTGCGCGTTGAAAATTGTCCGAGGTTTAGTGACGAAGAAGACGTTGATGGATACGACAGCTCATTTGATGGGCGCCATGGGAAGAGCCGATGCGAAATTCCGAGACGAATTGGTATGGTCTGTGATTCACATTTGCATGAGCGATAGGTACGCTTTGGTCACTGACTTTGTTTGGTATTTATCCGTGTTGGCTGATTTAATTCGTGTTCCGTCATCTTCGCATGGGAAACTTGTCGGTGATCAAATTATCGACGTGTGCTTGCGAGTTGAAGTCATTCGAGAATCCGCCGTCGGTATCATGGCTCCGATTTTGATCGACCCGACTCTTTTAGAAATGACAAGCGTGAATAAAACGGTACCGGATGCCCTGAAAGCCATCGCTTGGGTTGTTGGTGAGTATGCGCACTATCTTACAGACCATGGCGAACTCATGCACGCGTTGACGCAACAACAAGTGACGCAATTACCGGGTCCAGTTCAAAGCATATACATTCACAGCGCGCTTAAAATCTACTCGAGTGCAGTCAGCGCGCATTTGCAGGCCACGCGAGGTTCGGACGCGTCTGTTTTGGTTCCAGAAACCGAGGATCTCGCGGATATTCGCGACATTATTGGTGGCAAACGTTTGATTCCTTTCATGGTTTCCCTGAATCTCGAAGTGCGAGAACGAAGTTGCCAGCTGAAAACTATTCTCGATGCCGTTCAAGACGCCGAAGATGAAGAAGCTGGTTCTGGTATGGCCCTCATCGAAGAACTCGCGAACGTCTTTGCGGAGGAAATTCAGCCGGTCTCAACGAAAGCGCAGCGCAAACTCACGGCCCCGGAGGATCTCAATGTCAATGCACCATTGTCTACCGAGTGGGATCACTTGCTCGAATCAAGTGACTCTGAATCTGACGACGAATACTCGGGTAGAAAAGGCAAAAAAGGTAAGAAGAAGTCGAAAGGGCCCAAGAATGTTACCGATCTGTTTACGGTCAAAAAGTCGAAGGAACAAATTGCGAAGGAAGAGAAGGAGGCGCGAAAAATGTTGGCCAACCACAAGAAGAAGATGGGCAACTATTACTTGGCTCCCGAAGCAGAAACCGGCTCCAGTGGTCGTAAGTCCAAAAAGGACAGCAAGGCTGCCGCTGCGCTCACCGCGACTGACTCTGCCGCTATGCAAGCGATGCAAGCACACATGGCTGCGCATAGCTTGGGTGGCCCAGTTTCCAGACCGTCCATCAAGGGCGAAGACGATAGCTCCGACGAAGACGAAGACTTTGAAGAAGAAGCGGCGATGAAGACTGGAGGATATCAACCAACAAATGCTGCCTCGAAATTGCATTCGAATTTAGTTGCATACGATCCACTAAAACCCAGCGAAGGCCGCGGTGAAGGTGAAATGCCAACAGTTGAAGCGTATCCGAGATTCGATCCGTATGAGAGAGACGACACGTTCAATCCGTTCTCAGTTGGCGACGGTAAAAAGAAGAAGAAGAAGAAGAAGAAGAGCTCGAAGAAGGATAAAGATAGCGCAGCTGCGTTACCGAGCGGTGTCGAGAAGAAAGAAAAGAAGGAAAAGACTAAAGAAAAGGACAGAGACGCAGAAAAGAAAAAAAAGAAATCTTCCAAAGACGAAGACGAAGGCGAAAAGAAAAAGAAGAAGAAGAAGAAGAGTAAGGATTAGGCCCATGATCATTACTTTAAATATAACGTAACGTGTGTAACAGTAGCTTTTGCAGACCTTTTTTGTTGTTGAATAAATAAACGATAAAGAATTTTATAGCTTCAAATCAATAAAAGTTCTCCTTCTTGTTCCTCTTTGCCATTTCAAGGACTCGAACGAAGAGTACTTTGGACTCGTCCGCTGATTTCCCTTTATATTTCGTCCACCACTCCCATTGTTCTTTCCCGGCATAATCGACAGAGCCATTCGATGTCCACATCGGGCATTCCGTATCGTTGTCGCCCTTCTCGATTTGCGACATTGCGCCTTCCAATTTGTACCAATCGGGCGGACGAATCGCCTGTCCTCCGGGACGTTTGATGTACTTCCAATTTAATTTCTGGAACGACTCTTTATTCTCCTCGTAAATCGGTGTCGCTTCTTCGATGTCTTCCTTACTGATTGGTTTTTTCAAGAAGAAGTCTTCGTTTTGTGTGAGGTCATCGTTTTCACCACCGGAAGTTGAGGAATAAAACTCCACCTCCTTTTCTCCCGGTGGATATAACTTCATCAATCCAAACTTCTTTTTAAATTGAGATAATCCATTTGCGCCGTACTGTTTGAAAAAACCGACTACATCTGCTCTTTGCTGCACAGTTCCATTCGATGGTGCGTTCTCTTTGACGAAATCATATTCCAAAGCCAATAGTTGACAGTCGAGTAAAGTCAACTCTCGAGCGCGAGATTTGTTTTCGCTCTCGCTCAAAGTAACGGACGGAGAAGGTTCGTTATTGTTGTCATTAGCGGGAGTGATTTGTACCATTTATGATTATGATACGATACGCGTGACTTAGAGAGGTTTGTTTGTGCGTTGTTTGTGTGGTGAAAGTTTTTCGTTTGTTTCTTTGTTTTTTTGCTGCGCGCAAAAAAATGCGTTATTATTCAATTATTTCATTTCGACGAAAATTCTACGTACTTTTTTGTCTTTAAGTCTTTCGACTCAGCGTTCTTTGCTTGGTAGCCACTTTAACAACTTTCTCGTCCACTTTCAAACCTTTACGTTTACGGACCATATCCATCAAGTCTCTGGCAACGTTGTCGGTTAACTCTTCCCCATCTTCGCCGAGCTTTTGGTATGGATCAATATCCAGCTCCTTCCAGTGTGAAAACACGAGTTGTGCGCTGGAAGCACCCGAGGTGAGTTTCCGAAGCTCGTCGGCAAAACCAAACGAATTTGCCACGGGTAAGTACGCGTGGATGATGAAAACACCTGTACCTTCGCGTATAGACTCTGAAATAATATCAGATCTTCGTCTTCCTAAAACGGCATACGTTCCATTCAAAGCCTCCGAGGTGGTCGTTATGACTGCTAAATACATAGCCTCAATTAACCTTGGGTTTGATTTCATCACGGCTTGTCGAATCACGTCGCGAGTAAATGTAATCACTTGTCCAGAATTCAGCTGATCATCGTCATTGTTATCTGCCCCATTGTCCTCGAGAGGCGCATCTAATAACTCCACAGTCACTTTGATGCCATCGAGAGGCTCATCACAAATTGGTCCTCTTTCACAAGCGAGTTGGAATCCCAACCGAATAGATTCTTCAAAATCGTCCAAGAAAGTGTCACCACTATTACTACTACTATTACGTTCTATATTCAAAGCGTTATTGTTTTTCTTTTTCTTCTTTGCTGTCGTCGCCCCTTCTTCTTCTTCTTCTTCTTCTTCTTCTTCTTCTTTCTCACCAACAATGTGTTTTTCCACCGAAGCTCGCAATAACTTTCTACTTCCTATTTTATAATCTGCAAAACCGGCCATCGTGATGCCTTCTTTGAAATTTACTAAAGGTTTAGAGACCCGAATGGGGACTCTAGCGAACCTTTCCCTCAAATCGTTGACGCACCGTTCCAAGTGCACTTCCCCTGCTGCACTCAAAACGTGCTCTCCGGAATCCATAACTTCAATCTCAACGAACGCATCCGCTCGGTTTAACAAACGCAAACCTTGTAAAAGTAACGGCATATCATGCACATTTTCCGGTTCTACGGCAACTTTAACAATAGCGCTCGCTTGAAACATCATGGACCCGAATAATGGACAGTCCAAAGATGAAGAAAGAGTTGAGGATTTCAAGACGACTTTGTCTAAGCCACCAATGCCAAGGAGATTTCCGCTCGGAACTTCATCCACAGGGAACATCCCTTGACCCATCATCAAATACAATTCTGAAATATGAATCTCCGTAGGTTCCTCGCCACCTAAAACGTACATTTTATGGCCTTTTTGCACTGTACCTGAGAAAACGCGTCCGAAACCGACAAACTTGCTATCACCATCCGTCTCAGAACCTTCTTGTACGCCTCCGTGAATTGAGCTCAAAGGAACAGCTACCATTTTTGAAATGAATACAACCGTCGTCGCATCACTGCTCTTTTTACACTTTAGTATATCATTGTATGTAGCTATTCTGGTATCCGATGGAGATAGGAGTCTTTCTATTCGAAACGGCATCGCTTCAACTGGGTTTGGGAGCAAGTGGACGACCATTTCGAGTATCGCAGAACTCAAAGGGAGCCAGTTTCGCATGATTGCTAATAATGCAATTCGTTTGTTGGATTGTGTTAACTCTTTGTCGGATATGTTTGTCAATTTTAGCGATTTCGCAAGCGTCGGTAAATCTTTATCACCTGAGTAATACTCATCTGCGGCGTCATACAGTTTCCAAATTGGATCGAGAATGCACTGCACGAACAGCGGTTTCAACTTTCCATTCGGGTTAAGTTTCTTCCCTACTATTCGTTTCGATTTTGGATGATAAAACCAATCGCCCCATAAACCTTTTCTCAACGCTTTTTCCGAACATCCTAACTTTTCCGCGTATAATCTCGCGAACTGTTCCGGTCGAAATGCCCAACCACCCATGGCTGAGGCAAATGCTACGTTTCCTCGTTCCACTGAGAAGACGTCTTCAGCATCCGTCATGTCCAGTTGATCATCTAAATATTCCGCTAACTCTTCTATTTCTTCGTTAGTACCGTTATCACTACTGTTATTTCTTTTATCTTCTGCGCTGAGAAACGTATCCGCTTGACTGATGAACTTCTCAGACTCGAACGCACTCATGAGAGAATTCACCTCGTGTAAAAGCAATCGCAACCTCTCGTACGTCTCCAAAGGGGAATACTTCAACTCCTCGATAAGCCGATCCATCTTATTGAAAATTAAACACGGCTTCAACTTTTCTTCCCACGCTTGTCGTAAAACCGCGTGAGTTTGAACGCAGATGCCTTCGCACACGTCCACGAGTACTAACGCACCGTCGGAAAGTCTCGCCGCCGTGCTCACTTCGGAACAAAAGTCCACGTGACCGGGAGAATCAATGACGTTTATTAAAGTAGACTGGGGCGCCCCCTGCAAAGAAGACGACGATGAGGTGTATTGCAACGCAATCGAGGCAGATTTCATGGTGATCCCTCGCCTTTGCTCTTGTTCGAGAAAATCCATCATTCGTAAACTTCCAGCTTGTTTCTTGTTGATGAAGCCATTGTGAGAAATCAGACAATCCGTCAACGTAGTTTTGCCGTGATCCACGTGCGCTAAAACGCATATGTTTCGTATATGTTCCGTGGATTTCTGCTTCTCCGCGAGGATTTCCACTGCTCTCTCCATCTTTCTTTCTTTCTTACTTTTCTTGTTGAGGAGGAAAGCTTGGAAAGAGAAGAGAGCAACTAACAATGACAAATTCTTCTCCCGTTTCTCCCTTTTTCCAAATATAAAAAAGATTGATTTTATTTATTTAAAGCATATCCCAGTTCATATTCCGAAATATGAATTATAATGAATAGATGTCTATATATTTGCAATGGATTTGTGCAATTAACGAAGAAAAAACTAATTAAATCATTCTATATTTGTTAATTTTATTTGCGGGTTTTAAAAAATATTTTCCTATAGGAATGTTTTCCCAGAATTTGGGAATGTATTCATATACAATTACAATTATACATTTTATAATTTATATTTGTATAATATATTTAATTTCAAGATGTAATATGTAATTCAGGGAAATTTGTGAAGGATTCTAGAATTTAGTTTTTTCAAAATAAATCAATAAATTAATTTCGAGACTTTAAGCTTCTAATATAATTATTAATAATTGGAGGCCACGTGTAATAATAATTATTATATTGAAATATGTGGTTCGGGAGATTTAATTTGAGGTTTTAATGCTCAATCTTCTGGTCATTTTTCTAATTTCTCCTCCGGAAACTCGCCATTTCTTTCTCTCTCTCTCTCTCCCTATTCTTCAAAGCCCAAAGTAAGATGGGATGTTCCAAGTCAACTCTTTTTAAGGGTAAAGATGAGGAAAAGGCTCCATGTGATCGAGAGCAAGAACCATCGGAAATCTCGCTGGCGACAGCAACGAGAAGAAGAAAAGGAAGTGAAACGGCGGCAACATCGCGTCAAAGTTATAACGAATTTCTCGCCTCGTATCCGAAGAAAGTAACTCGTAAGGTATCTTTAATAAAAGAATCTAAAGACATCAAAATTATCAATAAGAAATACAGAAAAGTGAAGAGATTAGGCGAAGGGTCGTTCGGGAGAGTCATGCATTATCGTTACGACGGCGGTGATGATAACGCAACGGATTGCGCCATCAAAATTTATGACAAGAAACGGTTGCAAAGAATACGCTCGTCAAACAACGAACGAACCGCTCTGGACGACGCATTTAACGAAGCCCAAATATTAGTCCAATTAGAACACGAAAACGTGACGCAACTCATCGAATTCCTTTGGGACGAAGAGAGTCCGAAGTTGTACTTTGTGTTGGAATATTGTGCGCTCGGCCCGATACTGGATGAGAAACGAGAAACGTTTGAGAAGATTGATTGGAGAACATGTATTCGATACGCTCACGACGTGTTTTGGGGAGTCACATATATACACGAAGTGTTCGTAGTCCATTTAGATATCAAACCCCAAAACATGTTCGTGAATGCTAACGGGAGTGTAAAACTCGGTGACTTTGGCACCGCAGTCATCCTGTCAAAAGATACTCACACGGTGTTGAAAACGCCGGGCACGCCTGCCTTCACGGCGCCTGAATGTTGTGAAGGCCAACCGTACAATGGCTTTAAAGCGGATGCTTGGAGTGTAGGTATGTCGTTCCACGCGATGTGCACTGGAAGTTATCACTATAAAACAGGGAGTTCGTACGATACGTATATGCGCATATTGCATGAGGAGAGTACGGACGATTCGTTGTTGTCTTCATTGTTCCAGGAGACGGATAAAGATGAAAACGAATACAGCGAGCAGTTCGCAACTGTCTTGTCTTCGTTGTTAGTGAGAGATCCAAAGAGTAGATGTGGAGTAGCAGAGGCGAAAGATATGTTTTTAGATAGAGCATTTAGTGGTGTAACATAAGTAGTTTTTTTGAGAGTAGAAGAAAGCAGGAGCACAGACGAAATA
>Ga0163180_10000477_pt1 | contig 23107 bp, 21 predicted proteins | sample AtlANTMetagenome_2_FD_109647 | JGI IMG/M metagenome (GOLD analysis project Ga0163180, IMG submission 109647) | Marine eukaryotic phytoplankton communities from the Atlantic Ocean - Atlantic ANT 4 Metagenome | ecosystem: Environmental > Aquatic > Marine > Oceanic | place: North Atlantic Ocean...
GAATCAATTTCAAAGACGTTCGCAGGAATATTGTCGCGCTCGCGTTCGAGCTGCTAGCAGATTTTTCCAAGACCGGCATGAGCGTATGCAGCTGGAGCCGGAACAACCATAGCCACATTGCTGTCCTCGACATCGGGAATCATGCTTCGATACTGCTCTTCGACCTTAGACAGCGGACCGGTCTAGCCATCAGCGGTCACTTTGCCCCACAACAGGCCGCCTAGTCGGTAGCGTTTGACGAACTCAGTCCAGCCATCCAGCACTTTTCGGCTGGTGTTTTCGAGCGCACCCTTCACCACCATGGCTTTCACGATACCGCCGTTTTCAACGGCACCGGCGACCACTCTGAATTCGGTGCCCGCCCAGTCCAAGGTGGTGTGTTCCATTCCGAAACGAAGATCGGGAGCATCTCGCCCAAAACGATCCATGGCTTCGTGGTAGGTGATGGTCGGGATCTCACCGATATCGACGCCAATCGTCTCTTTCCAGACGTGGCGAGTCAGGCCATTGGCGATTTCAACGATGAGCTCTCGGGTACAAAAGCTCATCTCGACATCGATTTGAGTGAACTCAGGCTGACGATCGGCACGGAGATCTTCGTCGCGGAAACACTTCACGATTTGGAAATACCGATCCATGCCGGAGACCATCAACAATTGCTTGAAGATTTGTGGGCTCTGAGGCAATGCGTACCAATGTCCTGCATGGACTCGGCTCGGCACCAAGTAGTCACGGGCCCCTTCGGGAGTCGACCGGTTCAAGATGGGGGTTTCGACCTCGCAGAAACCATGGGCGTCCATATACGTACGCGTGGCTAAAGCTGCTTTATGGCGAAGTAAGAGTGCGTTCTGAAGGGGGGGGCGGCGGAGATCCAGATAGCGGTATTTCAGGCGAACCTCTTCGCTTGCTGTCGCATCGGCTGAGATTTGAAATGGGAGAGGTTTGGTCGGAGATAGCAACCGCACGCGGCTCGCTAAAACCTCGATAGCACCTGTCTCCATCTTCTTGTTTACGGCTGTCTCTGCACGTTCCAAGACCTCGCCTTCGACCTCCAAGACGTATTCCAATCTCGCGGCTTTCGCGTCGGTCCAGGCTTCGGGGCCGCAGCGTTCATCGAGGGTGATCTGAACAGAACCATACCGGTCTCTCAGAATGAGGAACATCACCCCACCTTTGTCTCGAACGGAATCGACCCAGCCGTGTAAGGTGGCAGTTTTTCCCGCGTGCTGAGGCCTCAGCTCTCCGCAAGTGTGTGATCGGCGTGCGATGCTCTCCATGTCTTCTCCTCGTGACGGGATTCCCGTCGGCCGGTGCGCTTAATTCAAAACACGACGCCGTGCCGCCGGTTATGAGCGCGGCCAAGTCTTTGGAGATGACATGAAGGTATTTGTCACAGGTGGAAATGGGTTTATCGGCAGTCGAGTCGTCCGTGCGTTGCACGCGCAAGGTCACGAAGTGCGTTGTCTGGTTCGAGAGACAAGCAAGACGCATCGCATCGATATGGTCCCCTTCGAGAAGCACATTGGGGATGTCAGAGATGTGGACTCCCTGGTTGCAGGTATGGAGGGCTGTGATGGCGTGATCCATCTGGCCAGCATCAGTTCTTGGGATCAGATTCGTTCGCCGATCATGCGGATCGTCGTGATCGATGGCACTCGAAATGTGCTCGAGGCTGCCCAACGCGCAGGTGGTCTTCGAACGGTCTTCGTCTCCACTTGTGCGGCCATCAACGGGACTCAGTCGCCCGAGGTGATGGACGAGAACACTTCGTTTACTCTGGATCCGAAGACCTATATCTACGCGGGCGCCAAGCACGAGGCAGAGACCATTTGTGCGGAATACGCAGAGAAAGGTCTACCGGTGATCACGGTGAACCCATGCGAGGTGTATGGCCCGGAAGATGAGGACCTCATCACGGCGAGCTACTTGCTCGATGCGCTTAAGGACTGGCCCGTGATGTCCCTTCATGGGGGCACTGCGGTGGCTCACGTTGAAGATATCGCGAACGGGATCATCCTCGCACTTCAGAAAGGTCGCGGTGGGGAACGGTATATTCTCGGTGGAGAAAACCTTCACGTGCGTCAGGTCATGGAGAAGACTCTCGAAGCCGGAGGCCAGGGCGGCAAGTGGATTATGCAGCTTCCGAATGGTGTCACAAAGGCCGTCATTAAGGGCCTGGCTGCATTGAGGTTGCCGACCCCAGTGATTCCGGACATCGTCGATTATGGCACGTTGTTTTGGTTTGTGGATAGCTCTAAGGCCCAGGAAGAGTTGGGCTATTCCTATCGTTCTGCCGATGACACCATCGCGGACGTGGTCGGGTGGCTGATCGCAGAGGGGATGGCGCCTGAGGCACGGTCGTAGCCCTTAGGCATCTCTCCATTTACCGGGTTGGAGATCGCCCAATTCGTAGGGTCCGACTCGATAGCGGATCAGTCGGAGGCAGGGGTGGCCCACCGCCGCTGTCATCCGTCGAACTTGGCGGTTCATTCCTTCCGATATTTCAAGGTCCAGCCATGTGGTGGGCACCGTTTTGCGGAATCGAACCGGAGGGTCTCGGGTCCAGACCGATGGTTCATCGATGATGCGTACCTGTGCGGGCCGGGTTCTTCCCCCTTTGATGTCGACACCCTGGCGCAACTCCTTCAGCGCATCGGCGTCTGGAGTGCGTTCCACCTGGACCCAGTAGCCTTTGGTTTTTCCGCGACTTGGGTGCGCAATTTGATGCTGGGTTTTTCCGTCATCCGTCAAGACGAGTAGCCCTTCGCTGTCTCGATCCAGACGCCCTGCTGCGTAGACCTTGGGTACGGATACAAAGTCGGCCAGGCAAGGCCGCCCTTCAGAGTCTGTAAATGTGGTCAGAACACCAAAGGGCTTATTGAAGAGGAGAACTCGTGCCATAGGCCGAGCTTAGTCGACCTCGTCGTCATCGGATGCGGATGAACATCCCGGATCGTCGCTGTCGGTATGTCCATCGAAGTCGTTGTCGATACCATCGTTGCAGGCGGGCCCATCCGGATCGGTACTGTCATTTTCGTATTCGACAACCACGCTGGTACAGATGGGGTCTTCTAAGTCGGTCCATCCGTCCTCATCGTTGTCTATTTCGTCGTTACACTCGGTGGACGGGTCGGTCTCGTCATCGTCATCCGCCGAGGTGCATCCCGGATCGTCTGCATCGATCACGCCGTCGGAATCGTTGTCGAGTCCGTCATTGCAGACATCGGTTCCGACACCGCCGTCCTCTGCGAGATCGAGGGGGCTTGTGCAATCGGGATCATCGGTGTCTGTCCAGCCGTCGCTGTCATTATCGATACCATCCGCACACTCGGCCGTGTGCTCTTCACTGGAGTCGAAGGGGGAATCGCAACCTGGATCTTCTCCGTCGGTCCATCCATCGACATCATCATCGAAGAGGTTGTTGCAAGCGAATATAGTGCCGCCCGTTTCTTCACCGCTGATGGTGCAGTCCGGATCGTCGCCGTCGATGTAGCCGTCACCGTCATTATCGGAGCCATCTGAACAGTTCACATCGGGACCGATACCCGTACTCTCATCGTCATCCCATGGGCCCCCGCACTCTGCATCGTCCGCATCGATGTCTCCGTCGCCGTCATTGTCGGCGCCATCATTGCATTCGAATCGAGTATCGAGTCCACCGAGTTCGTCGCCCACCGTCAGGCAGTCCAGATCGTCCATATCTGTCCAACCGTCGCCGTCTTCGTCGGTACCGTTGAGGCACATGGGAGCAAACTCACTTTCGATGGCATCCCAGGCGTCGTCGCAGCCGAGGTCGACGAAGTCGAGTGTAAAGCTGCCGTCGTTGTCGATGCCGTCATTGCATTCGGTGTCTCCGAAGCCCGACTCTGTGGCGGAGTCTAAGCAGTCGGGGTCTTCGTCATCGACCCAACCATCATCATCGTTGTCGATGCCGTCGACACAGGCGAATGCCGTTTCATTGTCGTCGACCGCTTCGACACAGTCGGGATCTTCGATGTCCGTGAAGCCGTCGCCATCATTATCGTAACCGTCGTTGCACTCATGGGGACCGTAGCCGTCTTCGGATGACCCACCACCATCGCAGTCCGGATCGTCGCCATCGACCCACCCGTCGCTGTCTTCGTCATGGCCGTCGCTGCAGCCCTCAGCTGTCGCCTCGACGGTGTCCCAAGCGCTGTCACAGTCGGGGTCGAAATAGTCGGGGAGTATGTCCTCGGTACTGTCGTTATTGATGCCGTCATTGCATTCGGTGTCGCCAAAGCCCAGCTCTTCATCGCCGATGTCGCAGTCGGGATCGTGCCCGTCTGCCCAGCCATCGCCGTCATTGTCGGAGCCATCGTTGCATCCGGTGATGGGTTCACCGTTTTCGAACAGGCCGGTTCCGATTTCACAGCCGGGGTCATCGCTGTCGATTCGGCCGTCGCCGTCGTCGTCTTCGCCGTTGTTGCACGGGTACAACGTCCAGCTTTCATCTTCGTCGAGCTCGTCGGGAGAGAAGACGGAGTGAATGCAGTCGGGATCGGCCAAGTCGGTCCAGCCGTCGTGGTCATCATCGATGCCGTTGACGCAAGAGGAATTGCCCTCAAACATGTCGTGACCGTCTTCACAGTGGAAATCCCACTCGTCGATGAGCGTGTCGCTGTCGTTGTCGATCCCGTCGTTGCATTCGGGAGCGTCGTCGCCTTCGCTTAAACCCACTTCGTCGGTGCCGTCGACGCAATCTGGATCTTCCTCGTCATACCAGCCGTCGCCGTCGTCGTCTTCACCGTTTTCGCAGCCGACTGCTTCCGCATCGACGCTGCCGTCTGTACAGAGGTCATCCATGAAGTCGATGTAGCCATCGCCGTCGTTATCTTCGCCGTCGTTACATTGGGTGTCGCCGAAGCCGTCCTCGACAGCGATGACGCTGCAGTCGGGGTCATCATCGTCAACCCAGCCGTCCCCATCGTTGTCTTCGCCATCTTCGCAGGGCAGAGACTCGTCCATGTCCAGGGCGCTGTCGCATCCCGTATCGGCCAGGTCGATCAGGCCATCGCCATCGTTGTCGAGACCGTCATTACAGGCCCAGTCGCTGTAGCCCACCTCGGCGTCACCGGTCATGCAGTCGGGATCATCTCCGTCGATGTAGCCGTCACCGTCGTCGTCCTCTCCATCGTCACAAGACGCCGCTTCTTTGTCGTCGGACGCTTCGTAGCACTCGGGGTCGGCTGAATCGATGAGGCCATCCCCATCGTTATCGATGCCGTCAGAGCACTCGGAGATTTCTGCGAATCCTCCTTCGTCATCCGCATCGGGATCGTCTCCACAATCCGGGTCAGCGAGATCAATCCAGCTATCGCCATCGTTGTCGATGCCGTCGTTACAGACATTGTTTTCGGAATTGTCGAGCGCTTCACTGCACGCAGAGTCCAGACTGTCGGTGTAGCCATCGCCATCGTTGTCGACATCGTCGTTGCATTCCGTCGAACCGTACCCGGCTTCGAGGATGTCTTCGCCCCCATATACCCAATCTTTGCAGTCGGGGTCGGGGAGGTAATCGATCACACCGTCGTCATCGACGTCGACTTCTTCGAAGTCAGCGTAACCGTCGCCATCGTTATCGAGACCGTCATTGCACTGTGGCAAGGTCGTGACTTCGTCGTCGGACGGATAGGAGCAATCCGAATCGTCGGCGTCGATGTCACCATCGCCGTCGTCATCGATTCCGTTGTTGCAGCCCAGGCTTTCATTGAAGCCATCATTTTCTTCGGTACTGCCTTCAGCACAACCGGGGTCGTAGGCGGCTTCGGGGTCATCACCGGATTGATAGCCGTCTATCCAGCCATCACCGTCGTTGTCTTCGCCATCGTTACAGTCGTGCTCGGGCTCGGGCTCGGTACCGGTGTCGTCGGGGCCTTCGTCCGTCGGCGGCTCAAAGGTGTCTTCATCGTCATCAAAGGCGTTTTCGCAGTCGCCATCGTCGTGGTCGGTACTGCCGTCACCGTCGTTGTCCTCGCCGTCATTGCAAGCGGTTGTGCCCAGGCCGATTTCGTATTTGTCTTCTGGATTGCAGTCGGTTTCGTCTTCGTCGCAGCAGTCTGGATCGTCGTTGTCCGTCCAGCCGTCTTCATCGTTGTCGATGCCGTCGGTACATAAGGGCCGGTCTTCGCTGTCGATGACCGTGAGGGCGATGTCGACAGACTCGACGCCCGTCGAAAACTCAAATGGGCCGGCTGCGGTATTTGAGACCACGACTTTGTCGTTTTCGTCGAAGCTGCTAATCGATGCCGAGGGCGTGAGGCCCATGACCGAGATGGTGAAAGCAGATGTGTTCGCTCCCTTGCGCAACTCAACGCTGGGCAGGGTTCCGGCGCCCTCTGAAGTCGGGTCTACATTCAGGATCAGCTCGCGGTCGCCGTCATTGTCGACGTCTTTGAGATCCATCGACTCGCCGATCTTGGTGTCGCTCGCGTAGGGCTCTTCATGGTCCAGCACCACTCTGAGCGTGTTCGTAGCGGCCTGGACTGCGGCAGCGTCTCCGGTGAAGTTGACGATAATGGCGGGGACAGGATCTTCCGCTTTATCGCCTCCGCATGCAGCCAGAGCGATGAACGAAAACAGCGTGGTCGTGAGAGTCAAAGTCTTCATGGCAGTTTGACCAGGGTGTTGCCGGATGGGCTGGTTGTAGCGGCACCTCCACCACCGGACCCACTCAGGGCGATCGCTGTGGCGCTGGCGACGACGACGGAGCCGACGGCGGTGTAAAAGATCCAGTGCTTATAGAAAGGAGGGCTTTGCACAAGGACGGATGGTGCACTCCCGTTTTTAGGCCTCAGCTTGGCCCGATACAAGGCCGTTCCACCGAGGGGAACTTCGATGGTCTTGTCGATGGTCTTCATACCCTCGGCGGAGACCACGAGGTGATAGCGTCCACGTTCGACTTGTCCGAAGCGGTAACTGGGTTGCGGCCCAAAGTTCATACCTTGCACCGAAATCTCTGACTCGGGGTTCCCGGTTCTTATGGCGAGAAGAGCGCCGCTCTTTGGTAAACGAGCCTCCACTTCACCCTTGGAGCCATCGGAGGTATCAAATCGTCGGAATACCGACGCATACCCCTTTTTGGTGATTTGCACGGTGTGCTTTCCGCTCTCCACCTCTTCAAGAGCCAGCGGGGTCATTCCGACTTGTGTTCCATCCAGGATGACGGTGGCGCCTTTGGGTCGGGAAATGACGCTGAGGAGCCCGGCTGAACTGATGAGTTGAGGTGTCAGTAGAAGGTTTTTACCCTTCTTGAACGTGAAGGATCCCGTCTCTTCTTCGTATCCGGGTGCCGTCAGTTTGTAGGTGTATTTCCGTTCTTTCAGGTCGCGGAGTCTGACGGGGGTAGACCACGTTTTCTTACCCCCGTTCAGGGTAAGTTCTGCGCCGTTGGGTACGACTAAGAACTCGACGCTACCCTGACCTTCGAAGAGCCTTGCGCTCACGTCGGTGGCTTGGTTGGGCCGAATCTGTATCTTACGTACGAAGGGCTCGAAGCCATCTTTCAGCACACGAATTGTGTAGCTGCCTTCTGCCAAATACTGACTCAAGGGTGTGGTGCCCACCTTCTCGATACCCAGGTACACTTCGGCTGTCCCTTGGTCGCTGGTCACTTTGAGCATGCCCTGAGCATCTTCAGCACTGGCTCGTCCAGAGACGAAAAGAAGACCGACAAGGACGAAAAATACGATTCGTTTGACTGCGCTTTGTGTCATGGGCGTTTTGCCCCTCCAATGTAGGGCAGCGTAGCAGACCTGTCTCGCGTGCGCGAGGAGTGAGTTTTAACCCGCCACTCTGGCATCGCCGTCGCGACGGGTCACACCCTCATGGTCCAACCATTCCAAGAGCGGTATGGCGGTCCGTCGGCTCAGTTGGGTCAGGGCTTTAAAATCAGAGGGCGTGAGGCGCGCATTTTTTGCAAAATAGCCCTGGATGTCGCCCTTGAGGGTGTTGAGCAACTCGACCAAGACCACCCGTTCACCGATGCGGGTGGCGGACCCACCATCGATGAGCAATTGGAGAAGTCCTTCTGTCCCTTGAATCAAATCGGTAAAGAGTGCTCCTTCGAGACCCGCCTCTTTCAGTTTGGAAACCATCGACTCTCGGGCTGCGCGTTGTGTGGAGTTCAGTTTGATAGCGAAGGTGTTCAGTCGGACGGTGGGCCCTTCTGTCACCAGACTCCCCTGTTCGGCCAGTCGCCCAATCAGTGCATCGAAGGCCCGTTCGGTCAATGCGGCGAGTGGCCCTGTGTGCAGCGCTCGACGTGGGGCTCCTGGATCTAAGGGCCTGTTTTTGTGCCATTCGGACAGGGCGTTTTGCAAGTGTTCCGACACCGCTTCCACGTGGTCCGGATGGATGTGCCGATCACCGAGTTCGATCCCGTTCAGTTGGCCTCGAATTTCGGTTTGTTCCGCGGTGAGTCCGGCGGGTCCAGCACGCTTCAAAAGAAGGTCTTTGTCGCCCGCGACCAGAGCTTTCAACTCTTCGAGAATGGTGGTGTGGTGTTTACGTTTTGCGCGAGAGGCCCACGGGTCCAGGACTGTTCCTCCACCCAGGGTTTCCAGGGGCGACTCTCTTCGAATAATGAACCGATCTCCGGGCAGCGCCACGATAGGCGACTCGGTTCTCAGTTGAACCAATTGGGTCGAGTTTTCCTCAAGGGCCTCTCGCCCGATGGGATCCGCTATCGCCAATACCTCTGCTGTTCCAATCAACAAACGGACATGGCTGGATGCCGGTATTCGAGGTGCTCCAGGCAACATGTTGAGTTCTACATCCAGAATGGAAGCCGGTTCGAGGGCTTCTATAGATACGACCACCATTCCTCGCTGTAAGTCGTCTCTTTCGATTCCAGCGAGGTTTGCCGCCACCCGTTGTCCGGCTTGAGTGTCTTGGACCGTTTGGCCGTGAACTTGCAATCCGCGAATACGAGAGCTGATGCCCAAGGGTTGAATCCAAACCTGCGACCCGTCTTTCAAGGGCGCTCCACTAGCGGTGCCTGTCACAACGGTTCCAAAACCCCTTTGGATAAACGCACGATCGATGGGCAGCCTAAAACAGCGGTTGTCCTTTTGGGCTCGGTCGGGGTTGTCGGCGATCTGATGGATAGCGTCCCGCACAGCGTCGAGACCGGCGAGGTTTTCACCAAGATGTGTCGGAACGATGGGGGCTCCATCCAGGAAGGTGCCCGACACCGCGTCCATGACTTCCATTTCCGCCAACTCTATTGTTTCATCGTCGACCAAGTCGCACTTGCTCAGAACGACCAATCCATGACGAACACCCAGAAGTTCGAGAATGTCGAGATGTTCCCGAGTTTGTGGCATCACCCCCTCGGTGGCGGCGACCACGAGAATGACGGCATCGAGTCCTGAGGCTCCTGCAATCATGGTGCGCACTAGCTTTTCGTGCCCGGGCACATCGACAAATGCGACGTGTCTGTCCCCACTCAGGTCGAATTGGGTAAATCCGAGTGCGATGGTGATGCCACGCTCTTGTTCTTCAGGAAGCTTGTCGAGGTGGACGCCGGTGAGTGCGCGCACGAGCGAGGTTTTGCCATGGTCGATATGGCCAGCTGTCCCGACGATGAGTGGGCGGGTAGGCATGGGTTTACCGACTGGTCAAGCGTCGGAAGACCTCTTCGAGGTTGCTTTGGGCTCGGGTGAGTTCGAGCAACACCAGTCCCTGCTCGTTGGCAAACTGGAAGAGTTGTTGTCGCAGGTCTTTATCGGCGAGAAGTTCGAACCGAAAATGCTCGAGGGATTCGCCTTCCAGTCGCTTGAGTTCGGAGACCCCCTCCATCTTAGACAAGGCAACAGTCAGCCCCCGACGGTCGGGTTTGACGTTGCCTGGAGCGAAGGTGACTTGAATCAGGAGGCCGCCTTGTTCGTTGGCCGTGACGACATCGGTTCGACCATCGGCCACAATCCGCCCCTGATTGATGATCAGTACCCGGTCGCATGTGGCTTGAACTTCGGAGAGAATATGGGTGGATAGCAGAACCGTTTTACGTCGCCCGATCTCTCGGATGAGGTTTCGTATTTCAACGATTTGATTGGGATCGAGGCCCGTCGTGGGTTCGTCTAAAATTAAGATGCTCGGATTATGGAGCAGGGCTTGAGCCAGTCCAACGCGCTGTCGGTACCCTTTTGACAGAGCAGCAATTTTTTGCCCCATTCGACCAGAAATTCCGCACTGGAGGGCGACACGCTCGATGGACCGAACTCGCTCGGATGGACCCAAGCCGCGGATTTGACCCATATATTCGAGATAGCCGTGAACGGACATGTCCGGGTAGATGGGGGCATTCTCGGGCAGATAGCCGATTTTTGTGCGTGCCTTGATGGGCTCGGCGACGACATCATGGCCTTCGATCTGGGTGGTTCCAGCAGAGGGAGCCATAAACCCAGTCAGAATTCGCATGGTGGTGGTTTTGCCCGCACCATTGGGTCCAAGAAAGCCGACGACCTCACCATGATCGACCTCAAAGTCGATGCCGCGAAGGGCCACGTGACTCCCGTAGGACTTGTGCAGATCCTGAACGGCAATGGCTGGCATCAAATTCTCCGTGCTGACGAATGACACCTAATCGTCCCCGGCTCAGTTGGCTCGCCGGGATGGGTTGGGCTATCCGGCCAGCGCACGATGGGGTGAGTCAAACCTTGGAGGTCACCATGAGCCGTGTTGAGGCAAAACTGCTTAAGCACATGGCCCGGTGCAGCAAAGAGCATTTGTTGTTGGAGCCAGGGGACAAGATCATGGCGTGCATGTCAGGGGGTAAGGACTCCTATGTCATGTTGCATTTGCTCCGAAAAATACAAGAACGTGTGCCATTTCGGTTCGATATTGTGGCCGTCAATCTCGACCAAGGTCACCCTGGATATCCAGGCCATATTTTGGAGGATTGGCTTCAGAGCGAGGGCTACGACTACCGGATGATCACGAAGGATACGTACTCCATTGTCACGGAGAAAATTCCGGAGGGGAATACCTATTGCTCGCTGTGTTCCCGGCTTCGGAGAGGAATCCTCTATAACGCCGCCGTCGACTTGGGATGCACCAAGATTGCCTTGGGTCATCACCGAGACGACATCATCGAGACCTTGATGCTCAATTTGCTCTATTCGGGCCAACTCAAGGCCATGCCTGTGCGACTTCGGAGTCAGGATGACCGGAATACGGTGATTCGCCCGCTGGCCTATTGCAGTGAGGAAGCGATCGCCGAGTACGCGGAAGAGATTCAATTCCCGATTATTCCGTGTGACTTGTGCGGGTCTCAGGACAATCTTCAGAGGCAGAAAGTGAAACGCTTACTGGGCGAACTTCACCAGGAAAACCCGAAAGTCAAAGGCAATATGTTGGCGGCGATCAAGAACGTCAGTCCCAGCCATTTGATGGATCCCGAACTTCGAGAGTTTGCGGGTCTCGATCCAGTGACCGCCGAACCTTTATTTTAGGCCTGTAATATAGGGCTCCCCCGGTGTGAGCCGGTACTGAATCAGGGTCGGGGAACAGCATCAGTGTCGTGTCAGCGGGGACGGGGATTTCCGCTTCCGTTATGGCCACTACCCGAGGGAGCACTACAGGTGTAGCGAACGCGTGGATCGGCCGCAAACGCCTTTTTTCCGCCGAACCCTGTGGACAACTATGGATTCTGCTGTCAGGACAGCCACTTAGATCAGACCTCTCTTTTTTAAGTGAAGTGCACCCTTGCCCATCCTCGATCTGGCGCGTCCAAGTTAGGGGCATTTTATGAGCGATAGACCTATTCCATGTTTAGTGGTGAGCGGCTTTCTGGGGAGCGGCAAGACCACCCTCGTACGACGGCTTCTTGATGAGGCCCAGGCGACCGGAACTCGAGTGGCATTTGTGTCGAATGAGCTCGGCGAATTGGGGATTGATCAGGCCATGCTGGGAGGAGGGGAAGAGGCGTTTGTCGAGTTGGCCGGCGGTTGTGTTTGCTGTGCACTTAATGACGAACTTTATGACACGCTCATCATGCTCAAGGAACAGGTAGACCCCGACCGAATCGTGATTGAAACATCGGGTGTGGCGATTCCTCATGATGTGCAGATTACGTTTTGGCAGCCCCCTATCCGAGACTGGGTAAGTGAAGAAGCGGTCGTTGTTGTGGTCAATGCGGAACAGTTGAAGGATGGCCGGGACCTTGCGGGTACATTTTCAGAACAGCTGGAGAGTGCCGATTTGATCATTCTGCATAAGGTGGACCTGGTCGAGCCTAAGGATATCTCTGAATTGAAGGTGTCTGCGGCTCAATACAACCCAGGTACACCCGTAGTTTCGGCCAGTTACGGTGAGGTCGATCCCCGTTTATTGTTGGCGGAGCGGGGTCCGCGTGCGGAGGCTCCAGAAACCTGCGGGCATCACGATTGTGACCACGACCACCACCATGAGGACTTCGAATCCTTCGAGGTCCATGTCCCTGCTGGCCTGACAAAAGAAGAGGTCGAAAGCCAACTACGCGCTCATGGTGCATTGAGAACAAAGGGCTTTGTAGTGTTGGATTCGGGTATGGCGTTGGTGCAAGGTGTGGGTCGTCGTATTGAGATAACGACCCTGGCGAGCCCGGTGTCTGAAGAGCTTTTGGGTCGGGTGGTGGTCATCCGCCGGGTTGAGTGAGGCTCCTTGGTGGGGTACATGGCTGAGATTGAGGTGTCAGCAAAATGAAGCTTGAAGGACGCGTTCTGTATCTGACTGAAGATTCAGCCCAGATATCTGATCAGCTTGGGGGTTCAGATCTCCAGTTGGATGCTGGTGCAGACATGCACTATGGCGTGAATACGGATGCCATGATTTCCGGTAGGGCATGTACCCTCGGCTATACGCCTGCGATTTTGGGCCCCTACTTTCTTGAGAACTTTAAAGAAACCGTGGCCAAGGACGATGTTCGAGGCGGAGGCTTTCAGGTTGTTGTCGGTGGTGATGCCTACGGGTCGGGCTCCTCCCGAGAGGTCGCCGTGGTGGCCCATCAAGGCGCGGGCATCGAGTTGGTGGTCGCCCGTAGTTTTCAGCGTATTTTTCAAGAAAATATGGTCTATGCCGGCATGCCCTTCACCACTGATTACGGGGTGGTGAACCGGTTGCGTTCTGGAGAGGATGTGGACACCGCGGAGTTCTTTGATGAACTGCCGCCATTCTTCAATCAAGTGGCAAAACGTGGGGGCTTGTTGCCCTATGCGAATGCTTGGTTGGGTGGAGAGGTCGACCCTTGGTACGACACGGATACGGCCGCGCGTCCCTTGAATGTGGTGGAGAAGATTGCCGCAGCGAGAGCGTGGGCTGGTGGTCGTCCGGGGGTCGAGGGTGGCGCAAGGTTTGGAATCAATGCTGTCGGGCCGGGTGACCAAGTTCTGTGTCGTGCGGGTTTCCGTGGGATGCACGAATACACGGCAGGCATGGTGATGGCCCTTTACGAGGAGGCCTTTGGGCGGGTTCCGGTTCAAGACCCCGATCAATGTGCATCCTTTGAGGACCACTTTGTTTTGATCGATCAGCCCACCGTTCCGGACGCGGTGAAGTCATCTCGACTGGAGCCTGCGCGTCGACTCGCCGCAGAGATGGTGGAGGCGTGTGAAGCGCATGGAATCCGGCTTCATGGTCCGGGTCGAGCGCATCAAGCAGGCGTTTGCCATCGCATTGTGGTGGAAGAGTATGCGCGTCCGGGAGATGTCGTGGTGCTCACCGATTCGCACAGTCCCACTGCGGGTGTACTGAACGCCTTCGCCTTCGGAGTGGGATCGACGGCCATGGCCTTCGCGCTCCGTACGGGTTTGATTCCCGTCACTGTGCCGAAGGTGGTGCGTGTGTTGGTGTCCGGTGATGCGAAGGGCGTGCTGAGTCCTAAGGACCTTGTGCTTCACCTCATTGGCGACCCCTACTTTAGAGAGGAGCACTGGCGGACCGGTCCCACCGATACCTGTGTCATCCAATTGGGCGGTCCCGGACTCGACCAGTGGAATGTGGATGAACTCAGCGTGATCACCAATATGACGGTTGAGGGCGGGCTCATGACGGGTGTTGTGGAGCCGTGTGAACCTTTACGTCAATTCCTGAAGGAGCGTCGCGGGAACGACTATGCGGATTGGATGGTCGAGCCTGACGAGGGCGCTCAATACGAACGGGTCATCGAGGTCAATTTGGATGAGGTGCCGTTGACGGTGGCCACGCCAGGGGATTCACGGAACCGGCTCAGTTTGGAGGCGGCCAGCGATGTGAGCATTCACAACGTGGTCATCGCTTCATGTACGGGCGGATCCATTTCAGATCTCAGAGCGGCCGCTGATGTGTTGCGCGGTCATGAAATCCGAGATGGGGTGCGCGTGACCGTCACACCCTCGAGTGAGGTGGTCGCACGCGAGGCAGAGGAAGAAGGGATTTTGGACGTTTTCCGCGAACTGGGTGCGGTGGTTTCTCCACCGGGGTGCGGTAGCTGCATCGGAAATGGCCCTGGAGTGCCGCTGCCGGGTGAAACGACAGCGAGTACCACCAATCGGAACTTTGACCGTCGGATGGGTGCACCGGGACCGGTGTACCTCGTCAGCCCTGCTGTCGCTGCTGCGAGTGCGGTCACTGGCATTCTGACCGACCCCAGAAATCTATAGGGGCCGTTGTCAGAGTAAACCCTTTCAGAAAAGGGTGTAAACGCAATAAACGTGTGCACGGAACGTAGTAAGGTCGTGCCCACTTGAAGGAGTATTCATGCTGTCTACAGAAACCGTATGGAATCGGCGAGAAACCACCGATGAATTGGTGAGCGATTCGACCTACAACCTGACCATCGGCATGGTCCTTTTATGGGGCTTTACCATCAATTTCTTGATGGTCGAAAACATCAATCCCGCGCCCATCCAGGCCTTTATGGGCGGCAGTCCATGGATTTTCATGGGCTTGTATTTTGTGTCCGTTTTGGTGGGCACGTCGATCTACAGCAAGTCGGATAGCCCGGGCATGTCCTTTGTGGGCTACAACTTGATCGTGTTGCCTCTTGGGCTGGTTCTGGTCGCCATTCTTCCAGGCTTCGAACCGGCGGTGATTTCGAAGGCGTTTATGGCCACGGCTTCGATTACGGGCATCATGATGATGCTGGGCACGGCCTACCCGAAAGCTTTTTTGAGCATGGGTAAGGCATTGTCCATAGCGATTATTGCCACCATCATCGCCGAGGTTGGACTGCTGATCTTTACGGGCTCAGTTCCCGGCGTCTTTGATGTCATCGTAGCCCTGCTTTTTGCGGGCTATATTGGCTACGATTGGGCCCGGGCTCAAGCCTTGCCGAAGACCTTAGACAATGCTGTGGATTGTGCGGCGTCCTTGTATGTCGACATTGTCATTTTGTTTATGCGCCTCTTGCGTCTCTTCAGTCGCCGATAGGTTTGTCTGACGCGTATTCAACGGTGGACGGAATCTCTCTCGTGGTGTGTTAGGCCCGCACATGCGTGAATTCGATCTGATTGTTTTTGGTGCGACCGGCTACACCGGTCGTTTGGTGGCCGCGGCGCTTCTCGAGTTTCCAGAGGAGGGTTTGAAATGGGCCATCGCTGGACGCAGTATAGAAAAACTCGAGAGTGTTCGGACGGACTTAGCTGAGCGGTTTCCGGTGGCGGCGAATCTGCCGTTGGTCCAGGCGGATGTGAACCAGGCGCATTCGATGCGGGCCATGGCCCAACGAACCCGAGTGATCTGTACGACAGTCGGTCCCTATTCAAGTCTGGGTGATGCGGTCGTGGATGCGTGTCTTGAAGAGGAGACGCACTGTTGTGACCTGACCGGTGAGGTGAGTTGGATGCGTAAGAATATTGATGCGCATCACGATACCGCTCAGGCCAAACAGATTCGTATTGTCCACGCAGCAGGCTTTGACTCAATTCCTTTCGATATCGGTGTGGCTGCGCTTCAAAAGGAAGCCGTCGCACGCTGGGGCAAACCGGCTCTGAGTGTTCGGACAGCCACCCGTTCCTTGAAGGGTGGCTTCTCGGGTGGAACCATTGCCTCGATGGCTTTGTTGTTCGACTCCATACGGAGAGACCGGGCCATTTTGCGATTAATGGCGAATCCTTATGCGCTGGTGCCCGGCGAGACTGGACCGGATCGGAACGACAGTCGGGCGGTGGAATATTGGCCCGAACACCGAATGTGGACCACCCCGTTCATCATGGCGGGTTGCAACACGCGGGTGGTTCGGCGATCTCATGCCTTGCTCGGCTATCCGTGGGGGAAAGATTTTTCCTATGTGGAGGCCATGGGTACGGGCCGGGGTTTTCGGGGCTGGTTTCGCGCGCAGTTGATGCGCGGTCTGCTCGGCCTTCTGGTCAGTGTGATGGCCGTTCCATGGACACGCAAACTCGCTTTGGGGCGGGTCTTGCCGCTCCCGGGTGAGGGCCCATCCGAAGCCGACCGAAATCGGGGCCGCTTTTCGGCGCGCGTGGTGGGCAGTCGCGACGGTATCGAACTCGCTGTGGATGTCATCGGGGAGGGCGATCCTGGTTATCTGGCCACTTCGAGAATGTTGGCTCAGACGGCTGCTGCGCTGGCCAAGGATGACCTGCCGGCTCAGTATGGGGTGCTGACTCCAGGAGGTTTTATGGCGGATGCCTTGCTTGCTCGACTGCCTCGAGTGGGAATCCGATTTGAGGTCGTGGCCTAGGGTCGGCGTACAATCTCCGTATGACGCGTGTTCGTAAGCTCAGCTTTAGTCTTTTGGTCCTCTTAGTGGTTGTGGGCCTCACGGAATTGAGTTTGCGCCTGTGGGCTCCGTCGGGTGGCTTGATTCAAGGCGATTTGGAGCCTACGGAAGGCGGGGCTGAGGCCATCATGATGCGAGGATCGCCCTTTTTGCTTTGGGAGTTGGCACCTGGGGAACGAGATGGGCCTGGAGGTCGCGTGTCGATCAATCGCGATGGATTTCGAGATGGGAACCGAGGTTCGAAGACCGGTCAACGGGTGTTGGCTTTGGGGGACTCGAGTGTCTATGGTTTTGGTGTGGGCGATTCTGATGTGTTTACCGCTCAGCTTGAACAGACCTTTTCGTCCGCGTCAGCACAGTTCGTGAACGGCGGCGTTCCCGGGTACTCATCGACTCAGGCTTTGAATTTGCTTTGGGGGCGTGGTCTTGCGTTGGAGCCTGATCTCCTGCTGGTGATGACCCTGTGGTCAGACAACAACTTCGACACCTTTGTGGATGCCGATCAAATTGCCAACTATGCGGCGTGGAGGCGGTCCGGAATTGCATCGGCAGAGGCCGTGTTGGAGCACAGCGCCATCTACCGTGCCTTAGAGTTCTCCTTGAGAAAGTCGGAGCCGGGACGGGTGGGATGGATGGAACTCAAGCGTCAGGCGCCGAGTGGAAATCGTCGGGTCCCGATCGATAACTATGCCCGAAATCTACGTGAGTTTTGCACCACTATGGCTAGCCGAGATGGCGGCGTAGTTTTTGTGATTTTGCCCAATCGCAATGATTTACAGAACACAGAGAGCCATCCGCCGTGGGTGCCATACCGGACGGTGATGCGGTCGGTGGCGCAGTCGTGTGAGGCACCGCTTGTGGATTTACCGAAAGCCTTTGCACGTGACGGTCGGGCCCACCTTTTTCTGGATGAGATGCACCCAAGCAGTGTGGGGCATGCCTTGATGGCCAAAACCATAGCGGACGTCTTGAAGGCCTCCGGATGGCCATCGAAGCCCATTCAAGTGCGAGCACCCACCGACGTCTCGGAGTCCGTTGAAGATCCCTTCGAGGGTAAGGGCAACCAATTGGGCTTGTTTGGCGGCTGATGTTTTTTTCATCGGCTTGGGTGTTCGGTGTTAGATGTACACCCTGACAAGACCATGCATCTCATACTGGGGGGTAATGATGCGTAGATATGTTTCTATAGTCATGGTGGGTGCGTTTGTGGCCTGCGGTGACGAGGGTAAGGACGATACCGAATTCGGTGGGTCGCCACTTCCGACTGCGGGGAGCTCCGATGATACGGGCTCAGCCACGGCTGATAATACCGATGATGATGACGGCGGCGGTGATGACGGCGGCGGTGATGACGGCGGCGGTGATGACGGCGGCGGTGATGACGGCGGCGATGATGACGGCGGCGGTGATGATGATGGCGGCGATGACGATGGTGATGGTGACGACGGCGGCGGAGATGACGACGGCGGCGGTGGTGACGATGACAGTTCTGCGGTCGGTGAACTTCCCTCTGGCCTCAACGGAACCGTTGTGGACCCGCGCCCACCCGCGCCCACATTTGTGGCGACCAATCTGGATGGTTCAGAACGTGGAAGAGACGATCTGACTTATCGGCCCACTGTCATGTGGTTTTATCCGCTGGCCGGCACACCGGGTTGAACGGTGGAGGGTTGCGGGTACCGCGACCTCTACGATGAGTTTGAGGCTCTGGGTGTTCAGATTGTGGGTGTGAGTTTTGCTGATCTCTCGACCCTTCGGGATTGGGCGGACAGCGAAGGTTTCCAGTATGAGTTGTGGTCGGATGACAACAAAGATCTGGCCATCTATTACGGAGCGGGCACGGCCTCGTCGTGGGCCCCAGATCGCGTCACGGTGGTTTTGGACGCTGAGGGAAACCAGTTGCTGTCCTATTCCGTCGGATGGGGCATCAGTTCTCACCCTCGTGAGGTCCTTGAGGACGTCCAGGCCATTTTTGGCGATTGAGTTGCGACCCTGAAATTAGTCGTCTGAATCGTCTTGCATATCGTCACGCCAGTCCTCTCCGAAGACTTCTTCGCAGACCTCCTCTCGGGTGATGGGGCCTTCGGATCCGAAGAGGCACTCGACAACATCCCACCAGGTATTGTCGTTGACGGGTAAAAAGTCTTCATCACATTGGACGGGAAGGAGGTTGTCCGCCTCTTCACAGATGGCTTGGGAATAGCATCCGTTCCAAATCACCCACTCGTCTTCAAAGCACTCACCAATATCCGATGGCTTCATATCGGTGTCCCAAACATCCCAACCCAAAGCATCTTCTTCGGGTGTGGAGTGAGTGACGACGATGACCATGGCAATGTTGCCATCGCGGTTTTCGTTGAGTTTTTTGAGCCGTTCTTCGCTGGGGTTGTTGATCTGAATGATGGTCTTTTTAGGGTGGTATTTCGCTCGTAGTTTGGCTTTGACCTCTTTGCATTTGGTGGGAACCTCTCCATGGTCTCGTTTGCCATAAATGCAGATGAGGAAGATGAATTTTCCTTTGGCGTCTAGTCCTTTCTCTGATGCGTCCTCGCTTTCATCGGGACTGCCGAAACCTTGTGCATAGGCTGGGCCGCTAAAACCCGTGGCCAGAAGGACTGCGGCAAAGAATAGAGCCTTGAGCATATCAACCCCCAGTGGGTAAAAGTTTTTTTGGGGGGCTGCTGAGGGTACGGTTCTGGGCCAAGCCAAGTTTAGGGACGAACTGAAAAAGGTCGGGACATGATCGTCCTCAAATCAGGCCGAGCATGCCTGTGGGTTCCCACAATTCCAGCTCAAATTCGGCGCCCATTTCTGCTGCGGCCCGATCCATGACATCGCGATATCGAGAGACGTTTGGGTCCATTTCGAACGCGACAGTGAACCACCGTATGGTGGTGACTCCCCATGTCTTTAGGGTCTCTGCGACGCGTTGAGCCATGGGGTCGATTTCATTGACCTGAAGCAGGTGGTCATAGTGGGGGATGGGGGTGTTGGGGGCAATCAAACCGTACCGTCCCGAGAGGATACCAAAGCAATTTCCGGTGGAAAGGGCATTCGCATAAACGCCTGAAATGCGCTCAGAGAGGTAGCGTTCGATGGCGGGCAGATCGTCGGCGGCTGCATCTTTGTCTGCGGAACAGTAGGTGGCGAACAGTTCCACCTTCTACTCCTTGTCGATGCGACATTGAAAGCCGATACAGCGTTCCTCATCGTTGGCAGTCGCTTCATCTTCGCTCTCGATTTCATTGAGAAGAATTCCGACTTCGTGCATTTGTTGGGGAGTGAGACCGACGCTGACGACCCGATCGCTTCCGAGGCCGGGGACGAGCGTGGTCAGCACGGCGACTGCATCCGGATCATTCAAGGCGGCCATCACATTCCGACCGATTTGCTCGGTGGGGGATGTGACCTCGGACATGACGGTGGGGGTCTCACCATCTGGGAAGGGGGTTTCTGGCTGATCGGTCATGGGTGTCTCCGGACGAGTTTTCGAAGCGAAACCATCGCATCCGCGGCGGAACCTGTCCATCTTTGCGACGATCTCCAACGCTACCGTTTGGATGGTTGTTCATTTCGCGATGGCGACGTGTGGAGTGGGCGATTGCAGTTATGGAGAGATTTCCATGAGCTACAAAAAGGAAAAGAAGACCCGGCCGCCCCCAGAGTTGACCGTGGGATGGCTAAAGTCTGAAGCCATCCGTCATCTTCAACGATGGCCGGCGACAGAGCGGCGTATCCGGCAGTTGCTTTGGAAACGGGTGCGTCGTGCTCAGGGCTTTCATGGTGGAGAACGGAGTGATGCGGTGCCCTTGGTTGAGGAGACGGTCGCCTATCTGATCGAGATCCGCCTCGTCGATGATGGGCGTTTCGCCAAACTCTGGGTCAATAGCTTGCGCCGTCGTGGAACATCGGGCCGAATGATCCACAAAAAGCTTTGCGAGAAGGGAGTGGATCCGTCTCATATACAGGCCGCTATGGCGGAGTATGAGGATGATGATGGAGTCGATCCGGAGAAAGCCAGTGCGGCGGCGTATGCCAAACGTCGACGTTTGGGACCCTATCGAACCCCTTATGATGAGAGCCGAGAGCGTCGACAAAAAGACCTGGCAGCGATGGCGCGAGCAGGCTTTTCTTACGGAGTGGCTCAAGACATCTTAGAGGGAGATAACGGCTGATTATGGAGGGCCTGTGCTGGCACCATTGAATGTATTGGGGACACCCATCAAGTCTTGCTCGCAGGAGCCCATGACCGGCTGGTTTCGGGATGGGTGTTGCAATACCGATGAGAACGACCATGGCTCGCATACGGTGTGTTGTCGGGTCACGACGGAGTTCCTGGAGTTTTTGGCCGAAAAAGGCAACGACCTCATGACTCCTGCCATGCAGTTTGGTTTTCCAGGATTGAAAGACGGAGACCAATGGTGCGTGTGTGCCGCGAGTTGGCGTGCCGCCTATCAAGCCGGGAAGGCTTGCCCCGTGGTGTTGGAGAGTACCCATGCTCGGGCCCTCAGCATCATTCCGCTTGAAGAAATGATGGCCCACGGTCTGGCTGAGGAAGTCTGAGACGGTTTGCTCTGACATCAAGTACACTGAGACCCTCGACGGGAGACAGTATGCTTCGACGATGGCTTTTAGCGTTCGGTTTAGTCTGGAGTGGGTCCACTTTGGCTGGCGAAACGCTGCTCCGCAATGATGATTTTGATGGCTCGGGTTCGGCCACCTTTATGGGGGGCTTCATCGAGGGAGAATGCTTCGGTAGCGTGTTTGATCCAGAAGACCCGGCCCCGTTCAGTATTCGCTATGTGGATCTTCTGGTCGGTGGGTCCTCTGCGACCAAGGTTTTTATTGCTGAGTTTTACGAAGTTGCGCCGGGGGATCCGTCCGATCGTCATTTCCTCGGTGCGGAAGCTGTCTCATTGACCGGGTCGACGACAGCCATGAATCGCATCACGCTGTCGGACCTGGATATTGGTGTGGGTGGGCATGTTTTCGCCGGGACTCATGCGATGGTCGCGCTGTGTCTCGAGGAGCACGATGGCTATCCGGCCATCGCAAATGATGCGGGTATGGACTTCACGGATCGAAGTTGGATTTATGCTTCGGTTTTCCCGGGCCTACTGCCATCAGAGTGGTACACGAGCGCTACTTTTGGCGTCAGTGGCGACTGGATCATGCGTGCTTGCATTGAGGGCGGTGGGTACGCCGGAGACTGTGATGGTGCCGGTGACGCGGATGCGGATGCCGACGCGGATGCGGATGCGGATGCGGATGCGGATGCCGACGCGGATGCGGATGCGGATGCGGACGCGGATGCGGATGCGGACGCCGACAGTGATGTAGACGACTACGAAGGCGATGAGCCTGGCGAATGTACAGATGGCGCGGATAACGACCGAGACGGGCTCTTTGACTGTCTCGATCCGGGGTGTGCTGGATCCCCAGATTGTGCTTCGACAGACGCGGATGCGGATGCCGACACAGACGCGGATGCGGATGCGGATACCGACGCTGATGCCGACGCGGATGCCGACGCGGATGCGGACGCCGACGCTGATGCTGACGCCGACGCCGACGCTGACGCTGACGCTGATGCTGACGCTGATGCTGACGCCGATACAGACGTTGACTCGGATACCGATGCGGATTCGGATACCGATGCGGATTCCGACACGGATGCGGACTCGGACACCGATGCGGATGCGGATGCCGACGCGGATGCGGATGCCGACGCGGATGCGGATGCCGACGCGGATGCGGATGCGGATGATTCCGGTGATCCCGTCGCACCCGAGCTTGAAATTGTGTCGATTACGCCGGCCTCCGCGAATGCGGCGACTCCCGTTGATGTGGTCATCATTGGCTCGGGATTTGATGCAGCTACAGAGGCCAAGATCGGGGGCTTATCGATTGCAGGAGCCGAAGTGGTGAATGGCGAAACGATGACGGGCCGGTCGCCTTCTGCCCTTCCAGCCGGTACCCATGATGTCGAGGTGGTCCGAACGTCAGACGACGGTATTGAAACGGCCATCCTTCCGCTTGGGTTTACCGTTACCTCCGATGGGGCTGGCGATGCGGATGCGGATGCCGATGCGGATGCAGACGCGGATGCGGATGCGGATTCGGATGCGGATGCGGATGCAGACTCTGATTCGGATGCCGATGCCGATGCCGATGCCGACGCCGACGCCGACGCGGATGCGGATGCGGATGCGGATGATGGCGCAGAGGTTGCCGGAGCGGCCGAGGCTTCAGGAGAGAAGGGTGGGTGCAGTCAAAGCTCAACGTCGCCGTTGGGATCGCTCGCCTTTATTGCTCTTGCTTTGGTGGGTTGGCGCCGACGGAAAGCGTGATCTCTACGGCGCTAAGATGGCGCGGAGTTGTTCGATC
>Ga0163180_10000479_pt1 | contig 23083 bp, 13 predicted proteins | sample AtlANTMetagenome_2_FD_109647 | JGI IMG/M metagenome (GOLD analysis project Ga0163180, IMG submission 109647) | Marine eukaryotic phytoplankton communities from the Atlantic Ocean - Atlantic ANT 4 Metagenome | ecosystem: Environmental > Aquatic > Marine > Oceanic | place: North Atlantic Ocean...
GACACCGTTGCAAGCGGTGAATCGAGTGCTGGTGTAGGATTTACTCCGACATCAACCTCGACTTATTAACCATGGATAAAGTGGTCAGGAGTCCCCTGAGTAGTTTACCATTAAATTGGATTACAATAGGAGAAAATTCAAATGGCAGATAAGAAAATATCAGCGTTAACTGCAGTAGCAGACGCAGACATCGGTGGTGATGATTTACTTCACATCGTTGATAACCCTGGCGGAACGCCAGTAAACAAAAAGATGACAATTGCTCAACTTTTTGAAAATATCCCAACTCACTTAGCAGTTGACGATATTACAACCGTAACAGCAACCGCAAGTAACCTTGCTTCTTCATTCGCAACTGCGATTGATTTATCAGGTGCTTCAGGTGATGTTGCATTTACGTTAGACAACGGAACAGACGTTGGTCAGTTAAAAGTGATTTATCAAAAAACTGAACCTGCATCTACCCATGCGGCTAACATTACCATAACTAGTTTCGGAAGTGGAACAAGTTCAAGTAACCAAGTCTCTCAAAATGCTTTGGGTGAAGCGGTTGTTTGTATTTGGGATGGTTCTAACTGGTATATTCTAGCAAACTTTAATAGTACAGTTACACTATCATAATGAGTGGAATTCAGGGAGTTGACAAATTATTACCTAGACTTAATAGTCTAGTACCCGACTTTGTTCAGACAGAGTCGCCAGAATTTGTCGCCTTCCTGAAAGCGTACTTTGAGTTTCTAGAACATGAAACGGTAGTTCTCAAAAGTCAATCGACTATTGATAACGTAGGATTGGAAGATGGGAGTAGTTTACTTTATGAAACTGCAACCATCTCTCCTTCTACAACTGCAGATAATAAAATACTATTAGAAAGAACAGTTGATAATCCAACTATAAGTGCTGACCCATTTACTGTAGGTGAGTATCTTGTTGGTAATACATCTAAAGCAGTTGCAAAAATTAATGTCGTTAACGGAGACCAATTATTCGTTAAGACTATTTCAGGTTTAGGTTTTAAAGATAATGAAACCGTAACTGGTAGAACAAGTGGACAAACTGGTATTGTTTCCACATATAAAGAATCTAGTATTCGTGCAAATAATAAAATCTTAGAATACTCAGACGTAGATAAAACAACGGAAGCATTCTTAGAATATTTCCAAAAAGATTTCATGCCCTCTCTTGATGCGAGTTTAAACTCAAACAAGAGAAGTACAATAAAACATATCAGAGACCTTTATCAAAAGAAAGGTTCACCTGATTCATTAAAGTTCCTTTTAAGACTTCTATACGGGCAGGAAGCAGAGGTATCATATCCATACGATAATACAATCAAGTCAAGTGATTCTTCTTATGTTTCAGAGAGAAGAATGGTTGTTAATATTCCTATAGAAAAAGATAGACCACAAGCAACAGATACCATAACTGAATATGAAGGTGGTGTTGTTTACGCACAGGGTATCGTTAACATTGTATACCCAGTGGTTGGTTCTGATACATTATTTTCACTTGATATAACAAACATAGCAAGTAAAGAATTTAGACAAGGTTCTGATATAGAACTTTTAGATAGAAATACTAAAGTAAAAAGAGCAGGAACAGTATCAGGTATCATTTCAACATTTAATGATAGTGATTGTTCAGTATACCTTGCACATGATGATGACGGAGATATTCTTTTAGAAGACGGTGGTGGTCTGTTATTAGAAGCAAGTAATGCTTCGATAGGTTCTCTATATGCAATAAATGACGATATTAATTTCCAAGGTTCAAAAGACCAGTTGGGTCAAGTAGGTCTTGCAACTTCTGTAGTAGAAGGTATACAAACAGGTTCTGTAGAAGAAGTATACATTGAAGCAAGTGGTTCAGGATACGAAGGTGGCGATATGGTTATCTTCGATAATACTGGTACTAACGGTAGTGGTGCATTCGGTATGATTGGTTCTGCTGGTGACGAACTATTCCAAGAAGCAGGAACACGATTCGGATACTATCAGTTTACTGCAACAGCAGGACAAACAGTTTTCAGTGGTTATGATAATTATGGACAACAAGTAATTTATGAAGACCACAACAGACACGTATTTGTAAATGACGTAGAACAAACAACAGGTTTTAGTACACAGGGAAGTGTACTAACATTCAATTCAGGATTGAGTAATGGTGACCAAGTAGAAATATACACAGAGTATATGAGAATTACTTTGGAAGACGGTTCACCTGTAAATCTTGAAACAACAAATTCAAACATAAGAAAAGTAACTCTAATAAATGGTGGACGTGGTTACAGTACATTACCTATATGTGGCCCAGGCGGATACATTTATCCTGCGAGTATGTCAACATTTACTCAGGGAGAAGTTATCACGGGCGCAGGCGGGGCGACAGCAGTAATAGGACTAGTTAATAACGAAAAGAGTAGACTAGAAGTATATCGTAGACCAACAGATTCGGGTTCATTTGCAGTAGGAGAAACTTTAACTGGTGGTGGAAGTGGTGCGACTTCTACAATTTTACAACAAAACGTTTCTTCGGGAACGGGTGCAAAACTATTTGCATTTTCAAAAAGTATCGGTAGAGTTGGAACACTTAATATCAAAGCACAAGGTAATAGATATACCTCAGACGCACATGTAGCTCAAAGTTCAACATATCCTTTATTGATATCCGCACCAAGTGTTGCTCTAACAAAAGATACAATTGTAACAGGTTCGGTGTCAGGTTCAACTGCAAGAGTATTGGACTTTAACTCTAATACACAATTACTTAAAGTTCAAGACATGACTAACATGTTCTTGGAAAATGAACCAGTTACATTTCCTAATGGTGGAACATTTAAGATTCATGCATTCAATCCATTTACGGGTAGAGGAACAAAATCAGGTGAAGGATTTATAAACAAAGGAACAACAGGTGATACTGGTGCTCTATCAGCTTCAGGTATGTCAATTACTGATAGTAAATTTTATCAATCACATTCTTATGTTGTAAGAATCGGTGAGAGTATTAATAAGTTCCGTTCAATAGTAAAAGATTTAGTTCACCCTGCAGGTCACATATTTTTTGGTGAGGTTGCGGTAACAAATAATGTTTCTATGAATGTTGCTGATGCAGACCATGTAAGATTTAGACCAACTATTGTTATTAATGCTGGTGGTGACGATACTGCAAATGCAAGTTCTCAATTAGCAACTAGAACTGCACAAAGACAAGAAGTTGAAATATACTCATTATCTACAGAAGAACATGACTTAGCATACGCACCAATGATTGCATTGGTTAATGAGTCAATACCAGCTGAAAATACAGACCCAAGAACAGGTGGGTCAATCACTGAGCCAGGAACTGAGTACGGTGATTCCGCAATTAGAAATAGACATATAAACATTTTTAAAATTGTTTCTAAGAATACAGCTAGTTCTCAAGTCGGTATGTATACATTAAATGGAATACCAACAACCATATCTTTAGAAAGTGGTGACGCAACCTTTGACCCATACTTTGTTTTACAAACAAATGTAAACGGTGGGCCTGAAAGACGACCTACACGTAACGGTAAACCACTTCCAGTCAATCCACACCATGAGGAAGTCATTGTTATGGAAAATGGTGATAGGATAGAAGCAGAAGAAGTTGTTTGTAAATTAAGAATGGAACCTCGAAGAGAAGCAGAAGTGAAAGGTGTATATGGTGACGCAATGATAATGGAAGACGGAAGCACCATGCGTCTAGAATCTGCTACAACTATAGAAGAGGTTGATTATTTTGTAACAGAAAGAAGCAGAGAGAATTTAGTGGAAAGATATATGCAGACAGAAGACGGGTTTTCTATCTGTATGGAAAATGATGATAGACTAGTAGTCGAAGGTGTCAGTGAGAATGCTGTAACCTCTTCATTTGTATCTTTCGGAACTTCGTTTAATGACCTAAATATAATAAGTGGTCAACAAGTATATGATATTGCATATTATATCAAGGACGAAACAGATAATGACGACTTCTTATTAGAAGACGGCACAGGTGTTATCATGAGTGAAGTCTCAAAACCCGAAGGACTTAGAATCCAAGACATGGAAACTTTGTTCCCCAACACCTTTATTCCAAAATTTTCCGACCATGCTAGGGATAGGACTAACTTAACCTACTCAGCGTATGTTAAATCGGGAACAAATTAGATAATTATAACAGTAAGTTGTTATAAATAGAAGTATAAATACATTATATCTTAGGAGATAGAATCAAATGGCAGCAATAATAACAGAAAAGTTTCGTATCCATAATGCGAGACAGTTTAAGGAAGATTTTGGTGAAGCCGCTTCATCGACATTCCTTTTTATAGGACGACCACAAGCGTGGGACGCATCAGATACAACCCCAACACCTTCAAATTCCATTGGAGAAATGGTAAATGCATATACTGATATGATAGCAATGAAGAAAATTACTTCTTCGGACGTATCACATGCTTTAGTAAGAAGGGATTGGACAACAGGAACAACGTATGACGAATATGCACATGACTATAGTGCAACAAATACGTCTCCTGCTTCAAGCGCAAATAACTTATATGACTCAAGGTACTTCGTAATCACTGATGATTACAATGTATACAAATGTCTAAGAACAGGAAGAGATAGTTCAGGTAACGTAGTCGCATCTACAGTTAAACCTACAGGAACAAGTACAAATCCATTTGCAGTCGCCGACAGTTCAGCTGCCGCTGGTCGTGGTTACATTTGGAAATACATGTACTCAGTTTCTGCTTCCGAAACTATCAAGTTCGTAACAAACGATTTTATTCCTGTGAAAACATTAGGTGCACAAACAGAAGTTAATGGTGACTTAGGTGCATTTGGTTCTGCTGGTTCAGATGACGGTTCAACTCAATATGACGTAGAAACAGCCGCTGTAGACGGTGGTATTCACCACGTAGTAGTTTCTAATGGTGGTGCTGGATATACCAACGGTACTTACAATAATGTTGCAGTAACAGGTGACGGAAGTGGTGCGGTAGTATCAGTTGTAGTAGCTGGTGGTGCGGTAACTCATGTTTACATTAACAACATAGGTTCAGACGAAGGAACTGGTTACAGACGTGCTTCAATTAACATTGACGATATTTCAGGTATCGGTACACCTTCAACAAGTGCAATAGTAAAACCAATTATAGCACCAATTTACGGACACGGTGCTAACCCAGTTGAAGAACTAGGTGGTATCTATGTTATCGTAAATTCAAGATTAGAATTCGCAGAAGGAAGTGGTGACTTCCCAGTCGATAACGATTTCCGAAGAATCGGTCTTATCCAAGACCCATTCCAAGATGACACTACTACAGTTTCAACAGACACAACTCTAAGTGCAATGCATAAAATGACATTGAGTTCAGTATCAGGTCTTGCAAAAGACGATACTATTATGAGTTCTTCTTCTGACGGAACTGGTGTCGCTAAAAGTATTATAGTTTCAATTGATACATCTAATAAATTTGTCTATCACTTACCTCAAGAAAATTCTAAAGGTCAAGTAGTTGCATTTGCAACAAGTGGAACAAACAATGTGTTCCTAGGGTCTTCAAGTATAGGAACAGTTAGTGCAGTTGATTCAGATTATCCCGAAGTGCAACCGCATTCGGGTGAAATCATTTACATAGAGAACAGAGGTGCGGTATCTAGGGCTTCAGACCAAATTGAAGATATCAAACTTATTGTTCAAATGTAATTGATAACTAAACAGAGATAAAAATATGCCTGAGAAAGTAGACTTAAATGTATCGCCTTATTATGACGATTATGATGAAGATAAAAAGTATCATAAGGTACTTTATCGTCCAAGTAGACCGATACAAGCAAGAGAGTTAACTCAAGGACAATCTATTCTTCAAAACCAAATTGAACGATTTGGTGACCACATGTTCAAAGAGGGAAGTATCATTACTGGTGCTGAATCTAACGTGGACATGGACGTTATCTATGTGAAAGTAGAAAGTTCAAATCCTAATAGTTCAGGAACAGTTGGTGTAGAAAATTATAGAACTACTTTCGACACAAAATATCTTCAAGGTAAAACTACAGGTGCAGTTGCACAGGTAGTTACTTCATATGCAGAAACTTCAAGCGACCCTGTTACATACATTGTTAGAATGTATAAGTCAGGTTCTGATGCAAGTAACTCTATTAGATTTTCTGCAGGTGAAGAACTTCAAGAAGTTACAATAGACGCAAACGGAGCAGCTGCTTCCGCAAGTAATAATAACGAATTAAAAATTAAGGACTCAACTCACACACCAGTTGGACGTTCTTCATTAGCAGAAATACAAGAAGGTGTTATTTTCACTAGAGGGTTTTTTGTTAAGGTTAATCAACAACAAATATCACTTGAAAAATATTCAGGTGCGCCAAGTTATAGAGTCGGACTAGAGATTGCAGAAACTTTAGTTGGTTCTTCATCGGACGCTACACTATTTGATAATGCACAGGGTTCTTCTAACGAAAATGCCGCTGGTGCTGACAGATTAAAAATAGAATTAACTTTAGCAAAACATCTTATAGATTCCACAACAGACGCAAACTTCATTGAGTTAATGAGAGTTAACAATGGAATCATGGAACTGTCAATTCAGAGACCTGAATATAATGCATTTGAAAATTTACTTGCACAAAGAACATTCGATACTTCGGGTGATTTTATTGTAAGACAATTCGTACCCAATCTTAAAGAACATTTAGATGACGGAACTAATGGTGGTGTATATTCAACACTTAACGGTGGTTTTGCAGATAAATTTGTAGTCAAAACTTCTGCTGGTAAAGCATATGTTAAAGGTCACCAAGTAGACAAACCAGTAGGTTCTACTATTCCAATTAAAAAGGCAAGAAGTACCGCAAGTCTTACAGGTGCGTCAACCCCAGTTAGACTTGGTAACTTTGTAAAAGTTAAAAACGCACATGGTCTTCCTGAATTTGGTAACGAATCAGGAACAGACGCACAGAAACCATATGGTATCGTAAAACTTTTTGACGCAGTAACAGCAACGCCTGGAACTGAAAACACTAGTGGACAAATTGGTTTCGCAAGAATTAGAAACTTTGATATGGCAACTGCAGGTACTTCAAACAGTGACGAAGTATGGGACAATGCTACTATTTGGAATTCATATCTATTTGATATCAAAATGTTTACCAAACTTAAGTACAGTGCACATAGTGGTACTGCAGTAGTTGGTGATAAAATTACAGGTTCAGTATCAGGTGCAACTGCTATAGTTGCATATGACGATGGTTCAGGTGCATTATACGTCCATGACGTAGTAGGAACATTTACAGCTTCAGACGCAATCAGTTCAACAAATGGTACGTTTGCAATGACAGCTGGTCAACACACTGGTGAGAATTTTAGAGGAACTGCTGGTGAAGTAAGAACATATAATATTGACAGAGTTCGTGCGATATCACAAGCACCAAACGTAACTGCAAGAGAAACATTCACTGCAGACATTTATACTGATTCTGACTTTATATTAACTGGTCAAGTATCAATGTCTTCTACAAACGTAACAGGTTTTGCAACTAAATTTACTGCAGAACTTAAAGAAGGTGATATTGTCATTGACGGTGCTGGTAACGAAAGAGTTATCTCTACTGTAACCAGTGATATAGCTGCTACACTAACAGGTGCGGTAGGAACTGCTTTAACAAACGCAAACGCAACTAGACGAAGAACAAGAGTATTTGACCAAGACCAAGTTGCGTCTATATTTGCATGGCCAAGAGACTATGTAAAAACACATACACCCGACCAAGTACAAGTAAGAAGGTCACAGAACGTAACAATATCAAGTGGTAAGATTACACTTACATGTGGTTCAGGAGAATCATTCTCAACAAGAACAAATGACAACTATGTCTTCTCAGTCGTAGAAGCACAAACATCAGGTTCACCTACATTAGCAAATGGTGACATGGTTGACGTTGTTAATAACTTAAGTGGTTCGCCATTTACAGATACAATTTCAGGAAGTAATTTAGAATTTAGTGGTTTCCCAACTGCAGATAATGGTGCGATTTTAAAAGTAACATTTACTGTAGATATCAATGTACCAGTTAACAGAGATAAGACACTGAGACAGGCAAGATGTCTTTCAGTTGTAAACTCTAGAACTACAGGTGGATTCTATGGTACTTGTTATAATGATAAAGAAATTTCATTAGGTGTTGCAGACTGTTATAAAGTTCGTGCAATCTATGAAGGTAATGGTGCAACTGCACCTCTACCACCTTCGGGAACAATTACAGAAACAGCAAGTCCTGCTATACCATTCCAAAGTTTTGAGGTTATCAAAGGTAATACCTCAGACGCACGTGCGGTAATTATAAACTACAATGGTTCTACAAACAAAAGTTATTTCTATTATACCACAACAAACAAAACATTCATAGAAGGTGAAGTTCTTGTAGGACAGACTTCAAAAGCAACTGGTAACTTAACTAATTTTGACCAAGGTGCAACAAACATAACAAACAGATATTACTTTGACGATGGTCAGAGAGACGGATTCTATGACCATGGTAGATTACAACTGAAGCCAGGTAATCCATCTGCTAACAATCAGATACTAGTTGTATTTGATTACTTTACTGCAAGTGGTAACGGTGACTTCTTTGACGTAAGTTCTTACAATAGTCTTGACTATGAAGATATTCCAACCTATGTTCCAAGTAAAGTTGACTTAGGTGGTCTAGAACCTGACGGTGAGTTTGAATTAGCAGACGCAGTAGACTTTAGACCAGTATTAGGACAACTATTAGGTACAACTACTTTTAGTTCAGGAACACCAAATCCTGAATCACCAATTAATTTAAGTAACACAACTTCGGGTTGTGTATCATCACCGTTTGCATATTCAAGTAAATCATTTGAAGCTGCTGTAACAGGTATTTCAGCAACAGGTGCTAGTGCGGTAGACGTACCAGTCCCAGGCTCAAACGTAGTTGGTGATATAAGTTTCTATGTTGGAAGAATCGATAAAGTCTTCCTACACAAAGACGGTGAATTCCAAATATCTCAAGGAACACCTTCATTGACTCCTATGAAACCAAAAGGAATCGATGACGCTATAGAATTATATGAGTTAAGAATTCCACCTTATACGGACGATTTAAAGAAAGTAAGATTAAGAAGTGTAGACCATAGAAGATTTACAATGAAAGATATCGGTAAGATATCTAACCGTGTTGCTAACCTAGAAAGATTGACAACACTATCTCTATTAGAAAGAGATACACAAACAATGCAATTCCAAGACGCAGACGGATTTGATAGATTCAAGTCAGGTTTTGTTGTGGATTCATTTAAAGGACATAATGTCGGAGACGTTAACCATTTAGATTACAATTGTTCAATCGATACAAAACAAGGTGTATTAAGACCTAAGAACTTCCAAAACTTCTTCGATATAGAATTAGACACAGTTAATAGTTCAGAGTATCAAAAGACGGGTGACCTAATTACTTTACCTTACACAAGTACAAGTTATGTAAATCAAAGTAAAGCGTCAAGGGCAATGAATGTCAACCCTTATCACGTATTTGCATTTATTGGAAATGTAAATCTAAGTCCTGCTTCTGATATATGGCAAGACCAAACACAATTACCCGAAGTAAGAATAAACAGAGAAGGTAACTTTGACGCATTGTTAGCCGAAAGTGCAGACCTTGGAACTGTTTGGAACGCATGGCAAACAAACTGGGTGGGAGAACCTACAACTGTATCTACAGAGGTTCTATCGACTTCTAGTGGTTCATGGAGTGGTGACCCAGCACAGGGTGGTGAATGGGTATCGGGTACAGAAGTATCAAGAGAAATTACAAGTACGATTGAAACACAAAGTAGAACTGGTATCAGAACTACTGTAGTAGAAGATTTTGTAGAAGATAGAAATGACAGAGTTGTAAGTATATCTGTTATACCGTTTATACGTGCTCAAACAATTGAGATTGACGCAGTAAACTTAAAACCTGATTCATTCCACTACGTATTCTTTGACGGACAAGACGTAAACAGATTCGTAAGACCATTCAATGCAACTTATTCTCAGGACGGTGGAACAAGTGCTACATCAGGAATTAAAGCAGACGGTAACGGTAGAGTTCGTGCATACTTTGATTTACCTAATAATAGTGTAGATAGATTCCCTACAGGTCAAAGAGACTTAAAGGTAACTTCAAGTGTATACAACGAATCTAATCCTTCATCAGGTGGTCAAGCAGAATTTAACGCACAAGGATTATTACAAACTAATCAAACAGAAATTATTTCTACTAGAAATGGTAGAACTGTTTTAGGTAGTGTCAGTGGTGATAGACAGATAACAAGACGTGGTGAGCAAATGAACTCACGTAATGTGGATACTGACCCGCCACCAATTCCTGACGATGACCCACCACCACCGCCAGCAGACCAAGACCCACCAAGGGAAGACCCACCTATTGGTAATCCACCGATTCCTGATATTCAGTTACCTTTGGACTTGGATATAGATTTAAGTTTCTTAGAATTTAACTTTATGGGTTGGAGAGACCCACTTGCACAATCATTCTTGGTTGATAAGACTGGTGGTATGTACTTAACAGAAGTAGACTTGTTCTTTAAAACTAAAGACGAAAGTTTACCTGTATCCGTAGAAGTTAGAAACATGGTCAATGGATATCCTGGCCAAATTATATTACCGTTCTCAGAGGTTACAAAAAATCCTGCAGACGTTAACTTATCACAGGACGGTTCAGCTGTTACAACATTCACATTCCCAAGTCCAGTATTCTTAGAACAAGGACAGGAATATTGTTTTGTAGTTCTTTCAAACTCTAACAAGTATGAAGCATTCATTTCAAGAATGGGTGAAACAGACTTGGCAACTGGACAAACAATATCAGGACAACCATATGCAGGTTCATTATTCGCATCTCAAAATGCTTCAACATGGACTGCAGAACAAACAGATGACCTTAAGTTCAATTTGAAATATGCAAGGTTTGATATTTCTAAAAGACCTGTTGTTAAATTTAATAACAAATCATTAGAAGCGTCACCTTTACAAGATAACCCAATCGAATCATACGCTGGTCAAAACTACGTAAGAGTTTACGCATATGGACACGGTATGTATGATACTTCTTCTAATGCTGTTATAGCAGGAGTTACAGGAGAGAAAACAGGTGCGGTAATTAATCTTGAAGCAGAAGGTTCAATGACAACAACTGGAACTCTTCCTGCAAACGGGTCTTATACTGACATTGCAACAACTAATGACGGAAGTGGAACAGGTTGCACCGTAGATATAACAGTAGCTTCAGGTGCGATAAGTTCAGTTAAAATTTCAAATCCAGGCTTCGGATATTTAGATACAAACGCATTAACAGTTACTAACTTTGGTAGTGCAACAAACACTGTTGCAATTGATATTGATACCGTAGACCAAACAATTGGTGGAATACCAGTATCAACTATCAACGGAACATATACTGCTATCGCAGGAATAGATATCGATAGTTATACAGTAATACCTGACTTGTCTAGTACAGACCTCAAATCAGGATATGTTGCTTTAGAAAGCACACAAAGTGGTGGTTCAAATGCAACCGCACAAAGAAACTATTATTTTGATACAATACACACAATGATACCAAGTGTTCAGTTGAAAGGAACATTGTTACATACTAACATTAGAACAACTGGAATGAAATCGCCAGAAGGTGTTGGTGGAACTGCATATAGTAAAAACAATACTGCAGAGTTTATTACATTAAACGATAACCACTTCTTAGACCAACCAGCGATTGTTGCTTCACCTATCAACGAAACTAATGAAATGGCAAGTGTGAAGTCATTTACTTGTACTTTACAAATGCAATCACCTAGACGAAACTTATCACCAATGATTGACCTTTCTTCTTTGGGTGCATTAGGTATCATGAACAGATTAAATAACATAGACAGTAGTTCAGATGTACCTACAGGAATCACATATGTTGATTCTACGGAACCTGATGGTGACAACAATGCATTTGTATACTGCACAAGAAAGGTCTCTTTGGCTACGCCTGGCACCGCCGTGAAGGTGATGTTAGACGGATTTAGACCTTCGGGAACTGATATAAAAGTTCTTTATAAAGTATTAGAAAACGATAACTCAACACCGTTTGACGATATAGGTTGGAACTACTTTAATACAGACGGTTCGCCAGATATCGCTGTAGGAAATGACGCAAGAAACTTTAAGGAGTATAATTACACGAAAGAAGGACTCGCAGAGTTCTCAGCATTTGCAATTAAGATTGTAGGTCAATCAACTAATACTTCTAATGTTCCACTTGTAAGTAACTTGAGAGCGATTGCATTAGCAACGTAATATTATGTCAAAGTTCGCTTATGAAAAAGGACATGCAAAAGTAGAAGGACATTCGACTCTACTTAGAGAAGAAAGTTCAAGTGCGATTATTAATAATGATATCGAAGGATATCAAGCTGCTATTAGAAGAAAGAGAGTCTTCCAAATTCAGCGAGAAGAAATAAATACTTTAAAAGTAGAAATGACAGAGATAAAACAACTATTAGGTGAAATATTAGAGAGAACAAATGGCAAAAACAATTGACCAATTTAGTACGTTAGAAAACTTTAGAACTCGTTACAACGATTTAGCAAATGACGTTGGGGATATCTCTGGCTTAAGAACTGACGTTAAAGGAAATCTAATAGACGCAATTAATAGTATAGAAGATAAAACATTCTTCTATCAAGAGTTCCTTTATACTGCAACTGCTTCTCAAACTGCATTTACAGGAAATGACGCATTTAGTAATGACCTAGTATTCAAGAAAGATAGAATACAGGTTTACAAAAATGGTGCATTGTTAAGAGTTGGTGACGACTATGTTTTAGCAAGTCAACAATCAGACGGAACATTTAAACAGATTACACTTATTTCAGGTGCGAGTTCAGGTGATAAAATTGCTATACACGCTTTCACTGGTTCATTCTTAACAGTTCAAGGTGGTGGTGTTGGTGGTAGTTCTCTATTTACAGAGACTGCAAACAATACAATCTTTAACCATAATAGTAATGGTATAATATTAAACGCAAACAACACTCCTTCTATAACTTCATTAGATACTGGTATAAACATTCAGTTAGAAGGTGTAACTAAAGTTGACGGTAATCTATCAGTTGATACTGGACATACATTTACTGCTCCAACAATTACAGACGGAACAGGAACATTTACTGGTGGTAATGGTACTGGTTGGACAAGTATAACTTCTACTGCATTTGCTGGTAACTTAACAGGTGACGTTGCAGGTGATACTACAGGAACACACATTGGGCCTTTGACTTCAAGTTCAGGAAATGTTCAGGTTACAGCAGCTTCATACAAAACAGAATTTAGAGGTGGGGGTTCAACAGAAGGACAGATTCAACTTAACTGTCATGCTAACTCACACGGTCAAACTATTAAACCTCAACCACACAGTGCAGGTGTCACAAATACATTAACACTTCCTGCTGGTGGAGACCAAGAATTAGTTGGAACAAGTGCAACTCAAACATTAACAAATAAAACTATTACTGGTACATTTACAGGTTCCTTAACAGGAACAGTTTCGGGTATTGCAAACCATAGTATTACAGGATTAAGTGATGTTGGTGGAAGTGCCCCAAGTAACGGTCAGATACTTGTTTATAGTTCAAGTAATAGTAGATATGAACCAACAGACCAAGCAACTTCTGATACAGTAACAGAGGGTTCAAGTAATTTATATTTCACAAATGAAAGAGTTGACGATAGAGTTAACGCATTATTAATTGGTGGAACAGGTATAACAACTGTATATGACGATGCAAGTAATACTTTAACTATTAATGGTAATGCCTTATACGGTAATGAAGATGTTCTAGACTTCTTAGGTGGCGGTGGACTAGTCGGTGGAAATGGTATCGATTTAACATATGACGATGCCGCTAATACATTAACCATTCACAGTGATATTGAAAGTGGTGCTGGTTTACTTGCAACTACAGAAGCTACAGGAGAAAACACCATAAATATCGGCGCAGGTAAAGGGATTAAAGTCAATGCAGATGACGTGCAACTTGACTATGAAGTTACTAACTCAACTCCAGGCTCAGTTGGTTCAACTTCGGACGGTCACCTTTGGTTTGTGATATAGTGAATGAGTAATGTGTAATGGCAGACGAAATATATATAAACACCAAGAATGCTCCGCATAGTCAACTAGGGCAATTAGGTCAATCAGGAACTTTCCAACAACCTTATCAAGGTCAGGCCGCTGTCGCAGGTGATTTACAGGTACAAAGAGCTGTAAGTGGTCAAACTCCATCTACTTATCAAGCAAGATATCCATTTACTTATCAAGCTAATGCTCGAGGTAGATATCCTGCAGCTGCACAAGGTAGAACTCCAACTGAATATCAAGCACAGGGAAGATATCCATTTAACTATCCTGCGATAGGACAAACACCATTTACTTACCAAGCAAGATATCCGTATCCTGCAAACTATACTGCACGTGGAAGATACCCTGCTAATGCAAGTGGTACGTATCCTTTCCAACAAAATTATCAGATACCATATATTTTTCCTTATACCTATCAGGCAAGAAGACCCGACCCTTCTAACCACCAAGGACGATACCCATATATTGCAAGAAGACCTGCAACGGTGCAACAACCGTATTCGGGCCCTGCTATTGGTACTGGTCAAGGGGTTCCTGCTCGAGGTCAAACACTTGTGGGTGATATTGGCCCTAAAGGACAAGTTGTATTTTTCCAATCTCCTTATCCATACATACAGCCTGGGCCTGGTACTTACCAGTATCAAGTTACAGGTCGTAGACCCCAAACTTATAGTGCCAGAAGACCTGCAATCGGTAGAAGACTTCAATATGAAGATATAGGGCCAGGTATATTTATCCAAGACCTCTATTCTTTTCAACAACCATACATACATGCCCCAACGGTGCAACAGACATATTCGTCAAGGGGAAGATATCCGTTTACATCGCAAAATCAACAACCGTATATTTCCAATGGACAGGGACAGGGTAGAACACAACACCAAAAAAATGCTCAGGGAAGTTATCCATTTACTTATCAGGCAAGATATCCGTATCCTGCAACTTATCAAGCACGTGGAAGATATCCTGCTGATGGACAACAACCATTTAATTACCAAGCAAATGCTCAGGGAAGATATCCATATCCTGCAAATAGACAAGATGCTTATCCATTCACTTACCAAGCAAGATATCCATTTACTTATCCTGCAAATGCACGTGGTACGTATCCTGCAAGTGTACAGAATGCTTATCCTTTCCAACAAAATTATCAGTTGAGTTATATTTTCCAACAACCATATGCTACAACTAGAAGTATTGGTGCGGCCGCCAAAGTTAAAGCGGTATACTTAAATGACGCTGGAACTTTAAGAAAATTACAAGAAGTTTATGTAAATGACCAAGGAACGTTGGAAAAAATCCACCAAACAGTCCCTGCAGCTCAATTTAGTAAATCATAATAGGTATAAATAGTTAAATGGCAATAATCGCAAACATATTCATAGACCAAGGGACAGACTTTGCAATACAAGTTGATTTAACAGATACAGTAGGTGATGTATTGAATCTCACTGGATTTACTGCGACTGCCCAATTAAGAAAAACATATGGTTCTTCAAGTTCGGCTGCAACCTTTACATGTTCACATAATGGAGTTGGTGGAACAGTTACAATGACATTAACTGATACTGTTACAACTGCTTTAGAAGCAGGAAGATATGTATATGATTTAATGATAACAGACGGAAGTGGTTCAAAAAGTCGTGTTGTTGAAGGACAAGCAACAGTAACGCCAGGCGTAACGAGGTAAACATGGCAATTAAAGGAAAACTTAGAGGAACAGGAAACATCAAGGTACAAACTTTAAAAGTTGGAGTTACGGACGTTAATCTATCAGCAAAATCCATTCAGGAACTACAAGACGTAGAAGCTTCAGAAACAGATAAAGGTCTTCTACAATACGACCAAGCTTCAGATAAATGGAAAACCACTAATGTTATAGACGGTGGCACTTTCTAATCGTATAAATAGTATAAGACACATATCAAGGGAACAACCAGTGAGTTCCGACCCACATTGTGAGTGGATAGGTTCATTATGGATATACCCATGTGGGATAATAACAGAATTATACGAGGAAAAAAATAAATGGCAACAGTAATTCAAATTAAAAGAACGACTGGTGTTTCTAGCCCTACAGTATCGGATTTAGCAGAAGCGGAATTGGCGTATGTACAAGACCGTTCTAATGACGGTGCGTCCTCAAAGTTGTTCATTGAATCTGTAGATTCAAGTTCAAACCCAGTTATACATGAAATTGGTGGTAAATATTTTACTGATATCATAAAGGGTTCAACACCCACACCTGCTAACTTAATTGTTGGTAATGGTGCAACTGCTGGTGCAGAGGTTCAACTTAGAGAAGATTCTGACAACGGTACAAACTACGTTGCTTTGAAATCACCAAATGCGGTTGGTTCAAATGTAACTTTCACATTGCCAGGCGCAGACGGTTCTGCAAATCAGGTAATTGAAACCGATGGTTCAGGTAATCTTAGTTTCAGGACTGTAACATCAACAATTGACGGTGCAACAGACACCAATATCACTTCAGCAGCTGACGGTGCAATGTTACTGTATGATACAGGAACATCTAAGTGGATAGATAACGTAATGTCAGGTGACGCTACTATGGCGGACACTGGTGTTATTACTATCTCAAATGACGCAGTCACACTTGCTAAAATTGCAGACGCAGTTATCATTACAGAGTCGGAAGGAATATCAGGTAATGATGTAGATACAGGGTTCCCAACAGCGGCTGCTGTTAAGGACTATGTTGATTCAAACTTAACTGCTCAAGATTTAGACGTTGCAGGTGATTCAGGAACAGGTGCAGTAGACCTTGATTCACAATCACTAACAATCGCTGGTACATCAAACGAAATAGAAACTGCCGCTAGTGGACAAACAATTACAGTAGGTTTACCAAATGATGTGACTATTGGTCAACATCTTACAGTTACAGGAAACCTAACAGTTAACGGTACTACAACAACTGTTAACTCAACAACTACAACAGTAGACGACCCAATCTTTACAGTTGGTGGAGACAGTGCTCCTGGCTCAGACGACAACAAAGATAGAGGTATTGAGTTTAGATATCATAACGGTTCTTCTGCTAAAGTAGGTTTCTTTGGATATGACGATAGTGCAAGTAAGTTTACATTTATCGCAGACGCAACAAATACTTCCGAAGTATTTTCAGGTACTGCAGGTAACGTTGCATTCGGAAATATCGAAGGTGTTGGTTTAGCACTAAGTGGTTCAATAACTTCATTGGACGGCGCTACACCTGCAAACGGTCAGTTAATGATTGGTACAGGTTCAGACGTTGCACTTGCAACTTTAACTGCAGGTGAAGGTATTGATATCACTAATGGTTCAGGTTCAATTACAATCATTGGTGAAGACGCAACAGCTTCAAATAAAGGTATCGCATCATTCTCAAGTGATAATTTTACTGTATCAAGTGGTGCTGTAACTATTACCGCAATAGACGGTGGGACATTTTAATTATTAGAATAGGGTAATACATGGCAACAGTCATAACGTTCAAGAAGTCATCGACTCAGAACGCTGTTCCAACTACCTCAGATATCACTCTAGGTGAGTTGGCGGTAAATACCTACCACGGTAGGTTTTACACTGAGAAGAATGACGGTTCAGCTGCCATTGTAGAAGTAGGGTCTAATCCTGCATCATTCACTATTAATGACGCAATCACATTCCCCACTTCTGATGGAACAGCAGACCAAATAATTACAACCGATGGTTCGGGGACTTTGTCGTGGGCAGACCAAAGTGGTGGAAGTTATGGAACAGGTGCAACTTTTACCTTTTCTCTAACAGGAACTACAACCACTATATCAGGAAATGACGATGATGGGCAAGCATTGTCATATGATATTGGAAAGGAAGCAGTATATCTAAATGGTGTACTATTACAAGACGGTGGTGTTGACTACGCAACAACAAGTTCCTCAGTAATTACTCTTCAAGCAAATGGTGAAAGTGGTGACGTTGTTTGTGTTAAAACACCCAAACAGCCAGGCGTATTAGTTGAAACTGCAAGTTCAGCATTGACAACTACTAATTCAAATCAAACTATTCTTTCGATTGCTTCTGCTGGAACAAAAGCAACTAAAATATCTTTGACTGCAGTTCATTCAACAGGTTCACATTCATGTGAAGTAGTTATGGGTAATGACGGTAGTAATGCATTCTTTTCACAATATGGTGACGTAACAACTACAGGTTCATTCTTGTATGATTTATCCACAACAATGTCAAGTGGTAATCAATTATTGAGAGCGACACCTGCTAATACTAATACAACTTTCTTCTTAACTTACAGTAGATTACCAGCACTTAAAGACGGTGAGTTAACAACTACAGCTACAACTGCAGACCAAACTCTTGATTCACAATCAACTGCATACGAAGGATTGAAATATTCATTACTTGCAGTTCATTCAAGTGGAACACATGCGTGTGAGGTTGTAGTAGGTACGGACGGAAGTAGTGCATTCTTCTCACAATATGGTGATGTTGTAACTGCAAGTTCTTTATTCACTCTAAATACATCAGTTAGTTCAGGAAATACTAATCTATTGGTAACTCCTGCTAACACTAATACCACGTTCTATTGGAGCGTGACTAAGAGAGGAGAGTAATGCCTAGGTCATTAGCATTCAAACTTGCAGAAATTTCTAGACACATCTATTATGATAGTGCCAATGACGATATTGTTGTAAGTAAAGAATTAGTTTCCTCAAGAAGAAAATCAGGTTCTACAACCACAACTGCGACAACTCAAGTCGCACTGGATACATTCGCTCATGCGTCTTTCACAACTGCAAGATACATTGTTTCTGTAACTCAAGGTTCAGATTACCATTCTACAGAAATTGTTATCTCTCATGACGGTTCGACTGCAGATATTCTTGAATATGGTATTCTCAAATCAGGTAGTGATTTAGCAACATTTGCAGCTGATATTAGTGGTGCAAACGCAAGATTACTCATAACACCTGCCTCTACAAGTTCAACAGTCTTTAAATTTGACAGACAATTAGTAGAATCTTAATCCTAAACTCCGTTTAGTTATAAATAACAGTAGACATTTTTAATAATGCTGTGAACTGGGATAGTGAACAGTAAACGGAGGCGAACAGCGTGGCTGCAAAGAATTTTCATGTAAAAAACGGACTGAGTATCGGTACAACCGAAGTCATTAACAGCTCAGGTCTTATACAAACAGCCGCACTAGGAAGTGATTTTAACGAAAAGGTTGACGATAGAGTCAACGCATTAATCGTTGCAGGAACAGGTATTTCTACCTCATATGATGATAGTGCAGGCACATTAACAATCAACGGACAAGTCGGAGATGTCACGGGCGTAACTGCTGGTGACGGTCTATCGGGCGGTGGTTCATCGGGTGATGTATCTCTTGCAGTAGACCTAAACGAATTAACAGCTGCAACAGTAGATATTGCAAACGATAGTGTTGCAATTATAGATGCATCAGACAACAGTTCTAAGAAAGAAACATTAGCAGACATTGCAACCGCAATGGCTGGAACAGGTATCACTGCAACTAACGGTGTTCTATCTACAACAGTAGGTGATATTACATCGGTTGTTGCTGGAGACGGTCTAACAGGTGGTGGAACATCAGGAGATGTCACACTTGCAGTTCAAGTAGACGATAGTTCTATAGAAACAGATTCAGATACCTTAAGAGTAAAAGCAAGTGGTATTACAAATGCCATGTTGGCAGGTTCTATTGCAAACGCTAAACTAGCAAATTCATCAATTACAGTTTCAGACGGCAGTAATACAACTGCAACAGCATTAGGTGGAACAATAACCTTTGCAGCTGGTGAAGGTGTAGACGTTGCAGAAAGTTCAGGAACAGTCACATATTCAGCGGAACTTGCAACAGAAACAAACGCTGGTGTCGCAACATTTGACGGTACAGACTTTACTGTATCTTCTGGCGATGTGACAATGAACGCAGAAAGAATTCAAGATATCGTTGGTGCGATGGTAACAGGAAATACTGAAAGTGGTATCACAGTTACATACGAAGACGGTGACGGTACTTTAGACTTCTCTACTACACTTGGTGGTCTTAGTGGTACTACAGATAACCTTACAGAAGGCTCAACAAATTTATTCCTTACCAACGAAAGAGTAGACGATAGAGTAAACGCACTATTGACTGCTGGTACAAACATGTCATTGACATATGACGATGCAGCTAATACTTTAACAATTGCGTCTTCGGGTAAAACAGAAGAAGAAATAGAAGACATTGTTGGTGCACAATTTGCTACAAACGGTTCACACACAAATATCACTGCAACATATGACGATGCTGGTGACGGTGCGGTAGACCTTGCAATCACAGACGCAACAATTAGAGGAAAGGTCTCCGTAACAGATTCAGGTGGAGACGGTTCACTTGCATACAATAACTCTACAGGTGTTATTACATATACAGGCCCAAGTGCGTCAGAAGTAAGAGCACATATCTCAGGCGGAACTGGTGTTACTGTATCAAGTGGTGAGATTGCAATTGGACAAGCAGTAGCAACATCAAGTAATGTTACATTTGCAGACGTAGCTGCAACAGGTAATGTAACTATTACAGGTAACCTAGATGTAAATGGAACAACTACAACTTTAGATACTACAAACTCAACAATAGCAGATAGACTGATTGAGTTAGGAACAGGAACAACAGGAACCCCAGCAAATGACATGGGTATTGTTCTTGAAAGAGGAAGTTCTGATAACGCATTTATCGGTTGGGACGAAAGTGCAGACAAATTCTTAGTAGGTACAGGTTCATTTACAGGTGCAAGTACAGGTGATTTAACAGTTACTACAGGAACACTTGTAGCAAACTTAGAAGGAAATGTAACAGGTGCCGTAACAGGTAATGCAAGTACAGCAACAGCACTTGCAACTGCAAGAAATATCGGTGGTGTTTCATTTGACGGTACTGCAAATATAAACTTGCCAGGCGTAAACACTGCAGGTAACCAAGACACTACAGGAAATGCCGCTACAGCGACTGCATTGGCAACTGCAAGGACTATACATGGTGTATCCTTTGACGGTTCAGCGAACATTGATTTATCCGAAGTTGTACAAGATACAGTTGGAGCTATGTTCTCAAGTAATACTGAAACAGGTATTACAGCTACATACGAAGACGGAGACGGAACTATAGATTTAGTAGTTGGAACACTTAACCAAGATACAACTGGTAACGCCGCTACAGCGACTGCATTAGAAACTGCAAGAACAATCAACGGAGTATCTTTTGACGGAACTGGAAACATAACAACCTTGACTGCAGGAACAGGTGTTTCTGTATCAGGAACTGCAGTTTCAATCGGACAAGCAGTTGCAACAACTAGTAATGTGACATTTAATCAAATTCATACCGACTATGCAAGTAATAGTGGTCAAGTTGCAAGGAACATTTACCAATCAACTTCTGCGCCAGGCGGTTCAGACGGACAAGTTGGTGACTTATGGATTTTATACTCTTAATAGTTAGGGTAACAGGATAATATAATATGGCGACTGGTAATCAGAAGGTTAAAACACCTACAGGTTGGAACGCAACCCAAGGAGCATGGGTAAAAACTCCTGATGGGTGGCGTGCTGTCGAACAAATTTATATAAAGACTCCTGATGGGTGGAATAACGCCAGTGGTCAGGAAGCGACACAACAACCTGCAGTAAGACCTGCAACTGGTCAATTACAGGCACAAAGACCTGCAACAGGAACAACACCTGCAGTAAGACCTGCAACTGGTCAATTACAGGCGCAAAGACCTGCTATTGGTAGACTTCAAGCACAAAGACCTGCAATAGGACAACAACCAAGCACTTATCAGGCGCAAGGAAGATATCCATATCCTGCAAATAGTCAAACTTCATTTAATTATCAGGCAAGATATCCATTTACGTATCCTGCGAATAGTCAAACGTCATTTAATTATCAGGCCAGATATCCATTTACGTATCCTGCGAATAGTCAATCGTCATTTAATTATCAGGCAAGGTATCCGTTTACATACCCTGCTAACTCACAGTCACCATTTACGTATCAGGCAAATTACAGGTTCCCGTTTACTTATCAAGCAAGGTATCCGTTTATACAAAACTATAATGCCCCGACTACATATCAGGCAAGGTATCCGTTTATAACAAGATATCCGTTTATACAACCGTTTACTTATCAAGCACCTACAACGTATCAAGCGAGATATCCGTTTATTTCAAGAATTCCAACTGGTCAGTTTCCTTTCATAGTTTATAAAGGTGGCCCACCTGCTCGTGGACAATTTCAAACAACTGGCAACGCAAGGGGTACGTATCCCGCTAACACAACATATCCTGCTAACGCAAATACAAACGCACGTGGAAATACAAACGCACGTGGAAGATATCCTGCTAACACGACATATCCTGCTACTAGAAATGCTAGAGGAAGATACCCCGCTAACGCTAGAGGGCCAGGAACATATCCTGCCAACGCAAGGCAGCCAGGAACTTATCAGAATAATGCAAGAGGAAGATATCCTGCTATAGGACAACAGCCAGGCACATATCAGAATAACGCACGTGGAAGATATCCTGCTATTGGACAACAGCCAGGCACATATCAAAACAATGCACGTGGAAGATATCCTGCGATAGGACAGCAGCCAGGCACATATCAGGCACAGGGAAGATATCCGTATCCTGCTAATGCACAGGCACCTTATCCGTTCCAACAGAACTATCAGAACCCGTACCCGTTCCAACAGAACTATCAGAACCCGTACCCGTTCCAACAGAACTATCAGAACCCGTACCCGTTCCA